>ERZ857827.1962-NODE-1962-length-17735-cov-7.001923_pt1 | contig 17735 bp, 12 predicted proteins | sample MGYA00519761_ERZ857827 | MGnify/ENA primary metagenome ERZ857827 (study PRJEB31778, sample SAMEA3449370) | human gut metagenome | biome: human gut; feature: human-associated habitat; material: faeces | place: United Kingdom | collected 2010/2012 ... | reverse complement strand
CGCTGCGCGAGGTCTACGGCCGGCCGTTTGAGCTGGCCGCGGGCGTCTGCCGCGCGGCCCGGCTGCCTGAAACTTCGATCTCCGGCCGGACGCTCACAGAAAACAGCCCCCTGCTGCGCGCCTGGCTGCTCGACTGCGGCTACGGCGGCATGCTCTGGGGCGACAGGACGCTCGCGGGCGACCGGATCGGCCTGGAAAAAGCGGCGCTGCGCATCCTCCGGCTCATCCTGCAGCTGAAAAAGGCGTGAGATCCGCGTCAAAAACCGCGTGAAAAACCCAGAAACGGCATTGCAATCGTTTCAAATAGATGCTATAATCAGAATTACCCCTTTGGGGCATTCTGACGCCGGGGTGCGGCCTCCGCGGTCCGGCGCGGAATATCATTACGAAAGAGGTAGATTTTCAAATGAAGAAGTATCTTGCACTGCTTCTGGTCCTGGTCATGGTCCTGAGCCTGGCTGCCTGCGCATCCAAGACGGAGCCCGAGACCACCACCGAACCGGAAACCACCACCGAAACCGCTCCCGAGACCACGGAAGAACCCGCCGCTGAGGAGCCCGCAGCTGAAGAAGAGACCCCGGCTGAAGAGCCCGCTGCCGACGCTGCTTACTCCGTCGCCATGATCACCGACTACGGCGATATCACCGACCAGTCCTTCAACCAGACCACCTACGAGGCCTGCAAGGAGTTCTGCGAGGCCAACGGCCTGCAGTTCAACTATTTCAAGCCCGCCGGTGACTCCGACGCCGAGCGTGTCGCCATGATCGAGTCCGCGATCGACGAGGGCTACAACGTTGTTGTGATGCCCGGCTACGCTTTCGCAGGCGCCATCAAGGAAACTGCCGACATCTATCCCGAGGTCACCTTCATTGCGCTGGACGTCAGTGCCGGCGATCTGGGCGATGACTACACCCTGCCCTCCAACCTCTACTGCGCTGTCTATCAGGAAGAGCTGTGCGGCTACATGGCCGGTTACGCAGCTGTGAAGCTCGGCTACACCAAGCTCGGCTTCCTGGGCGGCATGGCTGTCCCCGCTGTTGTCCGTTACGGCTTCGGCTATGTGCAGGGCGTTGACGCTGCTGCCAAGGAGCTCGGCATCACGGTCGACCTCAAGTACGCTTACGGCAACCAGTTCGTTGGCGACGCTGACATCACCGCTGCAATGGACACCTGGTATCAGGGCGGCACGGAGATTGTCTTCGCCTGCGGCGGCGGCATCTATACCTCCGCGGCTGAGGCTGCTGCCAAGGTCGGCGGCAAGATCATCGGCGTCGACGTTGACCAGGCCGGCATCATCGACGGCGATTACGGCGAAGGCATGACCGTTACCTCCGCAATGAAGGGCCTTGCTCCCACCGTCAAGCATCTGCTCTCCGAAGTCGTGGCCGGCAACTTTGCCAACTACGGCGGCAAGATCGAAACGCTGGGTCTCGTCTCCGCCAACCCGGAAGAGAACTACGTCCAGATCCCGACCGCTTCCACGCAGTTCGAAGACGGCAAGTTCACCCAGGCTGACTACGAAGCGCTCGTCGCTGCCATGTTCGCCGGCGACGTCACCGTCTCCAACGACATCACGGCTATGCCCGCTGTCACCAACGTCACCGTTGAGGACTTCGGCAACCTGAAGTAAGGTACATTTAAAAAGTGTGCAGGCTCCGGCCTGCACACTTTTTTTGTACGCTTTTCCAGAAAAACCGGGAAAACCGAAAAACTTTTTGCTTTATCCGCACAAATATAGTATAATGGATAAAATGGTTTCCGTCCTCGCAAGCGCGGGCCATAAAAACGGAAGGAGGGCGAAAAAACTTGGAAACGCAGTACACGATCGAGATGCTCAACATCACAAAACGTTTCCCCGGTATCATCGCCAACGACAACATCACCCTGAAGCTCAAAAAGGGTGAGATCCACGCCCTGCTCGGTGAAAACGGCGCAGGCAAATCGACGCTCATGAGCGTCCTCTTCGGCCTTTACCAGCCGGAGGAAGGCGAGATCCACAAGGACGGCCGCAAGGTCGAGATCCGCGACCCGAACGACGCCAACGCGCTCGGCATCGGCATGGTCCACCAGCACTTCAAGCTGGTCGAATGCTTCTCCGTCCTCGACAACATCATCCTCGGCGTCGAGCCGAACAAAATGGGCTTCCTGCAGAAGCAGGAGGCGCGGAAAAAGGTCATCGACCTGTCTGAAAAATACGGCCTGCACGTCGACCCCGACGCCATTATCGAGGATATCACCGTCGGCATGCAGCAGCGCACCGAGATCCTCAAAATGCTCTACCGCGACAACGAGATCCTCATCTTCGACGAGCCGACGGCGGTCCTGACCCCGCAGGAGATCGAAGAGCTCATGCAGATCATGAAGAACCTCGCGGCCGAGGGCAAGAGCATCCTCTTCATCTCCCATAAGCTCAACGAGATCATGGAGGTCTCTGACCGCGTTACGGTCCTGCGCAAGGGCAAATGCATCGGCACCGTCGAGACCGCGCACACCACCGCGGAGGAGCTTTCGGCCATGATGGTCGGCCGCAATGTCAATTTCCACGTGGAAAAGGGCCCGCTGCACACCGGCAGCGAGGTTTTGTCCGTCGAGCACCTGACGGTCGCCTCCAAGGTCCATAAGAACAGCGCCGTCAAGGACGTCTCCTTCAAGGTCCGCGCGGGCGAGATCGTCTGCATCGCGGGCATCGACGGCAACGGCCAGACCGAGCTCGTCTACGCCCTGACCGGGCTGGAGCCCGCCGCGGGTGGCAGGATCACGCTCGAGGGCAAGGACATCACCCACGCCACCATCCGCCAGCGCAGTCTCATGGGCATGAGCCACATCCCCGAGGACCGGCACAAGCACGGTCTCGTGCTCGACTATACGCTCGAGGACAACATGGTCCTGCAGCGCTATTTTGAGCCGGAATTCACCGACAAGGCGGGCTTCCTCCGCCGCAAAAACATCCGGGCCTACGCCGACCGCCTCATCGAGCAGTACGACGTGCGCTCCGGCCAGGGCGCCGTCACCCCGGCGCGCAGCATGTCCGGCGGCAACCAGCAGAAGGCCATCGTCGCCCGCGAGATCGACAAGAACCCGGAGCTGCTCGTCGCCGTGCAGCCGACCCGCGGTCTTGACGTCGGCGCCATCGAATACATCCACAAGCAGCTCGTCGCCCAGCGCGACGCCGGCAAGGCCGTGCTGCTCGTGTCTCTGGAGCTCGACGAGGTCATGGACGTGCCGGACCGCATTCTCGTCATGTACGAGGGCGAGATCGTCGGCGAGCTCGATCCCAAAACCACCACGCAGGAAGAGCTTGGCCTCTACATGGCTGGCGCCAAGAGAGATGAGGTGAAAGCATGAAACAGAGCAAAAACATTCTCAAAAACCCGGGGGTCCAGTCGCTGCTGACGTCGCTGCTGTGCATCCTGCTCGGTCTTTTCATCGGCTATCTTGTTTTGCTTCTCATCAACCCCACGGGCGCCTGGGGCGCCATCACCAACGTCATGAAGAACTTCCTGACGTACTCCTCGGCCAAGGCCCAGCTCAAATACCTCGGCAACACCCTCGTGCGGACCGCGCCGCTGCTCATGTGCTCGCTGAGCGTACTGTTCGTCTATAAAGTCGGCCTGTTCAACATCGGCGCGGCCGGCCAGTATGTCGCGGGCGCGTGCGCCTGTTTGTATGCGGCTTTGTATCTGCACTGGCACTGGCTGCCGTGCATGCTGCTGGCCATCGCGGCGGGCGCGCTGCTCGGCGTGATCTCGGGCCTGCTCAAAAGCTCGTTCAATGTCAGCGAGGTCATCTCCGGCATCATGCTCAACTGGATCGCGCTCTACATCACCAACATGCTCCTGACCAACGTCAAGGAGGCCACCAGCCCCTACACCTACCAGCTGAAGGCCGAGGGCCCGCAGGCCATCCTGCCGCAGATCAGCCTTTCGAAGCTCCTCAGCGGCAACCAGTACGTGACCATCGCCATCCCCATCGCCATCGTCTGCGCCGTCGTCATCTGGGTCGTTCTGTCCAAGACGCTCTTCGGCTATGAGCTCAAGGCCACCGGCAACAACCCCAGCGCCGCGAAATACTGCGGCATGGCAGAAAAGCGCAACATCATCCTCACGCTCGCCATCGGCGGCGCGCTGGCAGGCCTGGGCGCTTCGCTTCTGTACCAGACGGGCTATGAGCAGTGGCAGTGCACCTACTCCTCCGTCCCCTCGATGGGCTTCAACGGCATCGCCGCCGCCTTCCTCGGCGGCCTCAGCCCGATCGGCTCCATCTTCGCCTCGTTCTTCATCCAGCATATCACCGCCGGCGGCGCATACGTCGACAAATCCCTCTACTGCTCGCAGATCTCCGATCTGATCTCCGCGATCATCATCTACCTGTGCAGCTTCGTGCTGTTCTTCAAGACGGTGCTGAGCAGCTGGATCGCGCGGCATGAGGAAAAGAAAGCGCGCAAGGCGGCCCAGGCCGCCGGGAAAGGAGGCGAGCAGGCATGATCCTTCTTCTGCAATATACGCTCCTGTTCGCGTCGGTCCTGCTGCTCGTGGCATTGGGCGGCTGCTTCTCGGAGCATTCCGGCGTCATCAACCTCGGTCTTGAGGGCATCATGGTCATCGGCGCGCTGGGCGGCGCGCTCACCATGCGGTATCTGCCGGCGGGCACGTCCAACTTTGTGATGGTGCTGCTGGTCATTCTGGCGAGTATCGCGGGCGGCATGCTCTATTCCGTGCTGCTGGCCGTCTCCGCCATCAACTGCAAGGCGGACCAGACCATCGTCGGCACCGCCATGAACATCCTCGGCACCGCCGCGGCGACGGTCATCGTCAAGGCCATCAATACCGCGGCCAACCCCAACGACGTCTCCTCCACCATCCAGTACGTCGAGCCGAAAAAGGCGTTCCTCGTGAACATCGGCTCGTTCGAGTTCAACTGGTTCATGCTCGTCGCGGTGATCGCGCTCGTGATCTGCTACATCACGCTCTACAAGACGCGCTTCGGCCTGCGCCTGATGGCCTGCGGCGAGCATCCGCAGGCGGCGGCCAGCGTCGGCATCAACGTCTACAAGATGCGCTGGGCGGGCGTGCTGATCTCGGGTCTGCTCGGCGGCCTCGGCGGCATCGTGTACATCACGTGCGGCGTCAGCGAGTGGAAATTTGAATACGGCGTGGCGGGCTTCGGCTTCCTGTCCCTCGCCGTTATGATCTTCGGCCAGTGGAAGCCGACGCGCATCGCGCTGGCGGCTCTGCTGTTCGGTCTGTTCCGCGCGCTGTCCAACGTCTATTTCGGCTTCAGCTTCCTGGTCAGCCTCAATATCCCCAGCGGCGTGTACAACATGCTGCCCTACGTCATCTCGCTGATCGTCCTTGCCTTTACGTCGAAAAACTCCCGTGCCCCGAAGGCCGAGGGCATCCCCTACGACAAGGGCCAGCGGTAACTGTGTTCTTTGCCTCCGGCAGGTTCTCCCGGACCTGCCGGAGCCTTCCCATTTCACGTTTTTTCAGCAGGAGGTTTTTCATCCATGCGAATGGTCGATCTCATTGAAAAGAAGCGTGACGGCGGCGTCCTGACCGACGACGAGATCCGCTTCATCATCCGGGGCTTTACGGACGGCTCCATTCCCGACTATCAGATGTCCGCCTTCGCCATGACCGTCTTCTACAAGGGCATGACCGACCATGAGACGGCCGTGCTGACCGACGCCATGATGCATTCCGGCGACACCGTCGACCTCAGCCGCTTCGGCGACAAGTCCGTCGACAAGCATTCCACCGGCGGCGTCGGCGACAAGACGACGCTGATCGTCGCGCCCATCGTTTCCTCGCTCGGCGGCAAGATGGCCAAGATGTCCGGCCGCGGGCTCGGCCATACGGGCGGCACGGTCGACAAGCTCGAATCCATCCCCGGGTATCAGACCACGCTTTCGGCGGACGCTTTCATGCGGCAGGTCGAGCAGGTCGGCGTGGCCGTCATCGGCCAGTCCGGCAATCTCACCCCCGCCGACAAGAAGCTCTACGCCCTGCGCGACGTGACGGCGACGATCGACTCGCTGCCGCTCATCACGTCCTCCATCATGTCCAAAAAGCTGGCGGCCGGCGCGCATTCGATCGTGCTGGACGTCAAGATCGGCTCCGGCGCGTTCATGAAGACGCTCGAAGACGGCCAGAAGCTCGCCGAGAGCATGGTCCGCATCGGCCGGGCCTGCGGGCGGAACGTCGTGGCCGTCATGTCCAACATGGATATCCCGCTCGGCTTCTACATCGGCAACGCGCTCGAGGTGCGCGAGGCCGTCGAGGTCCTGCAGGGCCATGGCTGCCCGGATCTGACGGGCGTTTGCATCACGCTGGCGGCCAATATGCTCCACCTGTGCAACGGCTGGCCCATCGAAGAGGCCACGAAGCAGGCGCAGGAGGCCATTTCCTCCGGTCGCGCCTTCGAGCAGATGAAGCGCTGGATCGCGGCCCAGGGCGGCGACGCGGCCGTGCTGGACAATGTCAGCCTGCTGCCGCAGGCGTCGGTCCAATACGAGCTCAAGGCGCCGCAGGCCGGCTACATCCACCACATGGACGCGCAGAAGATCGGCGAGAGCTCCGCGATCCTCGGTGCCGGCCGCAAGACGAAGGACGACGTGATCGACCCGGCCGCCGGTATCGTCCTGAAGGAAAAGACCGGCGCGAAGGTGGAGCAGGGCCAGACGCTCGCCGTTCTGCACACGGACCGGCCCGAGACGCTGGCGGACGCCGAGCGCGTCTTCCTGGAGGCCATCCGCTGGGGCGCGGACGCGCCCGCGGCGCAGCCGCTCATCTACGGGATCGTAACGGAATAAAAGAGGAGACAGAGATATGTCAGATGTGATCGTCATTGGGGTCGCCGGCGGGACCGGCAGCGGAAAAACGACGCTCGTCAAAGCGCTCGTGAATCGCTTCGGCGATAATATCAGCGTGCTCAGCCACGATAATTACTACAAGCGCCACGACGAAATGAGCTATGAGGAGCGGACGCATCTCAACTACGACTGCCCGGACGCGTTCGACACCGACATGATGATCGACCATCTGCGCATGCTCAAAAACGGGCAGGCCATCGACTGCCCGACCTACGACTATACCATCCACAACCGGGCGGAGGAGGTCTTGCACATCGAGCCGCGGCGGGTCATCGTGGTCGAGGGCATCATGATCTTCGTCAATAAGACGCTCTGCGACGAGATGAACATCCGCATCTTCGTCGACGCCGACGCCGACGTGCGCCTGTGCCGCCGGATCCGGCGGGACGTCAAGAAGCGCGGGCGGAGCATCGACTCCGTCATCGACCAGTATCTGACCACCGTTAAGCCCATGCACGAGCTCTACGTGGAGCCCAGCAAGAAAAACGCGCACATCATCGTCCCCGAGGGCGGTAAGAACCTCATCGCGCTGGAAATGATCATCAACCGCATCCAGCGCCACATCGACGCCTCTGCGGACTGACCCCGCAAAGCAAACGGCCCCGGCTTTCCGAATGGAAAGCCGGGGCTTTTTATGCTTCAGATACCGCCGGAGACGTAGTGCTTGCGCTTGTTTTCCTCCACGCGGTCCTCGATGGCGTGGGCGGCCTTGTAATAGCCGCGTTTGATCTCCCGGACCGTGAGCTTCACCAGCACGATCGTCAGGCACACGGCCGGCATGAGGCCGAAGAGCGTACCGAGGATCAGCAGCAAAGCCGCGTAGCTCTCGGCCATCCGGGCGGCGTTTTCCCAGTAGGGATAGATGACGCCGTTCGTCGTCATGACGCGCTTGCCGAACTTCCCGATCACCGAGATCAGGCCGGAGAGAGAAAACCGGCCGGTATTCTGCACGATCACGCCTTCGCCCACGGGGAATTTCTCCGTCATGAGCTTCTTGGCGAAGCCCGAGACGGGGTCGGGCAGGACGATCTCATAACAGTCGATGGGCAGCTCCGCCATGGCGTTCAGCGCGGCGTAGCTCATGTAGATCATGGCCTTGGAGGCCGACTGGACGCCTGTGGGGTCGGAAGACGCCTCGGCTCCGGCGTCCAGCGCGGCGGCTGTGGCGAAGTCGTCCTCACTTTTGACCACGCCCGCAATGGGGAAGGTCTTGCCGTTGATCGTCACTTCCATCCCGGCCACGTCGCTGCTGCCGAAGAGGTTGAAGGCCGTCTGCGCGTCGAGCACGACGCGGTCGGCCATATAGTCCTCGTCCGACACGTAGCCGCCGGACAGCAGCTGCAGCGGATGGAACAGGAAATAGTCTCCTCCCACGCCGATGGCCGTGACCGTCACGCTGCCAGGCGACTTGCCGGAGACGGACAGCTGGGTGCTGCCGCTGTAGGCGTCGGCATAGAGGCGCGCGGAGGTGTCCGCACCCGGGTCCTGCGCATCGGGTTCCGGCGCGAAGATGGAGTTCTGGACGAATGCGTTCTCCAGCGTCGCGCGGAACGAGCGGATAGAATCAAGGTCGATGGTGCCGTTCACCGGCAGGAAGGCCGAGACCTGCGCGAAGCGCTCATCGCTGCCGCCGCGCCAGACGTCGGCGGCGGACTGGGTGATGAGCGCGCCGGTCACCTTCCCCAGCATGGCGAAGCTGAACACAGACAGCGCCGTCTGGATCAGGCAGGCAATGAGGAGGGCAAGCTTCCCTCCGTGCAGCCGCGGCAGCCTGCGATGCCGCTCAAACCGCCCGCGCCGGATCATCCGTTATCGGCCAGCCGGACCTGCTTGCCGGCTTCGACGGGCTTGTTGCTGGTGGTGATGATGAAATCGCCGGAGCTGATGCCGGAGACGGCGGCGGACTTATCGTCGCGCGCGAGCTCCTGCACGGTGACGCGGGTGGCGATGTAGCGGCTGCCGAGCGGCGAGCTTTTCGACTCGAGCACGTAGACGAACTTGCCGTTCGAATCCTCGCGCAGGCCGGAGAGCGGAATGAGCGCGTCATAGTTTGCGCTCTTCTGCCCGATGGAGAGCGTCACGTTCTGCCCGGCCTGGATATCGCCGGTGAGAGTGAAGACGAGGGTTCGATTGCCCGCGGTCTGGGAGCTTGTGATCTGGTCGAGCGTGGCGACGGCGTCGCCGCCCCAGAAGTTGACGAGCTCGGCGGTATCGCCGGTCTTGACCTTCTTGGCCTGGTCGTTGGTGACGTCGATCTTGACGGTAAAGCCGCGGTCGGTCACGTTGATGGTGGCCAGCGGCTGCTCCTCGCCGCCGATGGACTTGCCGGCCGAAGCGTTGATGGACGCAATGGTGCCGGACACGCTGGATTTGACCTCGACCTCGTCAGCGTTTTCACGCAGTTTTTCGAGATCCGCCTTCTGCTTTTCAATTGCGCGTTTCTGTGCTTCCAGTGCAATATTGGAGGCGTCACCAAGCCCTTGCGTAAATACGAGTTCTTCCAGCTCGTCCTTCGCGCTCTCAGTCTGATCGGCGTACTTCTTTGCGTCATTGAGTCTGCCTTCGTTTTCCTCAATTACAGCAAGTTCACTGTCTATCGACGCAATGGATCGTTCGTAATTCCCGATCTCTGTTGTGTACTGGTCAACAAGCGCTTTCTTATCCTTTAATTCCTTTGCCTTGGACTCATACAAATTACTCAGTTTCGTGTTATTAATCTCGCTTCCTGTAGTAATATCGTAATTGATATCGAATACATTCAGCGCATCAATTGCCGCTTGGTCTTTTGCAAGCGTGGTGTACGCCTCAGACAGCGCGCTGTAGCGCCCCGTTATTGAGGAAATGTCTGAGTAACTTGAAGCCTTTTCGGCGATCTCGTTATAGAACTTCTCATCTTTTGCAAGCGCAGCTGCGATCTGATTCACAGTTTTTCCCTGGCAGTTATCCCAAAGCAGTCTGAAAAACGATTCATCGGCAATCTGCATTGGCTCTATCTTCTTCAGCCATTCTGCAAACGCAAGCAGTGTATCATAATCCTTCTGGAAAATATACTGGTCGCTCTTCAGTGTATCCACGGCAGTCTTGATACTTCCGAGTGCTGTGACGTCCGACTCCAGCTCGGAAAGGCCGGTGGACGCATCCGTTTTTTTCGTTTCGATCTCGGTTTTCTGCTGTGTCAGCGTTGTTTTCTGTGCGTTGAGATCACGCTTTTTCTGGCTGTATTTAATCAGCTCAGATTCCAGCTGACTGGCCGGAACTGTACCATATTGATTATAAAGAGCCAGCGCTTCGTTATATTTTTCACGCGCTTTTTGAATCGTATGGTTTTCCTTTGCCGCATCGATTCCGGCGTTGATCAGAGCAGTATCGTAATCATCCTGCGCTTTTTGCAGATTTTCCTCCGCAGTTGCAACTTCCTCCGAGTCCTCCGCTTCGAGCACGAACATCGTGTCACCCACGTTGATCTCCTGGCCGGTCTTGACCAGGACGCTGGCGACCTTGCGGGTCTGCTTGATGGTGACGTTATAGACCTCGCTGGCCTCGACGGTGCCGCTGCCGCGGATGCGGGCGTTGATGGCGCCGGAGGCGGCCTGCTGCGCCGCGACCTCGGGCAGGGAGGCATTCATGATCGTCTTGGAGAAGAAGGTCAGCACCAGCAGGACCGCCAGAAAAATAATGGCCGCGGTCTTGACCCATTCGCGTTTTCTTACACTGTTTTCCATGTCTCTTTCCTTATCCTTTCACAGAGCCAGAATGTGCGATGCCTTCCACCAGATACGCCTCGCCGTGCAGAAACAGCAGCAGACCGGGGATCATATAGATGACGGCGGCGGCAAAGGCGATGCCGATCTCGCCGGCGTTGATGCTGGACAGGAACATCGAAAGCGGCTGCTTCTCCACGTCGTTGAGCAGGATCAGCGGCTGTTCGACCATGTTCCAGTTGTCGATGAACACCAGGATCGCAATGGAATAGAGGGCGCTCCGGCACTGCGGCAGGCAGATGTTCCAGAAGATGTGCCACTCGTTCGCGCCGTCGATCTTGGCCGATTCGATGACAGCCATGGGGATGCGGCGCATGAATTTGGTGAGCAGAAAGACCGAGAACGGCGCAAACGCGCCGGGCAGGAAGATCGCCCACCGGGTATTGAGGATCTTCAGCCAGTCGCTCACCAGATAGTTGGGGACCAGCGTGACCTGATACGGCATGAGCATCAGGATCACATAGAAGAAGAACAGACTGTCGCGCACCTTCCCGCGCCAGCGGGTAAAGCCGTAGGCCGCGATGGACGCGACCATGAGCTGCGCGAAGACGATCGGCGCGGTCAGGATGACGGAGTTCCAGAATTTCAGCAGATAGTCCGGGCTTTTGAGCAGGACGGTGAAATACTGGGTGAAGCTGACCTTGTCGGGGATGAATTTGAGTTCAATGGTCTTGGAGATGTAGCTCTTGCCGTCGTTGGCGTTTTCAAAGACCTGGCCGTAGCTGGCCGTGATCTCGCTCTGCGTCATGAACGAGTTTGTGATGGTCAGAACCGTCGGCAGCAGGAACAACAGCGCGAACACCGCGCAGAGCAGAAAGCAGACCGTGCGGGAAAAATAGCGTTTTTTCTTCATCCTTCCACGTCCTTTCCGAAGATGTTCTCCACGAAGAACAAAAGGGCAATGAGGATGACGATGACGATCGCCAGCAGCACCGCCGCGGCGGACAGGCGCTGGTAGTCGGCGGAGTTGAACATGTTGTTCATGAAATGCTGCATCATGTAAAGCCCGTCGTAGGGGTAATTGCCGGTGAGAAGATAGATCTCGCGGAAGACCTTGAACGAGTTGATGATGGACAGGATCGTCACGAACAAAACCGTCGGCGACAGATATCGGAGCTTGATGTGAAAGAACTGGTAGGCCGCCGACGCGCCCTCGACCTCCGCGACCTCGAGCAGCTCGCGCGGGATATTGCTGAGGGCGGCCATGAACAAAATCATGTTATAGCCGAGGTTCTTCCACAAAAACAGCACGACGATGACGACCATGCAATAGTCGGATTTCAGCCAGTCGATCTTATCCGCGCCGAAGACCTGCAGGAATTCGTTGATGACGCCGTTATAGTGGAACAGCACCTGCCAGATGAGGATGATGGACGCAATGGGGACCATCATGGGGCTTAAAAAGAAGGTGCGGAACTCGCTTTTGAGGGGGATCCGCGCCTCGAGCAGCAGCGCCAGGCCAAGCGACAGCACCACCGCCAGCGGCACGGACAGACCCGTGAACGTGAACGTGTTTTTGACCGCGATCTTGAACGCGCCGTTCTGCCAGACGTTGATGTAGTTCTTGAGCCCGGCGAAGCTGTGGTCGGTCAGGCCCACGGTGAAGGAATAATAGATGACGATCAGAAACGGGATGATATAAAACGCCAGCATCCCGAGAAAGCTCGGGCCGGAGAAGCACATGGAGGCGAGAAAATCGCGCACCTTGTTGTTCATCCGCGTCCAGAGGCTTTTCCCGGACGGCTTCGTCTCATATTTCCCGCGCGACCGGAGAGAAAGCTTTTGCACAGTCTGCGTCTCCTTTGCGTTGGAAAATGCTCATAGCTCCCGGCCGCCGGGCGATCGGGATTTATCAGCATTTTCAGTGAATGGAATGCTCCGTCCAAAGGCTCCCCTGAAAGGGGAGCTGTCAGCGAAGCTGACTGAGAGGGTTCGCAGCAGGCAGCCGCAAAAAACGAAAGCCCTATGCAGATCCGCACTGCCCGCAGGACCTCTCCGTCTCGGCTTCGCCGAGCCACCTCCCCTTTCAGGGGAGGCTTACAGGAGCACCCGTCTCAAGGCCCCCCTTGCGCACAAGGGGAGCCTTGCTTGATATTTACCGCTGCTCCTGTACGTACAGGTTGACGCGGCTCTGGATCATGTTGGCGGTGGTCTGGACATCCTTGTCGCCGGCGAAGTAGGCGCTGACCTCGTCGGAGACGATGGAGAGGATCTCGTCGTCATAGTCGACGATGCCGGTCGCGCTGTTGATGACGGAGAGGATCTGGTCGATGTCCTCCTGCGTCAGGGCGTAGACCTGCTGCCAGGTGCTCTCGCCGTTTTCAACGACCTCGTAGGTGCCGATGCACATCTTGTCGGGTTCGCCGTCTTCGTCCCAGTCGACCTGTTCGCCGTTTACGTCGAGCTGATACTGCTCGGTCATGACAGAAGTCATCTTCTTGTCAAAGGCCTCCTGGCTGATGGGGAAGGCGTACATGGACTCGGCGTCCTCGTTCGTCTGCCGGATCATGGTGCTGACGAAGTCCCACGCGGCGTCCGGATATTTCGTGACGGAGGAGATGGCCATCGGGCACTGGATATAGAACGAGTTGCCCGGCTCGCCGCTTTCCGACGGATAGCCGACGAAGGTGACCTTGTCCTTTACGGGGTAGATATTGTAGATATAGTCCTCAAAGCTGTAGAAGCTCGTCGTGGCCATGAGCTGCTTGCCGCTCAGAATGCGGGTCGCGTCGGATTCCCAGACAGGATCGTCCATGGTATCGACGGTGGCCGCCGCCGAAGAATAGGCGATCCCGTCGTCCGAGCTGCTGTCGTCGGGGAAGGAATTGCAGAAGGCCAGCAGCTGCTGGAAGGCCTCGGAATCGAAGGTGCACTTGCCCGTCGTCCAGTCGACAAAGGCGGCCAGATTGCGCGTCAGGCAGTTGTTGAGCACGGAGCTCTTCGTCCAGCCGGTGGAGAAGACCGTTGCGCCCTCCTGCAGCTGCGTCATGGCATCCTGCACGGCGGCGACGTTCCAGGTGTCATACTGGTCGACGATGGAGGACAGGGCATAGGCCGTCTCCACGGAGAATTTGGTCGGCAGCTCATAGAGCTTGCCGTCCTTCTCGATCGCCTTCAGGACCTGCGGGACGAAGTAATCCCGGCTCAGGCCGCTGCCGCCGTCCATAAACGTATAGAGGTCGGCCACGACGCCCTTGGCGGCGTATTTGTCGATGGGCAGGCTGCTGGTCAGGAACAGATCCGGCACGCTGCCGCTGATGATCTCGGTGGTGAGCTTGGTGATGCCGGCGTTATAGTCGTCGTCTGTGGCGTATTCGCTGTAGTCGACGACCTGGATGCGGTACTGGTCGTTCGACTTGTTGTATTCGACGATCTTGCTGCGCAGGCTCCAGTCAAGGCCCATGCACGCGAGCGTCAGGACGGTCTTTTCCTTGACCTCGGAAGCGTCAATGCGGTGCAGGACGATAAGCTGGTAGGCGGTCGTGTCGCTGCTCCAGTCCTGCGTCATGCCGACGACGCGGCCGTCGGAGAGCATCCCGGAGTCATACATGTTGCTGGTGTCGACATCGCAGGCCATCCAGTCAACGAGCTTGTCCTTCGTATCGCTCGCGAAGGTGTAGCCATAGATGTTGTCGTTGTTCTTGTAATAGAAATCGTAGGCGTCGTCGCCCGGATAGACGTTCCAGACGTTGGCCGGCATCTTGATCTTCTCGCCCCAGGTCTTCGTCTCAAGATCGACGGGGATGAAGAACTGGCCGTTCTCGTCGGTGCTCTCCGCGGTGTCGGTGGCGTAGTTGTACCACAGGATACCGACCTGATCGGGCTGCAGGCGGCAGAGGCTGCCGCTGTACTGGCTGTCGTCGATCTTGAACAGGAGCTTGCCTTCGGCGTCCAGCACATAGATGTAGTTGTAGTCGGTGACGTAGAGATTACCCGCCGCGTCGACGGCGAAGGACGAGATGTTGCTGCCCATGCCATCCTCCTCGTCCGTGCCATCGTCGGTCACGGAGAGGTCGACATTGGCGATCGTGCTGCCGTCGGCGGCGACATGCATGAGGTAGGCTGTGCTCATGTCTGTCGAGGGGTAGTCATACTTGTTCATGGTGTTGGGATCGAAGTCCGCGGGCAGGTCATACTTTGCCGCATAGACGTTCACGAGCATCCAGAGCGTGCCGTCGTCGGAGCCTGCCATGTTGTAGCAGTCAACGTTGCCCTCGCAGTCCTCGGGAACCGCGGGCAGCTGCAGGTTGGAAAGCTGGGTGCACGCGCCGGTATCGGGGTCGACAGACAGAAGGATCAGCTCCTGGGTGTAATACGACCAGGTGTCGCCCGTGTCCGGGTCGGTCTGGACGATCTCGTCGCCCTGCACGTAGGCGGTCAGGAAGATCGTCGTGCCCGCGGTGCACATCGTGTTGACGTACTGGATGTTCTCGGGCAGCTGCAGGTCGAGGTAGTCGGCCTGATAGGCGTATTTCGCCGTCGTGGCGGCGGGCTTGGTCTGGTCGATGAGCGAGCCGCTGGAGTCGGTCTTGCTGCCCGGCGTATCAGAGTTTTTCGAGCAGCCCGCAAACAGGCTCATCACAAGCAGAGCCGCCAGCGCGAGTGCAAAAAAGCGTTTGAATTTCATGCTGTTCTCCTTTTTCATTCAGAAACTATATGTTGTACTGTCATATGATAGCATCGGCCTATTTTGCTGCCTGTATCATACCAAATCAAAGACGCAAAGAAAAGTCCGGCGTTGCAAAATTCAGATATTTTTAAGAACTGCCGTCCGGGTCCCCTGCGGGCAGGATGGGAAGGATGACCTCGGCGGTGAACTTCCCGCTCTCGGTATAGCGCTTGAAGCTGCCCGACATCTGCGCCATGATCTTCGCGCAGGTGCGCAGGCCGATCTTGTTGGATTCAATGCGCCCCGCGCCGGGGTTCACGCTGTTGGACAGGCAGACGTGCAGCGCCCCATCCTCCAGCAGCGCCGCGATGGCCACGGGCCGGGCGGGGTCGGCATATTTGCGGATGTTGTCGAACAGATTGTCGAACACGCGCTTGAGGTAGGTCACGTCGGCCTCGATCTGCACGTCCTGCTGCGGCAGGAGCAGCTGGACCGTAAAGCCCTGCTGCTGCAGCTGCGCGCGGCTCTCGCCCAGGAGCTGGCCGAGCAGGATCGACGCGTCGTAGCGCTCCAGCTGCAGCGGCAGCTCCTTGCAGCCGAACAGCAGGGAGTAGCGGAACAGCTCGTCGGTCAGCCGCTTGAGCTGCTCGGCCTTGCCGTAGGCGGCGTCCAGATAGCTCTGCAGCTCCTCCTGCGTCCGGTACTGCCCGGTCTTTGCAAGGTCCAGATACCCCAGCAGCGCGGTCAGCGGGTTGCGGATGTCGTGCGACATGGCGGTGATGAGATCGCTGTTCTGCTGCAGCGCCCGCTGCTCCTCGCTGGTCTTGCGCAGCAAAGACAGCCGCATCTGCTCGACGCTCGCGGTCAGCTGCGCGAGCTCGTCGCCGCCCTTCGGCTCGAGCTGCAGGTAGAGATTGCCCTCGCCGATGGACTGCACCTCGTGCGAGATGGCCACGACCTTGCGCGCCACGCGCCGGTTATACGCCAGCAGCGTCAGCGCCAGCACGGCGCAGCCCAGCAGCAGCGAGACGACCCAGGTCACATCGTAGAGCCGGCTGTCCGAATTGTCATAGATCACGGCGTAGACCGTCCCGTCGCGGAAGGCGATCGGGTAGACGACCTCGGCCCCCTGCTCCTTCAGGGAATAGGCGTCGACCGCGGCGATGTCCGCGCCCCACCAGCCGATCTCGAGGATCTGCCGCTGGTCGCGGTAGAGCAGGATATAGTAGTCCTTCCTGCTCTCGCCCCACTGGGCCAGCGCGTTCGTATTGCGGGTCGTCAGAGCGTTCTGCCGGACGTAGCCCTGCAGCTCCTGCGCGGCCCGGTTCGTCCGCTTCAATACGGCCGCTTCGCTCAGATAGCAGCGCTCGATGACCGCCTCGCCCACGCTCTCGGCCAGCAGCGCCATGCACACGCCCAGCACCAGCCCCAGCAGCAGCACGAACAGCGGCTTGACGCTCAGCGAGAGGAATCGTTTCTTTTTCTCAGTCAATCTGATAGCCCTTTCCCCATACGGTGCGGATCAGCCGCGGGTTGGCCGGATCCTCCTCCAGCTTCTTGCGCAGATTCACGATATGCACCATCACGGTATTGTTGGACGCCGGCATGTACGTCTCATGCCAGACCGTCTCATAGATCGTGCGCACCGGCACGACGCGCCCGCGGTTCTGCGCCAGGCACTGGAGGATGGAAAATTCCGTCTCCGTCAGCTCCAGCGGCGCGCCGTCGAGCAGCACGCGGCGGTTTTCCTCGTCCAGCACGATGCCGGGGCGGAGCATCCGCCCGCTCGATTTGTTTTTATACACCCGGTAGCGCCGCAGCAGCGACTCCACCTTCATCATAAGCTCCGCGTGGGAAAAGGGTTTGGCCAGATAATCGTCGCCGCCGGCGTCGTAGGCGCGGCGCTTGTCGTTCTCCTGCGTCTTGGCCGTGAGGAACAGCACCGGCGCCGTCGAGCAGGCGCGCAGCCGGCTGCACGCGTCGTAGCCGTCGAGATTGGGCATCATGATATCCATCAGAATGAGGTCGATCTCCGGGCAGCGCCGGATGGTCTCGACGGCCTCGAGGCCGGTCGCCGCCTCCAGAACGGTATAGCCGCTGTTTTCAAGCAGGATCCGGCAGATGCGCCGGATATCCGGCTCGTCGTCCACCACGAGAATGCGGATCGTTTCTTCCATACTTGACGCCTCCTTTGCCCGTCCATTGTATCACAGCTCGCCGGAAAAGCGGGCGGAATTAAGAATTTTTAAGACATTTCTTTGCGCCTGTCCGGAAATGTGCCCGAAGTGGCCGAAAATGCGCGTGACGAAGGACGAAAAACATGATATACTATAGCAGCATCAACGCAAACAGGAGGGGCGGGCATGGAGCTGCTTTATACCGACGCGCGCATCGTGGTCTGCCTCAAGCCCGCAGGCGTTTTGTCCACCGACGAACCCGGCGGCATGCCGGAGCTGCTGCGCCGCGCCCTCGGCGAGCCGGAGACCGGCTGCGT
>ERZ857827.1960-NODE-1960-length-17755-cov-4.003107_pt1 | contig 17755 bp, 14 predicted proteins | sample MGYA00519761_ERZ857827 | MGnify/ENA primary metagenome ERZ857827 (study PRJEB31778, sample SAMEA3449370) | human gut metagenome | biome: human gut; feature: human-associated habitat; material: faeces | place: United Kingdom | collected 2010/2012 ... | reverse complement strand
CCCGTATTGCCAAGATCAACGAGAACATGTGGACGGAGCTGTTCCTATGGAACCGTGAGGAACTTCTGAGCCAGATGGATCTGTTCATCGCTCATTTCGGCAAGCTGCGGGATGCGCTTGCACAGGGGGACGAAGAAACCATGAAAAGCATGATGCGCCTCTCCACCGAGCGCAGACGCTATTTTGACAAGAAACCTGACGAACAGAAAACGATTCAATAACGAAGGGAAGACGGCACCATGAACATGGAATTCAGACGGAAACTGCCCGGGCCGGAAGAAGTCATCCAGATGTATCCGCTATCGGAGGAATCCAAGCGCCAGAAGGCCAAAAACGATGAAGAGATCCGCAAAATCTTTACGGGAGAAAGCGACAAGCTGCTGCTGGTCATCGGCCCCTGCTCCGCCGACCGGGAAGACGCGGTGCTGGACTATATTTCCCGCCTGCGTCCCCTGCAGGAAAAAGTGCAGGATAAGATTGTCATCGTTCCCCGCATTTACACCAACAAGCCCCGCACTACGGGCATCGGCTACAAGGGAATGCTGCATCAGAGCGACCCCACCGGCCGCCCGGATATGCTGCGCGGCCTGATGGCCATCCGCCGCCTGCATGTGACCGCTTTGGCCCAAACGGGCTTTTCCGGGGCGGACGAGATGCTCTACCCTGAAAACCACCGCTATCTGGCAGACATTCTTTCCTATGTGGCGGTCGGGGCCCGTTCGGTAGAGAACCAGCAGAACCGGCTGACTGCCAGCGGTCTGGATCTGCCTGTCGGCATGAAAAACCCCACCAGCGGCGACCTGTCCGTCATGCTGAACGCCGTTCGCACGGCGCAGGTGGGCCACGTCTTCAGCTACGGCGGCTGGGAGGTGGAAAGCAAGGGCAATCCGCTGGTACACTGCGTACTGCGCGGCCGGGTCAATCAATATGGCCAGTCCTTCCCCAATTATCATTACGAGGATCTGAGCCTGCTGTGCCAGATGTACGCCGAAAGCGGCCTGAAAAACCCTGCCGTGATCATCGACACCAATCATTCCAATTCCGGCAAAAAATGGATGGAGCAGGCCCGTATTGCCAAGGATATCCTGCACAGCACCCGTCATTCCGCCGATATTTATAAGCTGGTCAAGGGGCTGATGATTGAATCCTATATCGAGGAAGGCTGCCAGAAGGTGGAAGAGGGCGTGTACGGGAAGTCCATCACCGACCCCTGTCTGGGCTGGGATAAGACAGAGGAACTCGTCATGGAAATCGCTTCCCTGCGCTGAAAACACCTTCCAAATTTTCAATTTTCGTTTACAAACCCGTTTTCCCGTGCTATAATCTTTTCTGCGTGTAAACGCACGGAAGAACCGCTGCCGCAGCTTACTGAACGCCAACGGCAGGCTATGACAGCGGCGATTACCAGCGGCGCGGGCGTGCCCGCGACCAGTTAAGGAGGCAAACCCACCATGGAAAAGTCCGAAATCATCAAGACTTATGCCCGTCACGAGGGTGACACCGGTTCCCCTGAGGTTCAGATCGCTCTGCTGACCGAACGCATCAACCACCTGAACGAGCACCTCAAGCTCAACAAGAAGGATCACCACAGCCGTCGCGGCCTGCTGCTGATGGTTGGTAAGCGTCGTGGTCTGCTGGACTACCTCAAGAAGACCGATATCGAGAGCTATCGTGCTCTGATCGCTCAGCTGGGTCTGAGAAAGTAATTTCGGAAATGCAACCGTGTTTGGCGGGGCAATCCCTCCAAACACGGCTGTTTTTGCATGGAAGCGTTGTCCCGAAGCGACTGACGCTGTTCCGTGCAAAGAGAGGTTGGCGCCCGGCAACGCGGCCCGGCGCAGGAAGAAGAGGAGAAAGAGAATGGATTACAGAGTTTTCACAACAGAACTGGCGGGTCGGCCGCTCAGCATCGAATTCGGCAAGTATGCTCAGCAGGCGGCTGGTTCCGCTTTCGTCCGCTATGGCGATACCGTCGTGATGGTCAACGTGACCATGAGCGCGCAGCCCCGGGAGGGCGTCGATTTCTTCCCTCTGGCGGTTGATTTCGAAGAAAAGCAGTATTCCGTGGGCAAGATTCCCGGCGGTTTCATCAAGCGGGAAGGCCGTCCCACCGAAAAGGCGACCCTGACCTGCCGTCTGATCGACCGCCCCCTGCGCCCCCTGTTCCCCAAGGGAATGCGCAACGACGTGCAGGTGGTGGCTACCTGCCTGAGCGTTGACAAAGATATTCCCCCGGAAGTGCCCGCGATGATCGGTTCCTCTGCGGCGCTGTCCGTCAGCAATATTCCGTGGAACGGCCCGACCGGCACTGTGGTGGTGGGCTGCGTAGACGGCGAACTGGTCATTAACCCGGACGAGCAGCAGCGGGCCAAGAGCTCCCTGCATCTGACCGTCAGCGGCACCCGTGACGCGGTGCTGATGGTGGAAGCAGGCGCGAACGAGGTTTCCGAAGAGCTGATGCTGAAGGCCATTCTGTTCGCCCATGACGAAATCAAGAAGATTGTCACCTTCATCGACGGCATTCAGGCCGAAATCGGCAAGGAAAAGGCCGAAGTGCCGCTGGTCGTGACCGGCGACGATGTGAAGGCCGCCGTGCGCGAGTATGCCTATGACAAGTGCTGCTGGGTGTTCGAAGCCTATGACCGCCATGAGCGTCAGGATCGCGAGGCTCAGGTGAAGGCTGAATGCGCCGAGCATTTTGCCGAGCAGTTCGAAGGCCGTCTGGACGAAGTGGCCGATGCGCTGTACTACCTCAACAAGGAGATCATGCGCAAAAAGATTCTCGAAAAGGGCATCCGTCCCGACGGACGCGGCCTGACCGACATCCGCCCCATCTGGTGCGAAGTCGGCGTGCTTCCCCGCACCCACGGCAGCGCGATCTTCACCCGCGGCGAAACTCAGGCTTTGACTGTGACCACGCTGGGCTCCATGAGCGATGTGCAGATGCTGGACGGTCTGGGCACCGAGGACAGCAAGCGCTATATGCACCACTACAACATGCCGCCCTACGCCACCGGCGAAGCAGGTCGTATGAAGAGCCCCGGCCGCCGCGAGATCGGCCACGGCGCTCTGGCAGAACGTGCGCTGCTGCCCGTGATCCCCTCGGAAGAAGAGTTCCCCTACGCGCTGCGTCTGGTGAGCGAAATCCTTTCTTCTAACGGTTCCAGCTCCATGGCTTCCGTGTGCGGCAGCACCCTGAGCCTGATGGATGCGGGCGTGCCGATCAAGGCTCCTGTGGCCGGTGTGGCCATGGGTTTGATCAAGGATGCGGAAAGCGGCAATGTGGCCGTGCTGACCGACATTCAGGGCTTGGAAGACTTCCTGGGCGACATGGACTTCAAGGTCGCCGGTACGGTCAAGGGCATCACCGCCATCCAGATGGATATCAAGATCGCCGGCATTGACCGCACCATTCTGGAGCGGGCGCTGAAGCAGGCTTACGACGGACGGCTCCACATCCTGAAGATCATGCTGGAGACGCTGGCACAGCCCAGAGAGCATCTGAGCAAGTATGCGCCCAAGATCGTCCGCTTCACCATCAATCCCGAAAAGATCCGCGAGGTCATTGGACCCGGCGGAAAGATGATCAACAAGATCATTGCCGAGACCGGCGTGAAGATCGATATCGAGGACGATGGCCGCGTATACATCGCTACGCCCGATGAAGCCGCCGCTGCCAAGGCCCGGCGCATCATCGAAGGCATCGCCAAGGATATTGAGGTTGGGGACGTATATTTGGGCAAAGTCGTGCGCATCATGAACTTTGGCGCATTCATTGAGCTCACCCCCGGCAAGGACGGCATGCTCCATATCTCCAAGATGGCGGATCACCGCGTGGAGAAGGTGGAGGACGTGATGAACATCGGCGACGAGATCGAGGTCAAGGTCAGCGAGATCGACTCGCAGGGCCGCGTGAACCTGATCCGCAACGACATCACCTACCCCGCTGCCAGCGAAGGCGGCTCCCGCTCCGGCAACGGCGGACGCGGCAACCGGCCTCCCCGCAGGGATGGACGTACCTTCGGCGGCGGAAACGATCGCACCTGAGGGTAAGGAAACAAGCGAAACAGCCGCCGGTTTCAGGACAAGCGCCTGAAATCTGGCGGCTTTTCGCCCTCTACGACCTTTCAGAGAAAGGAAATGATTATGTTCGATCAAATCACTCTGCCAAACGGCCTGCGGGTGGTGGGCGAAAAGCTCGGCCACATTCACAGCTGTACGGTGGGCGTGTGGGTCAAGGTGGGCAGCGTCAACGAACTGCCCGAAGAAAACGGCCTGAGCCACTTTATCGAGCACATGGTCTTCAAGGGAACAGAGAACCGCACTGCCCGGCAGATCGCTGAAGAAATGGACATGGTGGGCGGCCAGCTGAACGCCTTTACCAGCAAGGAATGCACCTGCTTTTATGCCAAGGTGATCGACGAGGATCTCCGGCTTGCGGTGGATATCCTTTCCGATCTGGCGCTTCGGCCCACCTTCGATGAGAAGGAACTGAACAAGGAGCGGGGCGTGGTGCTGGAAGAAATCGCCATGGTGGACGATACGCCGGAGGACATGGTTCATGAATTGCTGGCCGAAGCCCAATTTGACGGTTCGCTCAGCATGCCCATCCTTGGACCCCGGCAGCGTATCGCCGCCTATTCCCGGGAGGATCTGCTGAATTATTGGCGCAGACATTATGTTCCCCGGAATATGGTAGTGTCCATTGCGGGCAACTATGATTGGGAAGCGTTTCTGGCGTTGATTAACCAGTATTTTGACGCATTCCCGAATCTGAACGCAGAAGAAACGCCCGATCATCCGCAGCATTTCCGCTCCGGACGTCTTGCGCATGAAAAGGATACCGAGCAGCTTCATATCTGCATGGGTTTTGAGGGCGTGCCTTCCGGCAGCGATGAGCTGTATGATATTTCCGTGTTCAACAATGTGCTTGGCGGGGGCATGAGCAGCCGACTCTTCCAGCGTATCCGGGAAGAGCTGGGCATGGCTTATACCATTTATACCTACTCCGGCGCGTATAACGGCATTGGCTGTCTGAATCTCTACGTGGGAACCAATCCCGAAAACGGAGAGACGGTCATCCAGGAAATTCAGGAACAGCTTCGGAAATGGAAAACCGAGCCCATGAGCGAGAAGGAATTTCTGAGCGCTAAGGCGCAGCTTCGCAGCGGCTACGTGATGGGGCTGGAAAGCTCCAGCGGCCGGATGCAGAGTCTGGGTCGGGGCTTGCTCTTGCAGAATGAACTTCGTTCGCCGGAAGAAGTGCTGGCCAAAATTGAGGCCGTCACGCCTGAAAGGGTCATGGCGGTAGCGGAAAAGGTTCTGGATTCCGTTCCGGCGGCAGCCGTCGTGGGACAAAACGCCAAAACTTACCTGCAGTGGATGGGGGAAAGCAAGCTTGGATAAACTGGATTCAATTTTTGAATTGCAGAAGGGCTTTCAGGATAAGCTGAAGCGGGAACGAAATCTGGACGGTATTCCCATGGAACAATGGCTGCAAAAGCAAACGCTGGCCATGGTTTCCGAACTGGCGGAGCTTCTGGAAGAGGTCAATTTCAAGTGGTGGAAGAATCCTCATGAGCTGAGCCCGGAACGGATCCACGAGGAGCTGTCCGATATCCTTCATTTTTTTGTCAGCATGTGCATTGAGTCCGGCATGACGGCGGACGATCTTTACCGCGTTTATGTGGGCAAGAACAAAGAAAACCATATGCGGCAGGACGGCACCAGCCAGAAGCACGGCTATGAAGTTCATCAGGAGACAGGGGAATCCGCTTCTCACTGAGGGGCGGGTAAAACGCCAAAACGTTGGTCAATCATGACCAACAGACAAAAATTCACAAACAGAATCCCCCTTCTTCCGGGAACGCTAATTCGGAAGGAGGGGGATTTCTGATGCGCAAATCAAAGCGAGTGATTTTGCTGATGCTGCTTTGTGCGGCCGTGTTTTCCTGCTGTCAATCCTGCGCCGGCAGCGCCGGAGCAGCAGAAGCAAAACCATCGCCGACCGGAAAAACGGTGCGTTGGCCCAAGCAAAAACTGACCATGGGGGAAGACGGCGCGCCTGTTCTGCATGTTTACGTGGTGGAAGAAGAAAAAGTCGAAAACATGGCGCTGGAAAGCTATGTGGAAGGCGTGCTGGCGGGGGAAATGAAGAACGATTGGCCGTTGGAAGCATTGAAAGCACAGGCCATTTTAGCTCGAACCTTTGTGCTGAAGTTCATTCAGGAGAAAGAAAGCCGCTATCCGGGCGCTGAAATTTCGACCGATATTGAGGAAGCGCAGGCCTATGACGCTTCTGCCGTCAACGAAAAAATTCGGCAGGCAGTGCGGGAGACCCGCGGTCTGGTGCTGAGCTGCGACGGTGAGCTTCCCTATGCATGGTTCCATGCGCACAGCGGGGGAATGACCGAGTACGCCCGAGCCGGGCTGGGCTGGGATCAGGAGGAACCGGCCTATACGAGGCCAAACAAGGGCACAGAGCCGGAAAAGCTGAATGACGCCAAAGAAAATCAGCAGCTTCAGACCGCCGCCGCATGGGAAGCCGACTTTACAGCTGCGGAATGGACGGCAGCCTGTCAAAAACAAGGAGTAACCGTAAAGCCCCACGCAGGCAGCGAATTGCAGATTGGGCAGCGGGGGGAAAGCGGCCGGGCGGTCACACTGGAAATCGACGGTCAGTCTGTCAGCGCATCCGAACTGCGTCTGGCGCTTGGCAGTACCAAAATGCGCTCTACCCTGCTGACCAGCCTGAAAATGCAGAATGGTAAAATTCACATGGCCGGAAAAGGCTATGGTCACGGCGTGGGCATGAGTCAATGGGGAGCCTACGGCATGGCGCAGAACGGCAAAACAGCAGAACAGATCATAAGGCACTATTTCCAGAACGTAGAAATTGCCCAAGTCTGGGAATAAGTCGCGCATGCCAGAATCTCGGTAATATCAAACGCCGCCCATCGCTTCCGAAAGAGAAGGCAATGGACGGCGTTTCATTTCTCAATATATGATTTTACTTTCCGAGCTTAATGCAGGCCGGACCCTCCGGACGGATGTCCAGCACATTGCAGCAGTGCTGGCCGAAAACGGACTCCATTTCTTTGACAAAGGAAGGCAGTTCCTTCGTAGGCACGAAGTTCAGCGTGGTGCCAGCGAAACCGCCGCCGTGGACGCGCCATGCGCCCTTGCCCGTCAGACGGCGCTCGGCCATCATCAGCGCCAGACAAAGCTCCTGATGCTGTGCGGAAGCGAAAAGGTTCTGCAGATAGCAGTAGCTGCTGCGGCCGCTTTCGATGACCAAACGGAGGAATTCCGGCAGATTGTCTTCCTGCAGGGCGGCCAACTGATCGGAAACACGGCGGTTCTCATCAAAGAAGTGGGCGGCGCGGAGAATGGCCCGGTCAACATTGGGCACATCCAGCTTTTCCCGAACCATGGGCAGGCTCAGGAAGAACTGTTCCGGCTGCACCTGACGCAGCACTTCCTGACCAAATACCTTGGCTACAGCTTTCATCTCGGCAGGAATGGAAGCATAGTCAGCCGTCAGATCGTCATGGCTGCCGCCGGTATTGACCACGACCAGCGAATATCCCTTCTTGGAAAAGTCATAATTCATAGGCTTGACCTGAGGGTCTTCGTTCTGGAAATCGATATACGCCAGACCGCCGGTGCTGCTGGCCATCTGATCCAGCAAACCGCTGGGCTTGCCGAAATACACGTTCTCCGCAAACTGGGAAATCTTGGCCCGGTGCTTGTACTCCAGCGTACCGTGATTGTAAAGTTCATCAAAAATCGCGCACAGCATGACTTCAAAAGCCGCAGAGCTGCTCAGACCGCTGCCGCCGCGTACGGTCGAGGTAATGGCCGCGTCAAAGCCGCCGATCTGATAGCCTTCCTCGCGCAGCTTATAGGCCACGCCGCGAATCAGCGCCGCAGTGGTGTTCTTTTCTTCTTCACGAGCCGCCAGATCATCCAGAGAAATAGAAATAGCCGGATATCCCTCGCTGTGAACATTGACCACCCCGTCCTCCCGGGGAGAAATGGCGGCGACCGTATCCAGATTGACAGCGGCCGTCAGCACCTTCCCGCGGTTATGATCGGTGTGGTTGCCGGAAATCTCCGTGCGTCCGGGCGCGCTGATCATATATACCGGGCCGTTGGTATTGAACAGATCCTCGTGGCGCTTGAGCAGGGCGGTGTAGCGGGTGGTCTGGGCCACCATCATGCCCTCCCGCTGCCCATAAAGGGTGTTGAGGCGCTTCATGACCTCAGGGGTTTTCAGCTGTCGAATCATCTGTGCGTACTGGCTCATATCCTATCCCATCCTTTGCTTGTGTTCACATGCCTGTAAAGCGGGTTATTCTTGGATCCTTGCGGCAACGCGCTGCCAGAAATCGATCATTTCCTGCATTCCCTTTTCCCGAAGAGTCTGACGGAACTGGGCAATGCTTTCGTCGTTCAGTTCTTTTTCGCCCATTACGAACTGGGCCAGACTTTCGTCCACATAACATCCCAGCTCGTTCTGCAAAGGGCGAAGCTGAGCACTTTCTTCCAGCGTGAGTGTGTAATAGGTGGGGAAAGGCTCCTTCAGATAAACCGCAAAGTCCGCCATTTCCTGCGTCAGGCGGCTGACGCTCTGCTCCGCATAGCGGGTGTAGAATTCCTGCGGGAAGAGCCAGGGCATTTCGCCGCTGTCATAGATGCTCAGTTCGTACAGCTGACTGGAAGTTACCTTGTCGATGCCGCCCTTCCACTGCCACTGATTGTCATCGTTGATGATGTACATGTCGCCTTCTTTGCCCAGCATGGCTTCGATGGCGCCTTCTTCGGTGTAAAGGATGTCCACCCACTGAAGCAGCGCGGCGGGATCGGAACAGGCGGAAGTGATGGCAAATGTGCCGCGGGTCAGCGTTCCGCACAGATCACGATAAATCTGCTGGCCGCCTGATTCCAGCGGCGCGAGAATCACATAGTCCGAAGCCTGATCGTAGGTGACGATATTCATAGGGCTGGGGGCAAAGAAAACGCCGTAGGTTTCGGGCGCTTTGCTGTCCGTGCTGCGGCGCAGCACATCGGAAGTGTAGAAGCCGTCGGGATCCAGCAGCCCCTCGGCGTACAGCTCCTTCAGCCATGCGGCCAGTTCAAAGAAACTGTCCTCGTCCGGCCAAAAATGAACGTTTCCGTCATCTGCCAGATAAATGTTGTAATCGTTGGCCACTACGCCAAAGGCGGAAGAAAGGAATTTCAGCTCCCACGGGCCCAAAAAGCCCAGCGGAATTTCATCCTTTTTATTGTTCTGGTTGGGGTCCTTGTCCCGGAAGGCAATCAGAACCTGCTTCAGGGATTCCATGTCGGTGGGCATGTCCAATCCCAGATTTTTCAGCCAGGTCTGGTTGATCCAAAGTACATCCTGCGTACTGGCAGAGTGCAGCGCCGGAAGCGCGCCGATCTTGCCGTTGGGCAGGGTGATGGCTTCCATCCACTCCGGGTTTTCCGTCAGAAGCGCCCACAGATGAGGGGCGTTTTCCTCCAGAAGCGGCTTCAGATCGATCAGCTGGCCGGATTCGGTATAGCGAATCAGCTCTTCGCTGGTCAGGCTGGCCTTGAACAGCACGTCCGGCAGCTCGCCGGCAGCAAACATCTGATCCTTTGCCTTCTGCCACTCAGCGCTGCTTTTGTATTCCTGAAAAGTGAAGGAAATGCCGGTACGCTCCTGCATCCGTACAAAAAACTGGTTGGTTTCCCAATCGTGATTGCTGTCTTCGCCGTCGTAGCCCGCCATGGAAAAAGTGGCTTCCGCATTTGCCACAGCCAATGGTAGGCACAGAACGCACAGCGCAAGGCAAAGAAAACGCTTCAACATCGCCATAGCCTGCCTCCGTTCAAAAATAGTGAAAAAACCGGTAAACATACGAATTGAATGCCACGATATATTATAACCGATATACCCCCTTTTGCAAAGAAAAAAATTTTGTAAAAATGGGTTGACAAGTTCATATGAGCAGTGTATCATATGAACGTAAGTTCAAATGAATGAAAATTCAAATGAACTTCAATTCATATGAACGGAGGTGCTTGAAAATGCACGATCATCACTCTTTGCTGGATGAAGTCCATCAGGTGATTCCGGATGACGAGCTTTTGTGCGATCTGGCAGACCTGTTCAAGATCTTCGGCGATTCCACCCGCATCAAGATTCTTTACGGCCTGTTTGAATCTGAGATGTGCGTGTGCGCCATCGCCGAGCTGCTTGGCATGAGCCAGTCCGCCATTTCCCATCAGTTAAAGGTACTCAAGGATAACAATCTGGTCGGAAACCGCCGGGAGGGCAAAACCATCTATTACTATCTGGCGGATGAACACGTCCGCAGCATGATCGGGCAGGGCTTCGAGCACCTGACAGAAGAAAGGAAGGCAGCCAAATGAAAAGGACCTATGCGCTGGATGAACTGGATTGCGCTAACTGCGGGCTGAAAATGGAGGATGCCATTCGGAAGATTGAGGGCGTCAAGAGCGTCAATATTTCCTTCATGATGCAGAAGATCACGCTGGAAGCGGACGACGCGGATTTCGAGCGTGTCCTGAAGGAAGCAGTCAAGGTCTGCAAAAAGGTGGAGCCTGACTGCCGTATCGTTGTAAAGTAAAGAAAAATAAAGTCCAACTCAGCCGAAACAACAGAAGACCCTGCGAAAAGCGCGGGGCAGGGAGGATATTTCCATGAGCATGAGCCGGAAACAGAAAAAGAACCTGATTCGGATCATCGTATCGCTGGTGCTGCTGGCCGCAGCGTGGATCGTAAGCGCAACGGTTCTGCCGGAGCAGAACCCGTGGAACCTGCTGATTTTTGCGATTCCCTATCTGGCGGCAGGCTATGATGTGCTTCTGTCCGCCGGACGGAACATTCTGCATGGGCAGATTTTCGACGAAAAATTCCTGATGGCGCTGGCCACACTGGGCGCGTTTGTGCTGGGCGACTATAAAGAAGGCGTGGCCGTCATGCTGTTCTATCAGGTGGGCGAATGGTTCCAGAGCGTGGCCGTCGGTCAGAGCCGCCGCTCCATCGCCGTCCTGATGGAGATTCGTCCCGATACCGCTACCGTCCTCCGGGACGGTCAGGAAGTGGAGGTTTCCCCCGAAGAAGTGCAGCCGGGAGAAACGATTCTCGTCAAGCCGGGCGAAAAGATCCCGCTGGACGGCGAGATCCTGGAAGGCTCCACCACGGTCAATACCGCCGCGCTGACCGGCGAAAGCCTGCCGGTGGATAAGGTGGCAGGCGAAAACGTGGTCAGCGGCAGCGTGAACCTGAGCGGCGTCATTACCGTGAGGGTGCAGAGCGTTTATGCGGAAAGCACCGTAGCCCGTATTCTGAACCTGATGGAGGAATCCGCCTCCAAGAAGGCAAAGGTGGAGGGCTTCATCACCCGCTTTGCCAAGGTCTACACGCCCTGCGTGGTGATTAGCGCATTGCTTCTGTTCCTGATTCCGCCGGTATTTTTCGGCGGCGCATGGATGGAATGGGCGGAACGTGCCCTGAACTTTCTGGTGGTCTCCTGCCCCTGCGCACTGGTGGTTTCGGTGCCGCTGTCCTTCTTCGGCGGACTGGGCGGCGCTTCCAAGCAGGGCATTCTGGTGAAGGGTTCCAATTATATGGAACTGCTCTCCAAGGTGGATACGCTGGTTTTTGACAAGACCGGCACACTGACCCAGGGACGGTTCGAAGTGAGCGCCATTCATTCCGGCAGCGTCAACGAACAGCAGCTGCTGGATCTGGCCGCAGCGGTGGAAAGCTTCTCTTCTCATCCCATTGCCGCGTCTATCGTGCGCGCCCACAAGGGACATATTGAATCCGACCGGGTAACGAACGTCCGCGAGGTAGCCGGTCAAGGCCTGACGGCTGAGATTGACGGCCGCCTGGTGGCTGTGGGCAACGGCCGCCTGATGGAGGCACAGGGCGCGCAGTGGCACGAGTGCCATCTGCCCGGCACAGCGGTGCATATCTGCCGGGACGGCGAATATCTGGGGCACGTGGTGATCTCCGACGTGGTCAAGCCGGAAGCCGCAGAAGCGCTTCGCCAACTGAAAGCCCTTGGCGTGAAAAAGACCGTCATGCTCACCGGTGATAAAAAGGACACTGCCGAGGCCGTTCGGGCGGAGACCGGCGTGGACGAGGCCTACTCGCAGCTGATGCCGCAGGATAAGGTCACGCGGGTAGAAGGGTTGCTGGGTGAAGGACACACGGTAGCCTTCGTAGGCGACGGCATCAATGATGCACCTGTGCTTTCCCGGGCCGACCTGGGTATCGCCATGGGCGCCATGGGCAGCGATGCGGCGATCGAGGCCGCCGACGTAGTGCTGATGGACGATCATCTGGATCGCCTGCCCAAAGCGATCGCCATCTCCCGCCGCACCATGCGCATCGTTCATGAAAACATCGTTTTCTCCCTGGCGGTCAAGGGCATTGTGCTGGTTCTGAGCGCGCTGGGTCTGGTCAATATGTGGGTGGCTGTTTTCGCAGACGTGGGCGTGCTGATTCTGGCCGTGCTCAACGCCATGCGCACTCTGCGCGGCTGACGCGAAGCCTGACGGACACTTGAATTTGATTTTGGAAGGCTGCTCTTTTCATCGAAGGGAGTTTCTCCCGATGGAAGAGCGGCCTTCTTCTTTTATCATTAGGGATGCTGCCGAAAGCCGAAGATACGTTTTCCAGCTGTACTCTGCTCAATAGAAAACGTCCCGGCCCTGCGCTTCAGCCGTCAGCGCGGGCACGGGACGTTTTCAAACTGTCAGAAATCAGATTATCGCCAATCCCGTCCGGTGGGAACAGGCTGTTCCTGTTCATCCAGCCAGTAGGTTTCCAGCTTAGGCATATCGTCCGTTGGGGTAAAGCGACCTTCCGGCACATCCAGCCCGATAGAACCGTGGTTCAAAATCAGCGAAACGTAATCCTGAATGGAAGTCAGGGGCTTTTCCAGTCGGACGCCGAAAATGTCCTCCCGGCTTACCTTCCGGGGACAGCCGGAATTGTGATTGTCCGAACCGGCCGTCATGGGAAGATGGAACTCCGTTCCGTAGCGATAAGCCATGACATCGTTATAGGGATGGTTGCCCGCGTTGGCCGCTTCGATGCCGTCGCAGTAGCGCAGCCCAAGGCGGATTTTGTCAATGTAGCCCCTGTCCCGGAAGGGATGGGCCTGCACCACGCAGCCGCCCGCCGCGTGAACGCCGTCCAGCTGCTCCTGCCGGTTCCAGTGCTCGACCTCCGGGTGAGCCAGCAGCCACTCCTTATCAAGGCCGTAGATCAGGTATTCGTCGCCCTCATAATTCTGTTCCCATCCGAAAAAAACGTCCAAGCCGATTCGCTGCCCCTCCCGCAGCGCGTCCTCGTAGCCGAGGCAGAAAAGCTCCACTCGTTTCTCCCACGGCAGATCATACGGAACGCCTGTATTGCCGCCGAAAAAGTGATCCGTGATGATAATGCCTTGAAAGCCCAGTTTTTTATAAAATTGGGCGTGCTGCTTGCCAGTGGATACGCCGCACAGGCTGCCAAAGCGGGTGTGCATATGGGTTTCGTACAGGTAGGACATGGGTTTTTAGCGCTCCTTTGGTATGCTCTTTGGCATGCTATGGTTATTTTACCGCCACCAGATGGAGCTGGGTGGCCATATAATCGCCCCATGTACGGGGAATGGTCAGGCCATGAGACATCAGCTCGTCGCCGCCGTAGATGCGTCCGCTTTCCACGTCGCGGTAATCCTTTTCGGGATCCAGTCCCCGCAGGGGCAGCAGCACGGGCAGCATATTGGGCTGCGCAGGGCCATAGACGTGCGTGACAATCGCCTCGCTCTGGTCCTCGCTGACGCTCATGAAGGCCGTCTCATTGCCTTCAAAGGGCGAGCGCAGCCGGTAGAATTCGCTGTACAAAAGCAGGGGCTGTAGCGCCTTGACCTTTTCGTTCAGGCGGCGAATTTCCTCCAATTCCTCTTCGGGCAGCTTGGTCAGATCCAGCTCATAGCCATAGGTGCCGCTCATGGCCACGGCAGCTCGGGTAAACAGCGGCGTAATGCGGCCAGTCTGATGATTGGGCACGGCGGATACGTGAGCGCCCATGGTGGATACCGGGAACAGCATGGAGGTGCCGTATTGGATGCGGCAGCGCATGAAGGCATCGGAATCGTCGCTGCACCAGGCCTGAGGCATGTAGTACATCATGCCGAAGTCGAAGCGTCCGCCGCCGCCGGCGCAGCTTTCAAACAGCACATTGGGGAAGCGGCTGGTCACGGCTTCCAGAATCTCGTACAGGCCCAGAATGTAGCGGTGATTCAGTTCCTTCTGATGGGCGCTGTCCAGCCCGTCAGAATGAAGCATGTTGATGTTGCGATTCATGTCCCACTTGACGTAGTCCACGTTGCCGCGTTCCATGGCCGCGCAGACCGCATCGATGACATATTCCCGCACTTCTTTTCGGCTCAGATCCAGCACCAGCTGATTGCGGCTTTCCACCTGCATCCGTCCGGGAATGTGAATGCACCAGTCGGGATGCGTGCGGTACAGGTCGCTGTCGGGCGAGATCATTTCCGGCTCCAGCCACAGGCCGAACTTCAGCCCCAAACCATGGATTCGATCGGAAAGGCCCCGCAGTCCGTCCGGCAGCTTGCGCCGGTCGTCCACCCAGTCGCCCAGAGAGCAGTTGTCCAGATCCCGGTGGCCAAACCAGCCGTCATCCAGCACAAACAGGTCGATGCCTGCGTTCTTGGCGCAGGAAGCCAGCTCCAGCAGCTTCTCCTCGTTAAAGTTGAAATAGGTGGCTTCCCAGTTGTTGATCAGCAGCGGACGGGCGGCATGGGCAAATGCGCCCCGGGTGATGTAACGGCTGCACAGATGATGGAATTCCCGGCTCATGCCGTTCAGGCCGTTGGGGGAGTAGCACAGGTAGGCTTCCGGGGTCTGGAAATCCTCACCGGGCTTCAGCTCCCAGCTGAACTGGAAGGGCTGAATGCCGATCTGAGCCCGTGCCATGTCATTGCTGTCCACGAACACATTGGCCAGAAAGCTGCCGCTGTAGCACAGGGACAGGGCATAGACTTCGCCCGAATCCTCGGCAGCCCCGGGCTTGAGCAGCGCCATAAAGGGACAGGCCTGATGGCTGCTGGCACCTCGAACGGATTCCACGCCCTGATTGCCGGGCGTCAGCGGACGGGTATAAATCTGCCGCTCCCGCAGCCATGCGCCGCTCAGGGTCATCAGCTGGTCGTGGGCGTTTTCAAAATCCACGCAGGCGCTCAGGGCTTTTTCCAGCACCACGGGGGATTGGCCGCCGTTCATTACCCGCAGGTTCCGGGCAATCACGTCCACATCGGGGTATACCGTATAGCTCAGCTCCACCTCAACGCCGCTGTGCTCGTCCCGCAGACGCAGCACCAGCGTTTCGGCGTCATCGCCCCGGGCAGATGGAAGGCCCTTCAGCGCAGGCTTTCCCTTCAGAATTTCGTGGGAGACATAGCAAAGATCCAGCGCGCTGCTGCCGTCGGCCTGACGGACTTCCAGCATGCCCTGCCGCAGATCTCCGCAGCCGTAAACCGGGCACTCCTGCGGCAGCGTATCCAGCGGAAGGCCGTGCAGGGTAAAGTTTTCTTCCTCCTGCGTGCAGCAGCGCTCCATAGCGTCCGCGTGAATGGCGCGAACCTTTCTGCCCCAATATTGGTGAATGGGATACTTGCCCGCCACCAGGCGGATGATATAGCTGATGTTGGCATTTTGCAGATGAAAGACATGATTCTCCGGCGAATACAGGATCGGCATAGGCATCCTCCCACCCATAGATGATTGATAGTTTTTTCCAAGCAAAAGTATATCCCGCAGGACTTTCGTCTGTCAAGAGAGAAAGCTGCACTCCTGAAGGCCTCTTCTTGACAAATTCTGTGCGGTGTATTAGGCTCTGACTGGAACCTTTCGTTTGAATGCAATAAAAGGTACTGGAGGAATTTCCATGCTGGCAATGGAACGGGCAAAGCTCTGGGCAACGGATCCTCATTTTAATGAAGAAACTCAAAAAGCGGCCAAAGCGCTTATGAGCAGCGAACAGGAGCTGCTCTCGGCCTTCGGAACGGAACTGACCTTCGGGACGGGCGGTCTTCGGGGCGTTTTGGGCGTCGGCACCAATCGAATGAACGAATATACCGTCGGCCGTGCCACGCAGGGGCTTTCGGATTCTCTTCGGGAAAACGGCGGAAAAAGCGTCGCCATCGGCTACGATTCCCGGCTCCGTTCCCGGGAGTTTGCTTTTCTTGCCGCAGGCATTTTGGCGCATAACGGGTTGACCGCCTATGTATACCCCCACCTGATGCCTACGCCCATGCTTTCCTTCGCGGTGAGGGAGCTGGGCTGCAATGCGGGCATCGTCATTACGGCCAGCCATAATCCGGCCCAGTACAATGGTTACAAGGTCTACGGCCCGGATGGATGCCAGATCACGCAGGAAGCCGCAGAAGCCATTACCGCCTGCATCGAAAAAGTGCCCTACGGCGCGGCACAGGCAATGTCGGAGGAAAAAGGCCGCGCCGCCGGTCTGCTGCGGGACGTGCCGGAAGAAATCGTGGAGTGTTTTCTGGAAAAGACGCTGGCCTGCCGGGTAGCCCCGGAGGCGGAAGCGCCCCTGCATCTGATTTATACGCCTCTGCACGGAACGGGACTGGAGCCGGTCACGAAGGTTTTCAGACGTATGAAGGGGATTCAGTTCACCTGCGTTCCCGAACAGACTGCGCCGGACGGGCATTTTCCCACCTGCCCCAAGCCCAATCCGGAGCTGCGGGAGGCGCTGCGCTGCGGGCTGGAATGGGCGGAGAAGGAGAAGGCCTCCCTGCTGATCGCCACCGACCCGGACTGTGATCGGGTGGGCGTAGCCGTCCGGGAAAAGGACGGACGCTATACCGTGCTGACGGGAAACGAAGTGGGTCTTCTGCTGCTGGAGCACATTCTAAAGACGCGCACCGCTCTTCACACCCTGCCGGAAAATCCCGTGGCGGTCAAGACCATCGTGACCAGCGATCTGGCCTTTGCCATTGCGCGCCGCTATGGGGCGGAACTGAAAGAATGCCTGACCGGCTTCAAGTATATCGGCGAGATCATCGGCCGTCTGGAGCAGGAAGGACACCCGGAACGTTATGTGTTCGGCTTCGAGGAAAGCTGCGGCTACCTGGCAGGCACCCATGTCCGGGACAAAGATGGCGTGATGGGCAGCATGCTGGTGGCGGAAATGGCGCAGTGCGCCGCCGCCGAGGGCCGCACACTGGCCGAAGAGATGGAACGTTTGTATGAAACCTACGGCTTCATGGAAAATCGCCTGCTGAATTTTGATATTGCGGGTGCGCAGCCCATGAAGGAAATGGCCCGCGTCATGGCTGACCTGCGGGAAGAACCCGTCTGCACACTGGCGGGCAGCCCGGTGGAAACGGTGAAGGACTACCGCGACGGAATCGAAGGCCTGCCTGCCAGCGATGTGCTCAGCTATCAGACGGCTGACGGACGGAAGGCCATCGTGCGTCCTTCCGGGACGGAGCCCAAGGTCAAAGTCTATCTCAGCGCCCGCGCTGCCACCCGTGCCGAGGCCGAGGAGGCCCTGAACCGCATGGAGGCAGAAATGAACGGGCGGATATTGGAAAAATAAGGCGCTTCAAGGAGGTTTCCCATGCAGTTTATCCCATCCACCGAAATCAAGGTTTCTGTCCTGCCGGAACAGCGTCCATGGGTCTGCTCACCGGAT
>ERZ857827.1947-NODE-1947-length-17894-cov-12.572566_pt1 | contig 17894 bp, 22 predicted proteins | sample MGYA00519761_ERZ857827 | MGnify/ENA primary metagenome ERZ857827 (study PRJEB31778, sample SAMEA3449370) | human gut metagenome | biome: human gut; feature: human-associated habitat; material: faeces | place: United Kingdom | collected 2010/2012 ... | reverse complement strand
AGAACAGGCTGACCGATCTGAATCAGCAGATGGCGACTGCCCGCAGTGAATTGGGCAAGCCCTTTCCGCAGGAGGAAGAGCTGAAAACCAAAAGCGCAAGACTGGCGGAACTGGATGCAGAATTGAACATGGATCAGCGCCCTGTCAGCCGAGAAAAGAGCGTGGAACAGGAACGATAATCCGAAAAAGGAGGATGAAATGGACACGATTGCAATGACAGCCGTCTATCCGCACGATGCGGCATATGCCCGCGCGCACGGCGAACTGGCAGAATATCGGAATGCGCGCCGAAGCAATATCGCCTGCAAAGACGCCATCGAAGAAGCGATTGCGAAGCATTTCGACGGGATGCACTTGGACGAAACGTGCGTCAAGGAGGTGCTTGACCAATACGGCAGCGAGCGGGTAACGCTGGTGCTGGCGGCAACGGTGCAGGAAAAAGTCTGGGATGGACGCTTCTCCAATGCGAACAAGCGCTGGGCGCTCGAAAGGGAGATTCCCTGCGAGCCTGACCGCTGGAGTGCGTATGCCGTCGCCGCGCATCCGGTGATTCTGAATGACTTCATCAATCTGGCACGGCAGGAAATGCAGAAGCGCGAACGTCCGCCTGCTGCAAAAAACGAAAAAGCGATTCGACAGCCTTGCGCAAAGGCGTTTCAGGAGAGAGAATGAAGAAGGAGAAAGCGCGGCGGTCGAAGATGCTCCACTTCGCCGTAACGGAAGAGGAAGCACGCATCATTGACGAAAAGATGAAGCAGCTGGAAATTCACAACATATCGGCGTTTCTCCGCGCGATGGTGCTGAACGGCTATGTCCTGAAACTCGATTTGCCGAAGCTTCGCGAAATGATTCGCTTGCTGGCAAATCTAACGAACAACGTCAACCAGATTGCCCGCAGGGTCAACGAACACGGCAGCATCTACGAATCAGAGATTGACGAAATTCAGGAGAAAGTCAATCAGCTGCTGTGCATGATGAACCAGCTGCTTTCCACGCTCCAGCTGAACACAGTATAAGGAGGAACTTCTATGCGCAAGACAATCCTGAAAATCATCCTGTGCCCCGTTATCCTGCTGACAAGGCTTATCCTGTGCGCCGCTGCCTTCGTCACTTCGCTGGCGGGTTCCGCCATCGGGCTGACCGCATCACTCTTTGGCATCCTGTCGCTGATGGCGTTTGTCACCGGCAGCGGGCAGAACGGGATTGCCTTCGCGGTGCTGATGCTGCTGGTAAGTCCCGTCGGTCTGCCCGGTATCGCCCATCTGATTTTGGAGAATGTCAGCCGAGTGCTTGGCTTTTTCGAGCGGATGCTGACGTAATACTATTTCCAGATTCGCCTGTGCCATCTGCTTGCGCCTTTTTGATTCTGGCGTCCACTCATTCCACTTAGCGTAGCGCTGCTACGCTGCGTTTCATTCGTTTTAGCCAGAATGCAAAAATTCGCGGCGCATCTTGGCGCATTCTTATCTGGAAATAGTATGAAAACGCAAAAATCATGAAACGCGCTTCTCTTCGGAGGGGCGCGTTTTTCTGCAATCAGGAGGATAACAATGGCGACTACCCGCATCATGTCGATGCACATCAACAAGGGCAAGACAATCGCCCAGTGCCTGAAAGCACGGCTGGATTATGTGAAGAACCCGGACAAGACTGAGCAGGGCAAACTGATTTCCGCCTATGCCTGTGCGCCCGAAACCGCTGACCAAGAGTTTCTGCTGAACCGAAATGCCTATATCGCGAAAACTGGACGGCGCATTCACAATGAAGTAATTGCGTATCAGGTGCGGCAGTCCTTCCAGCCGGGAGAAGTAACGCCGGAAGAAGCCAACAAAATCGGCTATGAGCTGGCTTCCCGGCTGCTGAACGGGGATTTCGCGTTCCTCGTGGCGACGAATGATGACCATGCGCACATCCAGTATGGTATATGTAAAGGAGGAAGTTAACCATCCTCCTCATACTGCTCTCCCATCTCCCCTGTGCGTACCCAAAAGCAGTCATGACGGAGGAGGGACTTCCACGATCATGACTGCTTTTCTGTGAGAAAGGAGAGAAAGCTATGGAACTTACCTATCACTGCTGCGGAGATTACCTGCTTCCCGATCTTGAACTGGCCCCGGAGGATCGGCAGCCCATCGGTAAATATGGACGGATGCGGCTCGCGTATCTTCAGGCGCATCGCTCAGGCCTGTATACCCGGCTGATGCTATCCGGACAGCTGATTCCCCATCTTGTGGAGACTGACGCTGCCTGCAAGGAACGTCTTGATCTGCTGATTTCGCAGATGATGCAGCAGGAGGGTGTGACGGAGCAGCTCAAGGCCGACAACCAGATGGAATGGGTCGCCCGGATGAACAGCATTCACGCCCGCGTGGAGGAAATTCTGCGGGAGGAGATAATCTATTGCTGACGGCGCAGGCCGGGAGAGGGGCGGTCATGCTGCCCCTTTCTCCCGGCTTTCTCCCAGCAGGTTTTTGCGGATGTGGGACAGCGCCTGCTCCTCAATGTGCCGGGCACGGCTGGTGCTCAGGCCATAATGCCTCGCGGCGGCTGCCAGCGTGCAGGGCTCGTCATCAAATCCAAACCGATGGCGAACCCATGCGTTCTCCCGGATGGATGTTTGCTCCATGGCGGCATACAGCTCGTCCATCTGCTCCTTTTGCAGATAAATCTGCTCAGGATTCTTCCGATACGGATCGAGGCCTGGAACAATGTATTGGTTCTGTGCAGCCTCGGCGGGCTGCGGGAGCTTCTCCCATGAGACGGATTGAATTTCGGGATGAACGCGCCTCAGCGCATCGAGCATCGCGGAGCGGATGACGGTGGATGCAAAGGTCAGGAAGCTGCCTTTTTCAGGGTCAAAGAGCCGGGCGGCGCGGAGCAGGGCGATTCGCCCCTCCTGCTCGTAATCTTCAAAGCCTATCGCCGCGCAGGGATACAGCTTTTCAATCTCTCTAGCCAGCTGGCGGACGAAGCCGGCATTGCGCTCAATCAGCTCGGTGCAGGCTTCAGGGCTTCTGTTTTGAATCATCAGGCAAAGTGTTTCGTTCGTTGAGGGTCAACTCCTTCATATGGATCGTGTACATCGTGGTGAAATAGTCGGAAATGGCCTGCTTCAGGCCGTCGGTGGCAGCGCCCATTTCCGCGCGGTAGGCCTCTGGAACTTCTATCTGATCAAGCCCCATGGCGAGCATGTTCATGACACCCTCCGGCGAAACGGATAAGCCTCCGTTTTCCCGAGGCAACAGGTCGGTGGACTCCTTGAGGCTCTCCTTCACGGTGATGGCGGACTGCTTTGCGCGTTCCGGACCGTCCTGCTTCATCTCGCTGAGAATCTGACGGAAGCTCCGGGTCATGCTGTCCACCTCGTCCGCATAGATGGGTCGCTTGAACGCCTGTATCTGCTGGACAGCCTCCTTTGCCGCGTCCCTGTCCTCTGGATGGGCTTTGCCGTGCTCGAGCAGAAGGCTGCTCATGGAGCTGTAGAACTGGTTCTGCGCAGCCACGCCGGAGGCCAGAAATCCCTGCTGATACAGGGCGATCTGCTGGGTCAGCTCCGCAAATTTCAGGTTTTCCAGAAGCTGGCTGACGACCTCCTGCCGGACGCGGCCCTGTGCCAGATTGGCCGCTGCGCTGGCGGACAGGCCAAGCGCTTCGATGTCGTAGTTTTTCCGGGTAGCGATGTTTGTCAGGCCCAGAAGAAAATCCGTCGAGACGCCGAAGTACCCGGCGATGGCCACGAGGCAGTCGCTGGACAGCTTGTTGGTCTTTTCGGTCAGAAAGCGGCTCAGGGTGCTTTTGTCGATACCAAGCTCCTGCGCCAGATTGGTCTGGGAGATGTCCCTGCTCTTGCACAGGTCGCGGATTCTCTCCCTCAGCGTACCGGGCAGCCATTTATCCTGCATGTTTGCATCCTCCTGCGTATGCTTGATGTGTTCATGATACCAGAGCCCGTGCCTCCAGTCAAATTTGTTGCAAATCTGCAATTCTGCTGCGAATTGGCAGAAAGAAATTGCAGAACTGCGCAATCCGGGGCTCTTCCTGATTTCCCTCCGTATATTATATGAGCGTGAAAACGATCCTTGGAAACCCTTTTTCAAAATCATTCCTGCAAAGGAGGAATTTGTATTGAACGAAAAGATTACGGCGTTGTATGAACGCCTTTCGCGCGACGATGACCAGGAAGGAGAATCCAACTCCATTGTCAATCAGAAGCGCTATCTTGAAAGCTATGCTGCCGAGCACGGCTTTACCAACTGCAGGCACTACACGGATGACGGCTGGAGCGGCGGCAACTTCGACCGCCCCGGCTGGAAGAGCCTGATTGCCGACGTGGAGGCCGGCAAGGTCGGCGTGATTCTTGCCAAGGACATGAGCCGGGTTGGGCGCAATTATCTGGAAACAGGCTTTTATACGGAAGTGTTCTTCCGCAAGCACGATGTGCGGTTCATCGCCATCGCCAACGGCGTGGACAATGACCAGCCTGAGACGGGAGAGTTTGTCCCGTTTCTCAACATCATGAACGACTGGTATCTGAAGGATCAGTCAAAGAAGTTGACCGCCGCCTATCAGGTGCGCGGAAAAGCCGGTCAGCCGACCAACAACAACTGCATCTACGGTTACCGCAAGGACCCGGAGGACAAGCACCACTGGCTCATCGACGAGGAGGCGGCGGGGGTTGTCCGGCGCATTTATCAGATGGCCTGCGAGGGGCACGGGCCGTATGAGATCGCGCGCATCCTGACTGCGGAGCGGGTGGACAATCCCGGCTTCTACTTCACAAAGCACGCCTGCGGGCTCAGGCGGGACTACACCGGGGAGGCCCATGCGCACGACTGGAACGGCGCTACGGTGACGCGGATTCTGACGCATCAGGAATACATGGGGCATACGGTCAACTTCCGTTCGGGGAAACGGTTCTACCGGGACAAGCGCCATCCCAACCCCAAAGAGAAGTGGCTGATCTTTGAAAACACGCACGAGCCCATCGTCACCAAAGAGACATGGGAGCTTGCCCAGTGCGCGCTGAAAAGCAAAAAGCGGACGGATACGCTGGGCGTTGCCAATCCCCTGACGGGCCTGCTGTACTGCGCGGAGTGTGGGCAGCGGATGTACAACCATCGCCACGGCAAGACGGATGAAAACGGACTGTTCACAAGCGATTCCTACAACTGCTCCACCTATACGCTGTCAAGAAAGCGCGAAACCGCAGAGTGCGTATCGCACCAGATTTCCACGAAGAACCTGCGGGCGCTGATTATGAAAACCATCCGCTCGGTCAGCCGGTACGCAATTGCCAATGAGGTGGAGTTTGCGCGCAGGGTACGCGAGGCCTCTGAACTTCGGCAGGCGCAGGAGGTCAGGGAAACCAAAAACAGAATCCGCAGGGCAAAGAAACGCTGCGCAGAGCTGGACGTGCTGATCAAAAAGCTGTATGAAGCCTTCGCACTTGGCAAGCTCACGGAAAAGCGCTTTGACGATTTGCTCGCGGCCTATGAAAAAGAGCAGGCGGAGCTGACGGCGCTGCTTGAAACGGACGAAAGGGAGCTGCAGGCATACGAGGTGGATTCCGAGAGCATCGCCTCCTTCCTCGCCATCGCCAGAAGGTACAGGGATGCGGACGAGCTGACGACGCCGATGATATACGCTTTCATAGAGAAGATCATCGTCCACGCGCCGGAGAAGATCGACGGCGAGCGGCACATGCAGATTGACATCTATCTCAAATTCATCGGCAGCTTTCAGGTGCCTCAGCAGGAGATGACCCCGGAGGAAGCAGCCGAGGAGGAAAGACGCAGGAAGCAGCGCGCCCAAAACCGGGAAAAGGCGGCGCGCCACAAGCAGAAGAAGCAAAAGGAAGCGGAGCTGAAGGGAAGCAAGCAGGATGAACAGCAGGAAGATCACCGCGCTGTATGAACGCCTGTCCCGCGAGGACGCACACAGCGGAGATTCCGATTCCATTGCGCATCAGAAGGCGTATCTTGAGCAGACTGCTGCTGCGCGCGGCTTTGAAAACTGCCGCCACTACACGGACGACGGCTGGAGCGGCGGCAGCTTTGACCGTCCGGGCTGGAATGACATGATTGCTGACATCGAGGCCGGGAAAGTCGGCGCTGTGCTGGTCAAGGATATGAGCCGCGTCGGGCGCGACTATCTGCAAACGGGCTTTTACACGGAGGTCTACTTCGCCAGAAAGGGCGTCCGCTTCATTGCGGTGGACAGCCATGTGGACAATCAGGCAGGAGACAGCAACGAGTTTGCGCCGCTGCTCAACGTCCTGAATGAAATGTACCTGCACGATCAGTCGCGCAAGGTCAGCATCGGCTTTCGGGCCAAGGGCATGGCGGGCAAGCCGCTGATGGTTACGCCCTGCTTCGGATATGTCCATGATCCGGAGGACAAGGATCGCTGGATCATCGAGCCCCATGCGGCGGAGACTGTGCAGCGTATCTTCGCGCTGGCGGCGGAGGGCACAAATCCAAATCGCATAGCGGTCATCCTGCGCGATGAGCAGCGCATCACACCGGGCGTGTATTTTGCGCAGCTCGGCGTGGGCAACCGATGCGGCGGACGGGCTGCGGACGGTGATCTGTATCATTGGCGGCGCGAAACGGTAGTCAAAATCCTTCGCATGCCGGAGTACCTTGGAAAGACTGTGAATTTCAAAACCTCGAAGGCCTCCTACAAGGCCAAACGCACCCTGACGCCGGAGGAAGATAGAATGGTGTTTGAGAACACGCATGAGCCGCTCATCGAGCAGGAGACGTGGGACAAGGCGCAGGCGATGCTGGCGCAGAGGAAGCGGGACAAGAGGCCGTCGGTATGCAGCCCGTTCAGGGAGATGATAATCTGCGCTCGTTGCGGAAAGCCCATGTACCATATCCACTCTTCAAGGACAACAAAAGCTGGAACTGTCAGTGATTCTGACTGTTTCGTCTGCTCCTCATACCACAATACGCAGACGATGACCGAGCCGTTGTGCATACAAAATTCATTGAGCGGCAAGGCGCTTCGGTCCCTGCTCAGGGAAATCATCGGGAGCGTCAGCCGCTATGCACTGGAGCATGAGGCGGATTTCATGGAGCGTCTCCAAAAGCAGCTGCAGCTTGGGCAGCCCGATCAGATGAAGAAGCTGAAAAGGAGCATTATGGCAAAGACCAACCGGATCGCGGAAATTGACAGGCTTCTGCGCAAGCTCTACGAGGATTACGCGCTGGACAGAATCCCGGAAACGCGATACGATGCGCTCTCAGCGGAGTATGAACGGGAGCAGGCTGCCATCGAGGCTGCGCTTGCCGGAGAAAAGCGCATGGCGGACGCAAGCCGGACGGGTAGCGAGAGAATAGAGCAGTTCATGGCGCTTACGGCGAAGTACCGGGACTGTACGGAGTATTCGGATGAGGTGCTGCGGCAGTTCGTGGAGAAGGTCGTGGTACACGAGACGCAGAGGGACGCAGACGGCGAGCGCTCCCGCGAGATTGAGGTATACCTGAGCTTTATCGGGAAGTTTTCTGTGCCTGCGGAACCTGCCCGGTTATCCCCGGCAGAGCAGAAGCACCAGGAGGCGCTGAAGAAGCGCAGAATCCATGCCAGAAACAAGCGCGCACAAAAGCGGAAGGAACGGATGAACATGAAGTAGCACCGACACTTGCAAGCACAACACACATCAGGCGATGCCACGGCAGAGAAGCGGGAAGCATCGCCTTTTATCATGCAGAAAAAAGGAGAGCCTATGACCGAAAAACGAACCCCTGATTTTACGTTTGCCCAGCGGCTGGGCAACACGAACTTCAAAGTCAATGTCTTTTGCAAGGACGATTCCGATGTGACGTATACGGACAAGCTGCTGGAGCTGATCCGCAGCGGCATGCTGCCAAAGCCGGATGAGCAGGAAAAGCGGCAAGACGAACACGCAGCGTGATGCGCTGGAACAGAAGGCGACTAAAACCAAATGGAGGTGCACGACGATTGACAATGGGTCGGATAACCGATATAATGATGATGAAGGGAGGATTCGCCATGACGATCAATGCCATGATGGCAAGCAAGAATATGAGCATGTACCGGCTGGCGCAGCTCAGCGGTCTGCCCAAGACAACGGTCATTGATATTTGCTCCGGGAAAAGCGCAATCTCCGGCTGCACGGCAAAAACCGTGTGGAAGCTGTCGCAGGCGCTGGGCTGTACCATGGAGGAGCTGATGGAGGAATCCACGTATGACGCGAAAAGCGGGCGTCCCCTCTGTGCAGACTATCTGGAAAAGGGATTGCCTGTATTCCTCAAGGCATCTATTGAAGCCATGCAGGCTTCATGGGCCGTGGAGGACAGCGGCAAACGGGATTTGCACTGGGATGCAGTCTGGTGCAGTCTGAATGCCGACATCAACGAAGCGGAAACGGAGCAGCTGATTACACCGGAGCAGGCTGCTCACCTGAGAACAAAATACCTGCGAATGGAGGAGCGGAATGATTGATTTCACCGGCCTTCCGAGACGCAACAAAACCTACGCAGGCGCGAACGGCAACAAGATCGCCATCGTCTATGAGGGAGCGCAGTACATGCTCAAGTTCCCGGCACCGCCCACGCGGAACAAGGACATAAGCTATGCCAACGGCTGCGTATCGGAATATCTGGGCTCTCACATCTTTCAGATGGCGGGCATTCCCGCGCAGGATACGCTGCTGGGCGTGTACACGAAGAACGGACGTGAGCGGGTAGTCGTCGCGTGCCGGGATTTCACGACCGACGGATCCGTTTTGCAGGACTTCGCGTCGCTGAAGAATACCATCATTGATTCGGAGAGAAACGGCTATGGCACCGAGCTGTCGGACATCATGGAGGCTATTGCGGAGCAGCAGGTTTTCGATCCGGTCATGCTGAAACGCCACTTCTGGGACATGTTCATTGTGGATGCCCTGATTGGCAACTGGGACCGGCACAACGGCAATTGGGGCTTCCTGTATTACAGCGATACAGACCGGATGACGCTTGCGCCCATCTATGATTGCGGAAGCTGTCTGTATCCGCAGGCGGATGAAGCGATCATGCAGGCCACACTGGATGACCCGAATGAAAGAAACTATCGTATCTTTGAGGTGCCCGTTTCCGGCATCCGCGAAAACAACCAGAAAATTCGTTACTTCGACTTCATCTCATCGCTGAAAAACCGGGATTGCAACGAAGCGCTCAAGCGAATGGTGCCCAGAATCCACATGGATGAGATCGCAGCGCTGGTGGACGATACGCCGTTTATCACCGGGCTGCAGAAGCGTTTTTACAAAACGATGCTGACCGAAAGAAAGGAACGCATCCTGGACTTTTCACTGACCCGGCTTCTGAAGCGCGAACGAAAGCGTGAAGCCGCAAGATAACACATGAATCATGCGAAGGTGATATCCATCGGCACTGACCGGTGTGATACCGCCTTTTGCTTTTCCCTTTTTTTCTATTGACCATTCCCGCCCCGGAGGTTACGAGGGTTTACAGGAGGTATTTATGCGAATCAATAATGACTTTATCATCATCGGCGTAGATGCAGGCTATGGCAACATGAAGACGGCGAACACCATCTTTCCGACAGGGTTGGCGGCGATGGACACCAAGCCCTACTTTGACGGCGACATCATGCACTACAATGGCAGGTGGTACCGCATCGGCGAAGGCCACAAGGCGTTCAACCCGGACAAGACGGCTGACGAGGATTTCTACATCCTCACGCTGGCTTCCATTGCTGCCGAGCTTCGGACAAAGGACATCACGGAAGCAAACATCTACCTCGCCATCGGGCTTCCGACGACGTGGACAGTCCGCCAGCGCAATGCGTACCGTGAATACATGCTGCGCAAAAGGGATGTGGATTTCGTGTTCAACGACATCGGCTATCGGCTTCACTTTACCCAGTGCAGCGTTTTTCCGCAGGGCTATGCCGCGATGGTGCCCATGATGGACATGGATAAGCAGTACAACGGCTTCCAGAAATTCATGGGCACCGTCATGATGGCGGACATCGGCAACGGCACCATGAACATCATGCGGCTGGAAAACGGACGGCCGCTTGACCAGTATTGCTGGACAGAGGTGCTGGGCGTTCATCAGTGCGCGCTGACCATCCGAAAGCAGATGATGGACAAGGATGGTCTGGATCTGCCGGAGGATGTGATCGAACAGTTACTTCGGACCGGGAAGACCCACCTTCGCAAAGAACTTCTGGAATCCATGAACGCGATTGCTCGCGGCTATGTGTCCGGGCTTTTTGATGCGCTGCGTGCTCACGGCTACGATCCCCGGATGATGAAGCTGTATGTGCTGGGCGGCGGAGGCTGCCTCGTGAAGCGCTTCGGCAAGTACGACCCGGAATCGGTTGTCTTTGTGGACAGTCTGAACGCCGCCGCCAGGGGCTATGAGTACATGGCTCAGGGGCTGCTCTGGGCAAAGGAGAACAGTAAGAAATGAGCAATCATTGCTTTACCGTCCGGCTCGATACGGGCTATGACGATGAGAAGCAGGCATGGGACAAGCTGAAAAGGCTTCAGAGAAGGACGCATCTGTCGTACAACAGGATTGTGACCGATGCTGTGAATGCCTACGAGACGGACTTCGTGCATCTTGCCCCGGAGGACGAAGCGCGGCTCATCCAACGGATGACAGACGCTGTGGCCGAACGGCTTCAACAGATTCTCCCCGCCTATTTAGCCGGGTACTCGGCTGGAGCAGCATCCACGGTGGCTGCACCGCCTGCTCCTCAAGCAGCAGCCGGAGACAAGGCAATCCAGCCTGAACGCACAGATGCCGATGAAGCTGAGCCCGACTTCAGCGGAAGCGTGATGGATTTCAACTTCATGGGTATGTGACGAACGGACAGGAGCGCATCACTTTGATGCCAGCACACAAGCTGGCGCATCAGAGTGATGCGCTCCTTCTTTTCTATACAAACAGCAGAGCATCAGAGTGATGGCAAACCGTTGAAGCAATCATCACTTTGATGCAGCTTTTCTACAGCCCGATTCAAAGGAGACTTTATATGCTGGATATTGATCAACTGCTGGCGAACATGCCGAAGGATGAGGACGAGCTGAAAGCCGCACAGGAGAAGCATCGGCAAATCCTTCAGGAAAACCGCGACAAGGAAAAAGCGAGGAAGGCACGCAACCACAGGCTCTGCGAGCACGGAGCCATTCTGGAGGCGTACTTTCCGCAGACCATCTCGATGGACAGCGCGCAGTTTGCTGTGTTCATGCAGGCGCTTGCTGCTGGCAGGTAACGGACGGGGGTGTTTCGGGGAAACCCGAGGCGTCCCCGCTTCATTTCTACGAGAAATGCGCACTTATACATACATTGCCTTCGGCAACGTATGTGTCGTGCGCCCTGCGGGGCTGTTGTGGACTCCGTCCGCGATGGGGCAAGCCCCATACCCCGGGATACGATACGGCTCCTGCGGAAGCCAAAGAACAGGAGGATGCATTGAATTTCTTTCACTGCCCAATCAAGATTATCTCGCGGAGCAAGGGACGTTCCGCTGTCGCCGCGTCCGCGTACATCAGCGCAACGCGGCAGGAAAACACATGGGACGGCACCACCCACGATTACACCCAGAAGCGTCACATGGTGTATACCGAAGTCATGCTGCCCGAGCACGCGCCGCCGGAATACGCCGACCGCAACGTACTGTGGAACAGCGTGGAATGGAGCGAAACGAAGCGCGACGCGCAGCTGGCCCGCACGGTGGAGCTGGCGCTCCCTGCCGAGCTGACGCATGAGCAGAATATCGCGCTCATCCGCAAGTTTGTGCAGAAAACCTTCGTGGACAAGGGCATGTGCGCTGACGTGGCCTTTCACGACAAGGGCGACGGCAATCCCCACGTTCACATCATGCTGACCATGCGAGCCTTGCAGGAGGATGGGCGCTGGGCACCCAAGAGCAGGCTGGTGTACAATCTCGACGCAAACGGCAACCGCATTCCCGCCAGGCAGAAGGGCCGATGGAAAACGCACAAGGAAAACACGGTGGACTGGGATGATCGCGGCAATGCAGAGATCTGGCGCGCTGCGGCTGCCGATGCCATCAATGAAGCGCTGCGGGAAGCAGGATTTACGCAGGGCTTTGTCGATCATCGAAGCTACGCGCGTCAGGGGATCGAGCGCATCCCGATGGTTCACGAAGGCCCGGAAGCGCGCGCCATGGAGCAGCGCGGCATTCCGACAGAGGTGAGCAAGCGGAATCGTGAAATCCGCGAGCAGAACAAGCAGCTTGAGCAGATGCAGGCACGACTAACGCGGCTCAACGCCTGGGCACAGTATGAGAAAAAGATGGACGAGGCGCTGATTGCGCAGGGCGAGGACGTGTCCAATCTGTATTTGCGCTATGTGCTGGCCTCCCGGATTTTTGAATCCACCGTGCCGCCCAACCGGAAGGATCGCCGTTTGGAGGATGCGACCGGTCTGATGGTCATCATGAGTGATTACAACATCACTGACTCCGCATCCTATGCCGAAGCAGTCAAACAGGCCAATGCGAAATTCTATGACCTTCGCAGCAGACGCAAGGAAAACGCAGAGCTGTCCAGCGCTATAGGCGCGCGAATACACGCTTACGAGGACAGGAAGACGTATCAGCGATATTACAATGCGTGGAGCAAACTATCCGGTAGCAAGGCCAGCGCCTATGAGCGGGAGCATGAGTTCGAACTGCGCAAGTATCGGCAAGCGGATGAAGCACTGAACCGTTGGGAGGCTGACGGAGAACGATTGGACTACAAGGGCTGGCAAACGGCGATGAAGCATATCAATAAGGAGCGGTTTGCGCTTGAGTATGAACTGCGCGGGCAGAAGGAGGAGATTCGCAGGCTGGAAGTGGTCAAGCGGGAGTTTATCCGGGAGAACAGGAGGACGAGACCGGAGAGGTATGAGCGTTAAATGGAAGCTCTATGTCTTTCTAATGCTGAATAAGCACAACATGCATAGGACTTTTGCGTTTTGGAGCATGCGCCTCAGCAGAAAATACGCCAGCATTCTTCACAATCGCAGAGCTTGCTCTGCATTACTGTGTCATCATGCCAGCATCCATCCTATGCACTGTATCACACAGCGCATCAATATCGTAAGGATTATGACTTGCTATCAGAATGGTCTTTCCTCTTTTCTTAAGTTCCAATAGCAATTTTCTGATGTCAATGACACCCTCGTTATCAAGACCATTAAAGGGTTCGTCCAAAATAACCATTTGAGGATTGTCCATGATCGCTTGAGCAATGCCGAGTCTTTGGCGCATACCGAGGCTATATGTTCCTACTTTTTTGTGCATTGCCTGCTCCAACCCCACTTGGCTCATCACATTCCTTAGGTCATTGCGGGTCAATCTCGTATTGATGGCTGCCAACAATTCCAAATTGAAAAGACCGCTGTGATTCATTAAAAAGCCTGGGCTTTCTATCAACAGACCAATATCGGGTGGGAAATCCACATCCTTGCCGACTTGTTTTCCGTGTACAGTCACAGTCCCTGCGTCTGGCACCACATACCCACATATAACCTTGAATAACTGTGTTTTTCCGCTTCCGTTTCGCCCAATTAAGCCGTGAATTTTTCCTGATTCAAACTGTATGCTGACATCACTGAGAACCGTTTGGCATCCATATCGCTTTGTTATATGATCCAACACAATGCACATAGCTATTCCTCCTATGCTCGTTCTGTTATACGGACTGTTTTCTGCTCGTTATGTTCAGCAAACGCATAACGATATGATTGATGGCAAACAGTGCTGTAGCTGCCATGATTTGATAACCTACCGCCTTTTCCAATGGTAAACAGCATTGCGGAAGCCATTTTGTGAGGCCGTTCATGTCTTCTATGCCGTTTTTTCCCAAAGACAAATTTAATTCTACTTCTGTAATGGTCACCCGCTCGCCCAAATTCGTTCCCTGAGCGATGGTATCAATACAGTCTTGCCACGGCAAAATCTCCCGGGTGTCCTCTCTGGCATCAACCACTTGAACATAATTGCGGATTTGCGCGCGGACTATTTCTTCGTTTTCATTCAGCATGAATATCCCTGCCGCGCCAGTCACTTCATCCAAGTCACCTTCCTTTGCATGAGGCGATGTATCGCTGATGCATAGCGGAATTCCATCGATCAGGAAGCGTACGACAACCATAGTACGATCTATGCCCAGTGCTTCCTTCTCGTAGTATTCCTGAACGACGGATTCCGGGATATCCTTGACGCGAATATAGTCTGCTTCTGATGTGATGGGTTCAAAGATCGTCTCTGCGGAACGGCACTGCGATGTATACACGTAGAAAGGGGATTCAAATTCCGTTACATGGAGCGCCTTCAATAAGGCAGACACTGTATTGATAGCCTCTTCATAACGTTTCCCTTCCATCCGCTTGCTCGGCCCGTAGTAGTAACTGCCTTCACAGGCATACTTTCCATTCTGCTCAAAGTAGCAAAAATTTGTACAAGGCCATTGACTGCTGTTCATGATTCCCCACGAATCGCCTGAACGCGGCTTTTGGGTAAAACCTTCAAGAACAGATGCCACATGGGAAAGATTCATGCTTATCAGTTCGGTCTTATACTGCTTGACATGCTTGATTTCTGCAGGCAGAGCAAAGTCATAGGTAAAAGATTTTCTGTCTATGTCCTTTCCGCCTGTCACATGGCCATCTCGAACCAGAATTTCTGCCACGCAGGGAAAACATCCCCATAGCACCATAAGTAATGCCATGCACAGAATGCTTACCATGAGACGGTACAGTTTCATAAAAAAACCTCCTTAATTGGTTCTCATTATAAGAAACAACGTAACCGCTCAATAAACCCCCGGTACAGAAAAGTCGTGGTTCCCGGCATTCACACCGCCGAGAACCACGACTTCATTTCTTCTGACCAGGGGAGCAGATCTTCAATCTCAAAGTCCTTGCTCTGCTCTGCGCGCTCAGGCAATATGCTGAGCAGATGAAGCAGATAGTCGTCCAGCCGCAGGTTGTTGGCTTTTGCCGTTTCCATAAGCGAATAGATGATTGCACTCGCCTCCGCACCCTGGGGCGTATCGGCAAAGAGCCATCCCTTCCGGCCAATGACAAAGGGGCGGATGGCGTTTTCAACCTGGTTGTTGCTGATTTCAATCTCGCCATGCTCAAGAAACGCACAGAGGTGTGCCTTCTGGTTTTGCGCATAGGTAACAGCGTCCTTCAGCTTGCCTGTCGGACGGGGAATCGTATTCAGCCATGTCCAGTACGCTTCGAGAACCGGACCTGACTTCTCCTTGCGCTGCATGAGGCGTTCTTTCGCGGTCAGCTTTTCAAACTGGCGCTCCAGTTCAAACAGCCGGTTGCAGAACTCGTAGCCCTGCGCAGCGTTGCAGGGCTTTGCATCGGCGCCTTCGGGTATTGCTTCCAGCCACTTTCTGCGCATGTGCGCCCAGCAGCCCGCATGCTCTGCGTCCTCAACCTTGTTGTAGCCGCTGTATCCGTCTGTGATCAGGACGCCGTGGAAGCCCTCAAGGAAATCCTTCGCCCATTTCCCGCTTCGACTCTCCCGGTATTCAAAGCAGCGCAGCTGGATGTCCGCTCGTTTGGCGGATGAATAGACCCACATGCGCGATTCCGAGGTGTCAGGCCGACCTTTCTCCTTGTGTACCTGCATCACCGTTTCATCGGCGTGAATCGTGCTCTGGGTCAGCAGTTCGCTCCGGATCCGCTTCCAGAAGGGACGAAGATAGAGGTCCGCCACCTGTATGACCCAATTGGCCATGGTGCCGCGCTTCAGCTCCACGCCCATGCGTTTCCACATCTGCTCCTGTCGGTACAGGGGCATGGCGTCCACATACTTCTTCATCAGCACATCGGCGACGACGGAAGCAGAGGCATAGCTGTGTGCCAGCAGAGGCGGCGGCATGACCGGCTTGAATACCTCGGAATACCCGGTCTCCTGTTCAAGCTCGCGGTCTGCGTAAACTTTCCGGTAATGCTTGACAACCTTCGCTTTGGCGCGTTCCAGGACAAGCTCTGTACGGATATACTCCTGTCCGATGCAGATCAGCGCATGTCCGTTGGCGTTCGCCTTTTCATCGTCCGGCAGATCCACGATTCTCTCTTCCACAGGCAGCGACGCACAGAGTTCTTCCAGCGTGCGTTTTTTCTTCCGGCTGTGACCAGAGACACGGATTTCCTTCTCTGGATTCTGCGAAGGCTCCGGCACGGGCGTCTCCTCCGATTTCTTCGGCGTGTCGAACAGGCTGAGCTGCTGATTCCCGTCGTCCAGGACGTACGTCCGCTTCTCACTGCGCTGTCCGAATTGGGCGCGCTGCAGATTCAGGATGATCTGCCGGAGCCTCTCAATCTCCTCATCCTTTTGCCGGCTCTGTTCCCTGAGCGTATCAATGGTGCTTTGCAGCATGATCAGCTGTTGCTGAATTGCAAGAAGTATTTCCGTTTGCTCCATGCTGCTTTCACCGCCCTTCATGCCTGATTAATTCGACATGCAGAGGGCAAAATCCTTTTGGTTTTCCTCACTTTTTTCAGAGAATCATTGACTTTTTCAGCAGACGGTTCCGGGCTTTCCCGGAACAAACGCTTTCGTCTGGGTAATGGACAGCCCCTCCATGAGCCAGCGGAATTCCTGCAGCGTGAGCTTTTTGAGATCTTTTTCGCTTCGCGGCCATTGGAACCGTTTCTCCGTCAGGCGTTTGTACAGCAGGATGTATCCCGTTCCGTCCCAATACAGCGCCTTGATGCGATCCGCCCGCCTTCCGCAGAACAGATACAGCGACGTCTCATCCATTTCCTGGCCGAACTGGGTTTGCACCAGTGCGGCCAGACCGTCTATCTGCTTGCGCATGTCCGTATAACCGCAGGCGATGTAGTAGTTCTGTACGCGGCTGAAATCAAGCATGGCTGAGTGCCTTCACGAACGCCGCAAGCATCCCGATATCCGTGCCCGTCGGAAACTCGGCTTCTACGCCATGTGCCCGAATCACGATCCCCCCGGAGGAAGACCGGGAAGATACGGTCTCAGCCGCCAGCTTTTCCGGTTCTACTCTGACAAGTGCACTGCTCCTGTTCTCCGTCTCACGAAGGGCTTCTTCCCGGATGATTCTCAGCCAGTAATAGTAGCTGTTCTCCCGGATTCCGTTCTGCAGGCACCATGTCCGCACGCTTTGACCGCTCTGCTGCCGCTCATGAATCAGCTGTCTCCACTCGTTTATCCTTGTGATTCGTTTTGCTTGCCGGTGCGGATGTTGACCGTACCGCTGACGCAGGAGATCGTGACCTGCTTACCGGCGGGCGAATTCTCGCCATTCTCTGGTTCGGAGGGCTTCAGCGCTTCGTCCCAGTCAGCGGTTGCCGCCATCAGTGCGGCATGGGTCTCCGTTCCGTAGATACCGTCCGCATTGATGCCCGCCCTGCTCTGGAAGGCCTTCAGAGCGGAGAGTGTTTCTGTGCCAAAGCTGCCGTCCGCGCCGTACTTCGGCAGGGAGAAGCCCAGCTGCAGGAGCAGCTCCTGCAGGGTCTTGACGTCCGTGCCCTTCGCACCCTTCTCCAGCGAACGGGAGCCGAGGGTGTGCTCGGTCGCGGGCGTATCAGGCGTGTGCACGGGTGCGCTCTGGAGGGCGTCGCCGTAGTCGATGAACGGCAGCGCATACCAGTGCGTCCACGGACGTTTGCTGCCCTGCGTCCTAGAGTGTGTTTCTAAATGCAAATTCGCAGGTATTATGCAAGAAGAATACACTCCCTCGCACCAGTTCCTTGATTTGCCCATTGATTACTTCCTCGTTCAGTGTTACAATCTTCTCAGAGATGGTTCCCAGGCTCCTTTCGAATGTTTGTGTTGCAACTCCATTCTATCAGCTGCCTGCCCACCTTGTCTATTCATTTTTGCGCAACTTATTGTAC
>ERZ857827.1942-NODE-1942-length-17937-cov-3.492562_pt1 | contig 17937 bp, 11 predicted proteins | sample MGYA00519761_ERZ857827 | MGnify/ENA primary metagenome ERZ857827 (study PRJEB31778, sample SAMEA3449370) | human gut metagenome | biome: human gut; feature: human-associated habitat; material: faeces | place: United Kingdom | collected 2010/2012 ... | reverse complement strand
GACACTCTTCCGGGAAGCCGTGAGGCTTCCCGATTTTTGAAACGAGGGAGATACAAATGGGCGTCGCCATTCAAATTGACAATGTAACCAAAGCCTATGGCAAAAATATTGTGATTCAGGGCCTTTCGGCGGAGATCCAGCCGGGCGAGTTTTTTACCCTGCTGGGCCCCTCCGGCTGCGGCAAAACCACCCTTCTCAGGATGATTATCGGCTTTAACTCCATCGAGGGCGGCGAGATCCGCGTGGACGGCAAGGTCATCAACCAGATCCCCACCAATCGCCGCAACATGGGCATGGTGTTCCAGAACTACGCCGTATTTCCGCACATGAGCGTTCGGGATAATGTGGCCTACGGTCTCAAAACCCGCCACGTGCCGAAAGCCGAGCGCTACAAGCGGGCGGATGAAATTCTCAAGCTGGTGAAGATCGACGATTATGCCGACCGGATGCCTACGCAGCTTTCCGGCGGACAGCAGCAGCGCGTGGCGCTGGCCCGCGCTATCGTCATTCAGCCCGAGGTGCTGCTGATGGACGAACCCCTTTCCAATCTGGACGCTAAGCTGCGCGTGGAAATGCGCAACGTGATCAAGCGCATTCAGCGGCAGGTGGGCATTACGACCGTCTACGTCACCCACGATCAGGAAGAGGCGCTGGCCATTTCCGACCGAATCGCCGTCATGCACGGCGGCGTGATTCAGCAGATCGGCACGCCCAAGCATATTTACCAGCGCCCGGCCAACGAGTTTGTTTCCAGCTTCATCGGCCTGAGCAACTTCGTGGACGCGGAAAACCAAAACGGCACGCTGGATTTCGGCTGCGGCTATCGGGTGCAAATGTCCACCCTGCGGCCGGACGCGGGCCGGAAGGTCTGCGTGGCCGTCCGCCCAGAGGAATTCCTGATTCGTTCCGCCGAGGAGCCCGGCATTCCCGCCACGGTGCGCTCCAGCGTCTTTTTGGGCATGACCCAGCACTACTTCCTCACGTTGGGGGATGAAAAGGAAATCGAAGTGGTGGTTCCCAGCGACCGCAGCGACCTGATCCCCGACGGCGAAAAGGTGTCCCTGCAGATCGTCGCGGACAAGGTGAACGTCTTTGACGGCGAAAGCCGCGCTACCGTGATCCGCGAGGGAGTGTGAGCCCATGAACAAGCAGAAGCACTCGCCCATCTGGACGTTTCTGGCGCTGCTGGTGCTGGCGCTGTTCCTGATCTTCGTGGTGTATCCGCTGGTGCTGATCCTCTATAAGAGCGTAATCAACCCCAGCGACGGAAGCTTTACGCTGGAAAACTTCACCCGTTTCTTCACCCGCAAATACTACACCAATACGCTGATTAACTCCTTCAAAGTGACCATCGTGGCCACGCTCATCAGCGCCACGCTGGGCCTCCTGATGGCCTACATCACCCGGCAGTATCAGATCGCGGGCAGCAAGTGGCTGAACATCTGCATTGTGGTCAGCTACTTGTCTCCGCCCTTCATCGGCGCTTATGCGTGGATTCAGCTGCTGGGCCGCAACGGCGTGATTACCCGCTTTATCAACGGGCTGTTCGGCGTGACCTTCGAGGGAATCTACGGCTTTGCCGGTATCGTGCTGGTCTTCTCTTTGCAGTCCTTCCCGCTGGTGTACATGTACGTCTGCGGCGCATTGCAGAATTTGGACAACTCCCTGAACGAGGCGGCGGAAAGTCTGGGTGCCAGCAACTTCCAGCGGGTCACGGGCATCATTCTGCCGCTGGTACTGCCCACGGTGCTGGCTTCCTCCCTGCTGGTGTTCATGCGGGTGTTCGCCGATTTCGGTACGCCCATGCTCATCGGCGAGGGCTACCGCACCTATCCGGTGGTACTGTACAATCAGTTCATGGGTGAGGTCAGCAACGATAACTACTTTGCCGCGGCGCTGTGCGTCATCATCGTGGCTATTACCATGGTGTTTTTCTTCCTGCAGCGCTATATCGCCCGGAAGCATTCCTATTCCATGTCGGCGCTGAAGCCCATGCAGCCCCGCGTCCAGCGGCCGCTGCCCCGGTTCCTGTGCCATCTGTTTGTGTATCTGGTGGTGCTGGTGGCGCTGCTGCCCCAGCTGACGGTGATTGTGACCTCCTTCCTGAAGGAGTCCACGCCCGGCATTTTCACCAACGAATTTACGCTGGTAAACTACCAGACCATCTTTTCCAAGAATCCCCGGGTCATTCCGAACACCTACCTGTTCGGCCTGATCGCTATTGCGCTGGTGATCGTGTTCGGCGTGCTGATCGCCTATCTGGCGGTGCGCCGCCGCTCCATCATCACCTCCACGGTGGATACGCTGACCATGCTGCCCTACATCATTCCCGGCTCGGTGCTGGGCATCTGCCTGCTGTACGGCTTTGCCAAGCCGCCGCTGGCGCTGACGGGCACGGCGGCGATTATCATCATCGCCCTGACCATCCGCCGGATGCCCTACACCATTCGTTCCAGCACGGCCATCATCAGCCAGATCAGTCCCTCCATTGAGGAAGCGGCGGTCTCGCTGGGTGCGTCGGAGCTGCGTTCCTTCCGGGAAGTGACCCTGCCCATGATGATGCCCGGCGTGATTTCCGGCGCGATCATGAGCTGGGTAACGGTCATCAGCGAACTGTCTTCCTCGATCATGCTGTACCGTGCTTCCACTCAAACCCTGACGGTGGCGGTGTACACCGAGGTCATCCGCGACTGCTTCGGCAACGCGGCGGCCTATTCCACCGTGCTGACAATCACCAGCGTATTGTCGCTGCTGCTATTCTTCAAGCTGACGGGACGGCGGGACATCAGCGTGTAAAAAACAATCAAAAGGCGGGCTGCCGGTTTTTCCGGCAAGCCCGCTCTTTTCAGCTTTCACTGCCCAGAATGCCTACCATCTGATCGGTCAGCACGAAGGTTCCGTCCTGCCAGTCCAGCGTATTGAGAAAATAGCCCAGCGAATCTGCATTGTACAGCCCGGCAATTCGCTGCCAGGCCAGCAGAGAGGACTGCCCGTCGCCGTCAAAATCGATGGGGTAAAGCCCGCTGAGCGGATTGACAAAGCCTTCCATCGGTTCCCGCAGGCTTCCGTCGGCGTTGTAGAGCTGGTTGAGATAGGCGCTGCCCTTGCCGGTCAGGTCGATGAAATACTCCTGCCGGTTCTGCTGGCTGGCGGCCTTGACTGCATAGCCGTCCAGATACTGAATCTGATAGGTATAGGTAGCGTTATAATCGTCGCTGGCAAAGATCTGTCGGAAAACGCCGTCATCATAAGTAAAGATGAAATAATTGATGATGCCGCCGCTTCCCCCGGTGGGCAGGGACAGCAGAATATCCCGTTTGTCCTTCCCGGTCAGGCTGACCAGCGAGAGGGACGGAGCGTAGGACGCGTCCTCGGGCAGGGCGATGGCTGTGATCCGTCCGGTAGCTCCATTTTGGATGACCAGACTCATCTGCTGCCATGCGTTGGAATCTCCAAACTGTACGCCGATGAGGGAAACCGTATCCGAAATGCCGTCATAGGTAACGTCTCCTTTGACGGAGGTGATGATGCTCGCCGCCATAGCAGGGCTCCTTTCCTGTTACTGCCGTCAGTCTATGCGATGCGGCAGGGGAAAATGCCCTGAGGATAAAGAAAAGAAAGGATGAAAAGGCCCGCGTGACATCCGTTCACACTGGCCTTTTTACATAATAATAGGAAGCAAAAGAGCGCGTTACCCCTGCCGGAGCCGCCTGCGGTAGGCGGTGGGCGTTTCACCGTAATGCTGCTTGAAGAAGCGGCTGAAGTAGAACTGGTCGCAGAATTCCAGTTCTTCCGAGATCTTGCCGATGGGCAGATCGGTGGAAAGCAGCAGGTGCATGCACTTGCGGAAAAGCATGGTGTCGATATAGGTGCCCAGCGGCGTGCCGACTTCAGCTCGGAATTTTTTGGTCAGAGTGCTGGGGGAAATGCTCATCTCCTCTGCCAGCTGATTCACCGTCAGACGGGCGGAAAGCCGTTCCTGAATCAGGCGCACGACCCGCTCCATCGTTTCGCTGTAGGCGTAGGTCATGGCTCCGGTGGAAACGCCCAGCGAGATAAAGGTATTGATGTCCCGCAGCAAAAAGCTGGTCAGCAAAAGGGCGTCCGCCGGGTTCTGACTGTTGTAAAGCTGGATCATGTGGGCGATCGTCTGCCGGTCCATCGGCAGAATGAGGATCTGCTTGAGCGAGCTGAAAAGATCCGGCCCGCCGGATTTGGACAGATTGAAATGAAAATAAAGATGACTGAAAGACTCCACACAGCCGTGGGGATAGGGGTGCCACAAGGGGATCAGGGCCATATGGCCTTCGGTAAATTCCAGCGTATCGTCGCCATTCTGGGCCCAGGCGCTGCCGCCGCTGATATAATACAGGCGGCTGAAGGGAGAACACTCGCGGGTTCCGTACCATTCCGGGCCGACTTCATCGTAGCCGCCGTCGGAGATCTGAATCTCCAGTTCGTCAATAAAGGTAATCCGTTTGGTTTCTTCCTGATGAATCCACATGCCGATTTCTCCATATTAAATGTCGAAAACTGACTGTATTTTTCCTCCGGGGCCATTATACTATAAATTAGCAAACAGGGCAACGAAACTTAAACGTTTGCGAAAGAATCTTTTTCGAAAGCGAAAAAGATTCGCCCGGAAACATGAAAAAACGGCGCCTGACCTTCGAAAAGAACGAAAGGCTCCCATTCCATGGATTTTATGCGATGACAAGCGGGGGAGGAACGACGGATGACGTTTTTGAAAAATGCAAAGGGGGAGCCCGTACTGCTGCTGGGCACCCAGACCCACAATTCCTCTGTGGGCGATCCGGAGATGATGGCGCGGGAACTGGCTGCGGTCAAGGCCTACGGCGGCAACCTGCTGGAAGCGCCCATTTACTGGTATCGGCTGGAACCGGAACCCGGTCAATATGACTTTTCCGACGTAGACGAACTGCTCAAGCTTTGCCGGGAAAACGGCCTGTATTTGATTCTTCTGTGGTTCGGCACCAGCAAAAACGGTCATCCCAATTATGTGCCCGAGTGGGTGAAGCTGCATCCCGAAACCTACCGGCTGGCGCAGGGGCCGGACGGCGGACACGTGGCGTCCCTGAGCCCTCTCTGCCCGGCTACGCTGGCGGCGGACAGCCGCGCCTTTGCCGCGCTGATGGCTCATTTGAAGGCTGTGGACGAACAGAAGCGAACCGTATTGGCCGTGCAGGTGGAAAACGAAATGGGACTGGCCAATACCGATATGGATTACAGCCCCGAAGCCCGCGCTGTCTATGAAAAAGGCGTACCCGTCAGCCTGCATGATATTGTGCTGGAGGATATGGGCGTGGAGCCTTCCGGCAGCAGTTGGCGGGAGCGGTTTGGCCGTCATGCCCACGAGGCCTTTATGGCATGGGCACATGCCGAATTTATGAATCAGGTTGCCAAATCGGGCAAAGAACAGTATAATCTACCTATCTACACGAACGTGATGCTGGGCGAAAACGGCTTCGAGGAGCCGGGAGCCTGCTACAACAGCGGCGCGGCTGTGGGCCGGGTGCTGGATATATACAAAAAAATCGCGACTTCGATCGATCTGCTTTGTCCGGATATGTATGTGGAGGAACGGGAGAAGTACCGCCGGGTGCTGGCCCGCTACGCCCGCCCGGATAACCCCCTGATGATTCCCGAGACATGCACCGGCGGCGACGCGACCGCCATGAATATGATGGAAGCCTTTGCAGATTTTGGCTGCATTGGTTTTACATGCTTCGGCGGCTCCTCCGCGTTGAATGAGGAAGGCGAGCTCATGCCCGACGCCCGGGAGGTGGCGCTGAGCATGAAGGCCGTCCGGGGCGTTGCGCCGCTGCTGATCCGTTATCGGTGCACGGGCCGGGTTCATGCGCTGGTGCAGCAGGAGTTCATGCAGAAGCAGTATCTCCGGCTGGAACACTGGCATATCGAAGCCAAATTCATCAACGCCAACCCCGTGGGCTACCGGCTGGGCAGCCGCATCAACACCCATTGCCCGGAAAATGAGGATGTGCTGCATACCCGGGGCCGGGCGCTGCTGATCCAGACCGGCGATAACGAGTTTTTCCTTTCCGGCTGCGGCGTGATGGTGGATTTCCGCCGCCGTCCCGAGCCGACGGAGGAGAATCCCTATCCGCTGCTTCAGTCCCGCCAGAGCGGCACCCTGAATTTCCTTTCCGTGGAGGAAGGACATTTCGAGGGCGAACGCTGGGTCTGCGACCGCTTCCGCAACGGCGACGAAAGCAACTTTGAACTGTTTGTTCACCGGGGCCAGACGGTGCGTATCCGTCTGAATCCCAAGCAATAAACAAGCAATAAAACGGAAGAAAGAAGGGGTCGGAATTGAAGAAGCGCTGGGTCGGTCTCATCGTCCTTGCCGTCGTTCTTGCCACGCTGTTCCTTCCTGCGGCCAAGGTGTATGTCCACAGCCAGCTGGGAGAGGAAACGGCGGCGCTGTTTCCCAAAACGGTCTCCGTTGGAGACGTTATGCTCAAAGGGGCAGACTGCCTGCCCACGGCAGAGGTTCCGCAGCTTGGGCTGATCGCCTTTGACGGCTGGATGCTGATCGCCGGACTGGTGCTGCTGGCGCTGGCAGCTGTCGCGCTTGCGATGGGGGAACAATGGATTCATGCGTCCATTGTGCTTTCCTTCCTGTCCATCGGGCTGACCTTTACCTTCTCTCTGCAGGTGAACAACCTCTGCGGTTCGCTTCTGTTTACGCTGCTGCTGGAAACGCAGGCCTGGATCTATGCTCCGGCCATCGGCGGCCTGGTCATGGCGGTGCTGGGCTTCGCCAGCCTGAAGGAAGCCCCGGCCATGAACATTTCCGACCGGACGTTCCGGCTGCTCAGCGGCGTGCTGGCGATTCTGGCCGTCCTGTGCCTGCTGCTGCCCTCTCATGTGGTGTCCGCGCCGGAAACGATTACGGCTGACCCGGCGGATGCGGCGGCCATGAACCGTTCCACCCCTCTCTGGAAGGAAATGCTGGGCAGCGAGTCCAACCTTCGGGCCGAGGCGGCTGAACAGGGCGTTTACGGCAGCGTGCTGACCGGCGATATCGAAGTGCTGGTGCCTTATTCCAACGACGCCAACAATATTCAGGGTATTTTCACCATCGGTTCTTCTACCGCCGCGCCGAATGCGTATCTGATCGCGGCGGTGATCCTGCTGGCCCTGACCGCGCTGCTGGCGTTCCTGCCTAGGACGGACCGCTGGTTCCCTCTGAGCCTGAGCGTGCTGGCGCTGATCTGCATCGGCGCGACCGTGATGAGCATTATGAACCTGGGCAGCGGCGACATGTATGCTACCGCTACCCGTCAGCTGTGCCATCTGGGTCTGGGAAGCCTGACGGTCACGCCCATGCTGATGACTCTGCTGACGCTGGCCAGCGCCGGATGCGGCGTGCTGGGCGTGCGTTATGCCAACGAGCCTTATTTCATCAACCCGATTCCCAAGAAGAGCCGCCTGAAGGTGATCGCGCTGGCGCTGGCGCTGGTTTCGCTGGCCTTTGTGCTGCTGCCCAGTACGACGGTTTCCTTCACCAAGCCCGGCAAGAATAAGGTGCTGGCCACGGTGAATGTGTCCGGTCTGGAAGGCCTGACCTTCCATGCGCCGGAGGAGCTGCTCCATCCTACCGATTCTAAGGGCAAGGCCATTTATCAGGAGGAAGCCAAGGAAGACGAGCTGAACGCTTCGGCGGTGGAAGCCCTGATGCAGAAGTTGTTCACGTCCTTCAGCATTTCCACCTGGATTACGCTGGTGCTGATTGCGGCGGGCATTGCCGCCGTGCTGGCTCATAAGGATAAAAAGCTGCCCATTCTGCTGTTCCTGCTGGCTTTCGTGGCCCGGTTGGTGACGTGGCTTCTGGCGGCGCTGTCCATGCCGCGGTCGATCGGTTCTTCCGGGGCGACGGCGTTCCTGTACATTTCCCTGCCGCTGCTTTTGTTCGCCGCGTTCTTCTCCAACTTCGTCAACGAGGAAGAACTGCCCAAGAAATATAAGCTCTTCCTGATGATGCTGCCGTTCCTCGTAGCGGTGTTCCTGTTCAGCTACCTGCCCCTGTACGGCTGGAGCTACGCCTTCTATAACTACAAGTTCGGCATCCCCATGGATCAGCAGGAGTTTGTGGGCTTCAAGTGGTTCGCGGAGATGTTCACCAATCAGGGCCACCGGGACAATATCGTCCGGGTGCTGAAGAATACCTTCGGCATGAGCGGCCTGAATCTGGCCACCAGCTTCCTGCCCATGGTCTTCGCCATCTTCCTGAACGAAGTCAACAACATGCGCTTCAAGAAGGCCGTGCAGATCTTCACCACCCTGCCCAACTTCATTTCCTGGGCACTGGTATTCTCCTTTGCCATGGCCATGTTCGCCATGGATACGGGTATCTTCTCCAAGTTCATGCTGAGCATCGGGGCCATTCAGGAACCGGTGGCGTGGCTGAATTCCTCCGAGCATATCTGGCTGAAAATGTGGGGCTGGAGTACCTGGAAGGGTCTCGGCTGGGGCGCGATCATGTATCTGGCCGCCATTGCGGGCATCGATCAGGAGCTGTACGAGGCGGCTAAAGTGGACGGTGCCAACCGCTGGAAGCAGATGCGCTACATTACGCTGCCCGGTCTGCTGCCCACCTTCATCGTGCTGTTCATGCTGTCCGTCTCCAACATTCTGAATAACGGAATGGATCAGTACATGGTGTTCCAGAACAGCATGAACAAGAATACCATCGAAGTGCTGGATCTGTACGTGTACAACATCACGATTGCCTCCAAGGGCACGGCGCTGTATTCCTTTGCCACGGCCATCGGCATTCTGAAAACACTGGTCAGCGTCACCCTGCTGTTCAGCGCCAACTTCCTTTCCAAGAAGCTGCGCGGCGAATCCATTGTGTAAGGAGGGACGGAGAAGATGATCAAGAAGCAGCCTGCCCCGGAGATGAAAAAACACCGCAAGGTTTACTCCAAAGGCGATATTGCGTTCAATATTGTCAACTACACCGTATTTTTCCTTATTACGCTGGCCTGCGTGTTCCCGTTCTACTATCTGTTCATCAACACCATTTCCTCCAACGAGCTGGTGCGGCTGGGCAAGATTCAGCTTTATCCCCGGGAGATCCAGTTTGAGAACTATGTGCAGGTCATGAAGATCGAGGGCATTGCGGACGCGCTGCTGGTGTCCGTGGCCCGTACCGTGCTGGGCACCCTGTGGACGGTCGCCGGATGCGCCTTCCTGGGCTATCTGGTAACAAAGCAGGAAATGTGGCTGCGCAAGGTCTGGTATCGGATGATCGTCATCACCATGTACTTTAGCGCCGGTCTGATCCCCTGGTACATGAACCTGCGCATGCTGGGCTTTCTGGACAACTTCTGGGTGTATGTCATTCCCGGACTGGTGTCGCCCTACAACGTGATTCTGGTCAAGACCTTCATCGAGGGAATGCCCTCCGCGCTGGAGGAGAGCGCCACGCTGGACGGCGCGGGCTACATCCGCTGTTTTGTCTCCGTGGTGATGCCGCTGATTACGCCTATTCTGGCGACGCTGTGCATCTTCTCCGCCGTGGGCCAGTGGAACAGCTTCACCGATACGATGATGCTCATGCCCTCCGGCAAGTACTACACCCTGCAGTTCCTGCTGTATAAATACCAGCACGAGGCCCAATCGCTGGCTGCGCTGGTGCGCACTACGCAGGACAGCGGCTCGATGGCCAACCTGTCCATCAAGCAGACCGCCCTGTCCGTGCAGATGACCGTAGCCATGGTGGTCACTCTGCCCATCCTGCTGGTCTATCCCTATTTCCAGCGGTATTTCGTCAAGGGCATTATGATCGGCGCCGTCAAGGGCTGATCGGTTTGGAGCGAGCTATTCCCGCATAGCGGGTATAGATAAAAAATGAAGGAGGTTCTCGAAACATGAAGAAAATCCTGTCTCTGGTTCTGTGTCTGTGCATGCTGCTGACGGCGCTGCCGCTGGCCGCGATGGCGGAAGACTACAAGGAGCCCATCACGCTGAACGTGTTCTCCGAAGTGGCGAACTTCGGCGGCGAGCAGAAGGGCTGGTTTGCCAAGGAAGTGAAGGATCGCTTCAATATCACCCTGAATTTCATCAGCTCCAACGTGGACGCCAACGCCTACTCTGCCGGCGTGGCCGCCGGTTCTCTGGGCGACATCGTCTGCCTGGGCGATACGGGCGAGCATTTCACCACCGCGCTGAAGGCTGACCTGCTGATGGATCTGAGCGACATCGACATGACTCAGTATCCCACCCTGAACACCTACTTCACCAAGGCCTTTGACAAGGTTTCTGCCTTTGCCGCCGAGCAGGGCGTGGAAGGCAAGTACGGCTTTGCTTTCTCCGTGGCCATGGAAGACAACGCCTGGGCCGAGATCACCGACCCCACCTACGGCCTGCAGGTTCGTTTCGACGCTTGGGAAAAGGCCGGCAAGCCCGCGCTGACCAGCCTGGAAGACCTGCCTGCCTTCCTGAAGGCGCTGCAGGATGCGGTTCCCGAAACGGCTGACGGCGAAAAAGTGTACGCTTACGGCGGCTTCAGCGATTGGGAAGACTGCGTCATGAAGTTCACCTGGGACCTGATGACCCTGTATGGCTACAAGGAGCAGGATTTCCTGGGCGTGAACTACGCCACCGGCGATGTGGTCAATCCTCTGGACGAAGGCAGCCTGTACTATCGCGCGCTGAAGGTGAACAACCAGCTGTACCGCGAAGGTCTGTTCGATCCGGAATCCGTTTCCCAGAACTTTGACACCTACAGCCAGAAGCTGACCAACGGCCGTTACCTGATGGCTCTGTGGGGCTGGATCATCGGCAACTTCAACAGCGCTGAAAAGGCCGCTCAGAAGATCGGCTTCACCACCTTCAAGTTCGAGGACGGCGCTCCCCAGCAGCTGACCATTACCACCGAGGGCGGCAACCGCCTGTGGGCTATCGGCGCGGACTGCGAATATCCCGAGCGCGCGCTGGAGCTGATCGAGTGGCTGTCTACCGAAGAAGGCGCTATTATCTCCAACTACGGCCCCAAGGGTCTGTGCTGGGATTACAACGCCGACGGCATCCCCGAGATGACCGAGTTCGGCTGGGCCTGCCAGGAAGCCAAGAAGGAAACCGAAATGCCTGCTGAATACGGCGGCGGTACCTTCGAAGACGGCGAGAACAAGTTCAACCACGAGACCATCAAGCTGGAGCAGATGGTGCCCGGCAAGACCTATTCCTACTCCTACAAGGGCTGGCCCTGCTATGCGGAGCGCTATGCCACTGAGCTGAGCAAGGCTTGGAGCGAAGAATACGCCAACGGCGCGGCCAACGGCATTGAGTTCTACCGCAGCCTGTATGAGAAGGATCCCACCAGCATTTCCGTGGTGCCTACCTTCTCCTACACCTTCCCGGATATGAGTGACTCCGCCAAGGAAAAGCGCGCTCTGTTCGCTCCTGTGATGAAGCAGGGCAGCTGGCAGTGCGTGTACGCCGAGAGCGACGAGCAGTTTGAGCAGCTGTGGAACGATATGGTTTCCACCTGCAAGAGCTACGGCTACGACGATTATGTTGAGGAAAAGATGGTTTCCATTCAGGAAGCCCTCGCGCTGGCGCTGAACCAGTAATTTCCCGTTTCGATTCGGGGGGGCGGCTTGCGCCGTCCCCCGATGTTTGTCCCAGCCGGTTCGGAAGCGGCGGCGCGTCTTTTTCGCCTCCGCAGCCGTTTCCGAGCCTGCGGTGATTTTTGGAAGTCGGCAGGACTTTGGACTTTCAGCGTCAAAATCTGGCAGCATGACACCCTTTTTGAAAAAGGATGGAGGTTTGAATTTATGAACCGTGAACGCTATCTTCATCAGATCGATCAGGTCATCGAGCAGGGGCCCTATCAGGCTCAATGGGAATCCATCGCCGCCTGCCCCCTGCCATCGTGGTATCAGGAGAAACGGCTGGGCATTTTTCTGCACTGGGGCCCTTTTTCCGTTCCGGCCTATCACGACTGGTATGCCCGGAACATGTACATTCAGGGCAGCCCGGAGTATGAGTATCATCTGGAACACTACGGCGATCATCGGGAACACGGCTACAAGAGCTTTATCCCGCAGCTGACCATGGAGAAGTTCGACCCGGCGGAATGGGTGGATCTGTTCCGGCAGGCCGGGGCGGAGTATATCGTTCCTGTAGCCGAGCATCACGACGGCTTCCAGATGTACCGTTCGGAGCTGTCCCGCTGGAACGCAGTGGAAATGGGCCCCCATCGGGACGTATTGGGCGATCTGCTGGAGGAAGCTGAAAAGGCGGGGATGACCATCGGCGCGTCCAGCCACCGCATTGAGCACTGGTGGTTCATGAGTCATGGCCGGACCTTTGACAGCGACGTGCAGGATCCCGCGCCCGGCGACCTGTACTGGCCGGCCCGGCCGGAACCGGCGGTGCATTTCAATCCGGATGCGGAATGCCCGCCGGATGACGAATTCCTGACGGACTGGCTGCTGCGCTGCTGTGAGATCGTAGATCGGTATCACCCCCGCATCGTGTATTTCGACTGGTGGATCATTCAGAAAGTCGCCAAGCCCTATATGCTGCGCTTTTTGGCCTACTATCATAATCGCGCTCAGGCGTGGGGCGGCGGCGTGGTCAACTACAAGGTGGATGCGTTCCCCTTCGGCTGCGGCGTGCCTGATATTGAGCGGGGACAGTTTGCCGAGGCCAAGCCCTTCCTGTGGCAGTCCGATACTTCGGTGATGCGGAACAGCTGGTGCTACTCCAAACGGGCTGAATACAAGGAAACCCGGGAAATTCTCTGGGATCTGATCGATGTGGTCAGCAAGAACGGGCGGCTTCTGCTGAATTTCGGCCCGAAGCCGGACGGCACGCTGACTGAAAAGGACGTGGAGATCCTGAAAACCATGGGCCGCTGGATGAAGGTCAACGACGAGGCCATTCACGGAACCGGCCTGTGGCTGCTGGCGCAGGAGGGCCCCACGGCTGTTGAAGAGGGAGGCTTCTCCGACGGCAAGCCGCGGGCCTTTACCAGCGAGGATTTCCGCTTCACCTGCCGGGGCGATCAGGTGTACTGCATCGCCATGGTCTGCCCGGAAAACGGCCTTTTGAAGATTCGCAGCCTGCGGGCGGACGGCGAGGAGCATAAGGCTCCCTGCCATTCGCTGATCAGCCGGGTGGAAGTGCTGGGGCTGGAACGGCCCGTGGAATGGAATCGGGATGCAGAAGCCCTGACCGTGAATTTGGGCGATTACCGTACCGATCTTCCCCTGACCGTGCGGGTCACGGTTCTGTAATACTGAAAGATCGTAAGAAAGAAGGAGTGGAAGAACCATGAAATTTACCAATGGCTATTGGCTGATTCGCCCCAATTTTCAGATGCAGTACGCCACACAGGCGGTTCGCGTGGAAAAGCGTCCGGATGTGCTGCATGTGCTGTCCGCCTGCCGTCCCATTCACCATAGGGGGGATACGCTGGACGGCGGCACGCTGGACGTGACCTTCACCGCACCCCGGGAGAACAGCATCCGCGTGACCGTGACCCACTTTGCGGGCAAGCGGGACAACGCGCCCCATTTTGAGACCTACGAAGAGCCGGTGAATGCCGTCATCGAGGAAAACGACGAGATGGTTTCCTTCACCAGCGGCAAGCTGACGGCCCGGGTACAGAAGGGCGAAAACTGGCGGGTGGATTATCTGGCGGATGGCAAGGTGCTGACCAGCAGCGCCTTCCGGGGCATGGGCCGGGCGCTGGATAAGGACACCGGCAAGACCTACATGAGCGATTCCCTGATGCTGGACGTGGGCGAGTGCGTTTATGGATTGGGCGAACGCTTTGCCGCCTATGTGAAAAACGGCCAGTCCATCGACATGTGGAACGCCGACGGCGGCACCGCCAGCGAGCAGACCTACAAGAATATCCCCTTCTATATGACCAACCGGGGGTATGGCGTTTTCGTGGAGGATACCTCCGACGTGAGCTTTGAGGTGGCCAGCGAAAAGGTGGAGCGGGTGCAGTTTTCCGCCGAAGGGGAAACCATCGTTTACGATGTGATCTACGGCGGCACGCCCAAGGCGGTGCTGGACGGCTACACCGCCCTGACCGGACGGCCTGCCCTGCTGCCAGCGTGGAGCTTCGGCCTGTGGCTGTCCACGTCCTTCACCACCAACTATGACGAAAAGACCGCTACTTCCTTTATTCAGGGCATGGCGGACCGGGACATTCCGCTGAGCGTGTTCCACTTTGACTGCTTCTGGATGAAAGGCTTCAACTGGTGCGATTTTACCTGGGACGAGGAGACCTTCCCCGATCCCGAGGGAATGTTGAAACGCTATCATGACCGGGGACTCCATCTCTGCTGCTGGATCAATCCCTATATCGCGCAGGCCAGCCCCCTGTTCCGGGAGGGCATGGAGCACGGCTACCTGCTGAAAAAGACCAACGGCGATGTGTGGCAGACCGACCTTTGGCAGGCGGGCATGGGCATTCTGGATGTGACCAACCCCGATGCGCGGGTATGGTACTGCGGCTATCTGCGGAAGATCCTGCGCATGGGCGTGGACTGCCTGAAGACCGACTTCGGCGAGCGCATCCCCGTGAAGGACATTGCCTACTTCGACGGCAAGGATCCGCTGCATATGCACAATTACTACACCTTCCTGTACAACAAGATGGTGTTTGACCTGCTGAAGGAAGAGCGGGGAGAGGGCGAGGCCATCCTGTTTGCCCGCAGCGCGACCGCCGGAAGCCAGCAGTTCCCCGTCCACTGGGGCGGCGACAACAGCGCCAGCTATATTTCCATGGCCGAGACCCTGCGCGCCGGTCTGAGCATGAGCCACAGCGGCTTCGGCTTCTGGAGCCACGATATTTCCGGCTTTGAGCAGACCGCGCCCGCTGATGTGTACAAGCGTTGGGCGGCATTCGGCCTTCTGTCCAGCCATAGCCGCCTGCATGGCTCCAGCAGCTATCGGGTGCCGTGGCTCTTTGACGAGGAAAGCTGCGACGTGGTGCGGAAGTTCACCCGCCTCAAGTGCCGCCTGATGCCTTATCTGTACGGCGCGGCGGTGGAGGCTCACGAACACGGCACGCCCATGATGCGCCCCATGATGCTGGAATTCCCGGACGATCCCGCCTGCGATACGCTGGACCGGCAGTACATGATGGGCGAAAGCCTGCTGGTGGCGCCCGTGTTCCATGCGGACAGCCATGTGGATTACTACCTGCCTGACGGTCTGTGGACCAGCCTGCTGGATGGCCGCAAGGTGCAGGGAGGACGCTGGCAGAAGGAGACCCACGATTTTCTGTCCCTGCCGCTGATGGTGCGGCCCGGCACGGTGCTGCCCATGGGTCAGTGCGACGACCGCCCGGATTACGATTATACCGACGGACTGGAGCTGCACGTCTATCAGCTGGCGGAGGGACAGACCGTCGTGGTGAAGATCCCTGATCTAAAGGGCCAGATCGCCGCCACCTACACCGTCACCATGAAAAACGGCCAGGCGGAAGTCGTGACCGATTCCGAAAAGCCCTATACGGTGATCGTCCACGAATAAGTTCGGCTGAGATTAGGGCCGGGGCGCTGCCTCGGCCCCGGCAGGCGTTTGTCTATTGAAATGCAAATGCGGGTTCAGGGCGAAGCCTATCATAAACACGCGCCGCCCGTAAAGGAAAACCGGCCAACTGAAACGCGAACGTGGGTCCAGGGCGAAGCCCTGGGGGAGGAGAATATGCAGGTAAGTAATGAAGGAAAAAGACTGATCCTTCGGGAAGGAAACAGCCAGCTCTGGATTGAACCGTGGGGCGAAAACTCTCTGCGGGTGCGGATGACCGCTTTCCCGCAGATGGATGCAAACGACTGGGCGCTGAGCGAGCCCGTGAAGGAAACCGATGCGGAGATCACCTATGAAACGGTGGATACCACCGACCCGTGGTATCGCGGAGAAGAATATGCCAAGTATCACCAGCAGGGCACCTATGCCCGGCTGCGCAACGGAAAAATCACCGCAGAACTGAACCCGGAGGGCTGGCTTCGCTTCCTGAACCAGAAGGGAGAAGAACTGACCGCCGAGTTCTGGCGGAATCGGGACCGCCTGAACCGCTACGCGCTTCCGCTGAGAGTGCAGGGCAGAGAGCTGAAGCCCATCATGAGCACGAACGAGGTGGAGCTGACCGCCCGCTTCGAAGCCTATGACGATGAAAAAATCTTCGGCATGGGACAGTATCAGCACCGCCAGCTGAATAAAAAGGGCGCGACGCTGGAACTGGCTCACCGCAATAGTCAGGCCAGCGTGCCGTTCTTCGTGTCCAGCCGGGGATACGGCTTTTTGTGGAATAACCCGGCCATCGGCTCCGTGACCTTTGCCACCAACGTGACGGAATGGCATGCCAAGCGCACCGTCAAGATGGATTACTTCATCACCGCCGGGGACAGCCCCGCCGAAATCGAGGCCCAGTATTCGCTGGCCACCGGTCGCACGCCCATGATGCCGGAATACGGCCTCGGCTACTGGCAGTGCAAGCTCCGCTACCGCACGCAGGAAGAACTGCTGAACGTGGCCCGGGAGCATAAGCGCCGGGGGCTTCCGCTGGACGTGATCGTGATCGACTTCTTCCATTGGACGCTGCAGGGCGATTTCCGCTTCGAGCCCAGAGATTGGCCCGACCCGGAGGCCATGGTGAAGGAACTGCACGACATGGGCGTGGAAACGGCGGTGTCCGTGTGGCCGACGGTGGATGAGCGCAGCCGCAATTATCCGCTGATGGCCGATCGGGGCTATCTGGTCGCTTCCGATCATGGATGCAGCCTGAACAGCACCTGGATGGGCAATACCACCTATTTCGACGCGACCCATCCCGGCGCGCAGAAGTTCGTTTGGGAGCAGTGCAGGCAGAATTATTATCAGAAGGGCATCCGCTGCTTCTGGCTGGATGAAGCGGAGCCGGAGTACGGAAACTACGATTTTGACAATTACCGCTATTACGCAGGCCCGGCTTTGCAATGCTCCAACGTGTATCCCGTGGGCTATGCCAAGGGGTTCTATGAGGGGCTGAAGGAAGCGGGCGAGCAGAACGTGATGAGCCTGATCCGCTGCGCGTGGGCGGGCAGTCAGAAATACGCTGTGCTGACCTGGTCGGGGGATGTGTATTCCTCGTTCCGCTCCATGAGGGAGCAGCTTCAGGCGGGTCTGAGCATGGGCATGGCGGGTATTCCGTGGTGGACCAGCGATATCGGCGGCTTTATCGGCGGTCAGCCGGACGACCCGGGCTTCCGGGAATTGCTGATGCGGTGGTTTGCGTGGGGCTGCTTCTGCCCGGTCTTCCGGATGCACGGCGAGCGTTCGCCGTGGTACGAGCGGGATGTGGAGTACATCGACAATGTGCGCCAGCTCACCAGCGGCCAGCCGAACGAGGTGTGGAGCTTCGGCGAGCAGGCATATGAAGTAATGAAGAAGTTCCTTTTCCTGCGGGAACGCCTGCGCCCCTATGTGCGCGGCCTGATGAAGGACGCCAGCGAGACGGGAGCGCCGGTGATGCGGCCCTTGTTCTTTGATTTCCCGTCGGATCCGGCCTGCTGGGACGTAGAGGACTCCTATATGTTCGGCTCCGACCTGCTGGTTTCGCCTGTAATGGAAGCCGGAGCGCAGCAGCGCAGCGTTTACCTGCCCGCAGGCTGCCGCTGGACGGACGCCTATACCCATCAGACCTACGAAGGCGGTCAGACCGTGACCGTTCCTGCGCCTATCGACGTGATCCCCGTCATGGTTCGGGAAGGGCGGGAGTATCCGATCTACGAGGAACAGAGCAACGGCTGAAATGGATAAACAATCGGAAAAAAACACAAAACGAACCGGGCACGGAAATACTCCGTGCCCGGTTCGTTTCAGCCTGTCGAAAAACCCCGAGTCGGCCGCCGTTGCCCGCAAACAGCGCTTTGCGGCCCG
>ERZ857827.1932-NODE-1932-length-18019-cov-3.228958_pt1 | contig 18019 bp, 17 predicted proteins | sample MGYA00519761_ERZ857827 | MGnify/ENA primary metagenome ERZ857827 (study PRJEB31778, sample SAMEA3449370) | human gut metagenome | biome: human gut; feature: human-associated habitat; material: faeces | place: United Kingdom | collected 2010/2012 ... | reverse complement strand
GGAGTGGGCGTCCGACAGCCGCTTGATTCTGATTACAGCCCATCGTCGCGAGAACCTGGGACAGCCTATGCACAATATGTTCCGTGCGATTCGCAGGGTCATGGAGGAGCATTCGGACATCAAGGCGATCTATCCAATTCATATGAATCCGGTAGTGCGTCAGGCTGCTGCCGCAGAATTGGGTGACTTTGATCGCATCCGGATCATTGAACCGCTCGATGTGCTAGATTTCCACAACTTCCTTGCTCGTAGTTATATGATACTTACCGACAGCGGTGGAATTCAGGAAGAGGCGCCGAGCCTTGGAAAGCCAGTACTGGTCATGCGTGATACAACCGAGCGACCCGAGGGAATTAAGGCCGGTACATTGAAGCTGGTCGGTACGGAAGAAGCCGTGATTTATGATGAATTCAAGCGGCTTCTGACAGACATAGAAGCATATGATGCTATGAGCCATGCTTCCAACCCGTATGGCGATGGTCATGCATGCGAGAGAATTGCAGATATTTTGTGTGGGGATAAAGTAAAATAATGATTATCAGTTACGTATCAACAGCGATGGAACAGGAAGATTTTGCACAGTTGTTTACTGATAAGAAGACGATGCCTGGACAGCAGGGTCCGAAGTTCAACAGGCTATTAATGGAGGGTCTTGTTACAAACGGCATTGAGGTTCACGCTTGCACCGGCCGTCCTGTAACCCGTGGAAATTGTGTGCGCAAGTTTCTCCCGTCTACGAAACACGTAAAAAATGATAAATTCGTTTATCTGTACGGTTCCATCCTGAATCTTCCGATCGTGAAAAATATCTGGCAGATGCTGGCTTCATATTTTACTATCTGTCGGGAAGTGCGCAAAGGATCCGCTGCAGTTGTCTGTGATGTACTGAATGCTTCAATTGCCTTAGGCGCCTCAATTGCAGCAAAGCATAACAAGATACCGTGCATTGGTATTGTAACTGATCTTCCCGAACTCATGGTGACAGGGGTCAATCAGAAGCATGTTAAGGTGGTTAAAGCTGTTATTGACAAATGTACAGGCTATGTGTTTCTGACTGAAGCAATGAACGAAAAACTGAATCCCACACACAAACCATATGTGATTATTGAAGGTTTGTGTGATGCAAATATGATTCGGTTTGAAAAGAAAAATTCTGAAGGCAAAGCTGTTCGGAAATGCATGTATGCTGGACTTCTCGATGCACGCTATGGTGTTAAGATGATGGTGGAAGGATTCCTGAAGACTGATCTTCCCCAGGTTGAGTTGCACATTTATGGGGACGGCCCCTATGCCGCAGAGTTGACGAAGGTGGCGCAGGAACATTCCAATGTTGTATATCACGGAACAGTCATGAATGACATTGTTATTCAGGCAGAACTGGAAGCGGATCTTCTTATCAATCCAAGGCCGACGCATGAAGAATTTACTAGGTATTCTTTCCCATCAAAGAATATGGAGTATATGGCTACAGGCACGCCTGTTTTAACGACAGACCTTCCTGGCATGCCAGAAGAGTATAAGCAGTATGTGTATTTGCTCAAAGATGAAACGGAAGACGGAGTTTGTCAAGCACTGATCCAGATATTTAAAGAGCCTGACAAAGAACGAAGCGAAAAAGGGAAGAAAGCGAAGCGTTTTGTGATGGAGAAGAAGAATAATGTGCGTCAGGCCAAAAAGGTTGTGGATTTGGTTTGCAAAGGTAAACAAATGACTTATTAAGTACAATGTGCTGAATAATTGTACTTCTGCAATGAACAACACAATGGAATTGTTTCGAAGGTGATGATAATGCAACGTTATGCGACGGGAAGGCAATCGAGGAGTCAGAATATAAGAACTTTTACAGGGCCTTATGCTATCCTCCTAGCTTTACTGTTTTTGATGGCTTTGAATCTTATCAATCGTTTTTACTATATGGCGTTTTGCACTGTCATTTTTTTGTTTCTTGTGCAACATGATGCTATCAAGTTGCCGCGTGCGATTGTGCCCGCGCTATTATTGTCAGTATCTATGTGTATCTTTTCGCCATCTGCGTCATATACGTTGCTGGGATTGCTCAAGCAATTTACCTATCCGCTGTGTGTGTTGATAGGCTATAATCTAATCTATAGCAATGATGCAAGGAGTGCGGAAAAACAATCTATAATACTGACGATCGTATTGGCATTGGGGGCATATGGACACTATCTGTTGAATCTGTTGATGAACAGAGGTGTAATATTAGAACGAAACATGCTGGATTTCTGGACGAAATCGGTATTATCAGCAACCGGTCAGGCAGCATTGGCATGCATGATTGTTGCGGTTGCGACAGCTTTACTGTTCATGTCGACGAGGAAAATGGTTAAAATTTCAATGGTAGCTATACTTGGTAGCGTTTTGTATTACAATCTAATGCTTGCAGGAAGAACACTTTTTGTCTTAAGCGGTGTAGCTATGGCAGTGGCCTTCGTTGCGAAATTTATTGTCGCACCGAATCCGGCTGTGCGTATAAAACTACTTGTAGGTATGGGAATCATTGTAGCGATATTGATTGTTTTGTTTTCCTCTAACGCATTTGGTATTCAAGATGTGATTGCAAAATCAAATTTTTATGATCGCTTCTTTGGCGATTTTGCTATGGGCGTTGATGAAGATGGTCGGCTGGAAAATAAGCTGAAGTATTTATCGCTAATGTGGGAATATCCATTTGGTGGCGGCGAGATTCGTGGGATTGTTGGAAGCTTTGCACACGATATCATCTTTGACACATATGATGAGGGCGGTTTTTGGGCCTTGCTTGCAATTATGTTGATTTTGATCGATATGGTTGTGAAATGTCTTAAGGTTTTTAGAAGCCCGAGAGTTTCTGAAAATTTTACAATACTGGTAGTTACATTTATAGTGGTAGTAATGCTTGAGTTTATGGTTGAGCCGATTCTGGAGGGCATGCCGTGGTTGCTGGCGAGCTATTGTGTTTTGTACGGTGCTTATGGAAGACTAGCGGAGATGAGTTGAGAGGAAGTCATCATGTGAGAAGCGTAGAAATTAGTGTGCTGTATTACGGCAGTACCGGCAACATTATGCTTAAATGTTATAACCATTATCACGTATCACGTGCGAAATTCAGAAAAAGATAACATAAGGTGTGGCCACATGAGAATTGTTCAAATTAATATGATGCATACAGGAAGCACTGGAAAAATCATGTTTGGTATTGCGAGTAGTGCGCGCAAAGATGGGAATGTCGTTAGAACGTTCTCGCCAGTATATTATGTGCGACATGGCAGAATGACAAAATTAGAGATTGCTGAACATGAGTATTTTGGATTTGCAAAAGAGAACATGCTAAACTATATTTTTGCCAAACTTTCTGGTATTGAGAATATTGGTTCTTTTTGGGGAACATTGCAACTTATCAATAAGATAAGTAAGTTCGAACCAGATATTGTTCACTTGCACAACATACATAACTATACGATTCATCTCCCACTTCTTTTTTACTATTTAAAAAAGAAGAAAATACAAGTTATATGGACATTGCATGATTGCTGGGCGTTTACGGGGCGCTGTTCGTATTTTCTAATCAGCAAATGCGAAAAATGGAAAGCTGGCTGTGGACATTGCAAGCAGATCTATGAATATCCTCGTTACTATTTAGATCAAACAAAAACCAATTGGAGACTAAAAAAGAAAATCTTTACTGGCATTCAAGACTTAGTGCTTATAGCTCCTTCTAAATGGTTGTCAAGACTGACAGAGCAGTCCTATTTAGGCAGAATAGGCGATATATACACAATAGCGAATGGTATTGACTTAAATGTATTTAGACCAGTATACGGAACGATCGCAGAGAAATATAACATTGAGAAGAAGAAAATCATACTTGGGGTGGCGTTTGACTGGGAAACGCGAAAAGGACTGGATGTGTTTGTTGAATTGGCACAGAGGATGAATGATCATTATCAAATTATGCTTGTAGGAACCAATGAGAAAGTAGACAAAAAACTACCAGATGGAATTATATCGATTCATCGAACGTATGATCAGTATGAATTGGCCGAAATTTATTCCACGGCAGATGTATTTGTGAACCCAACGAGAGAAGATAACTTCCCGACGGTAAATATAGAGGCGCTGGCATGTGGAACTCCTGTTGTAACATTTGATACAGGTGGGAGCCCAGAGATTCTTGATGAAACCTGTGGCATTGTTGTTCCGTGCGATGATATTCCGACGCTGGAGAAGGCTATCCGCCATGTTGTAGAGGATAAGCCGTTCACGGCGGAAGCGTGCCGAAAACGTGCTGAGAAGTTTGACATGCAGGATAAATTCGCAGAATACGTGCAGCTTTATCACGATCTATGCGAGAAGAAATAGCGAAAGGATGCCACTCATGAAGGTAACTTTCTTTTCAAATTTTCTGAATCACCATCAACTTCCGTTTTGTCTGGCTATGGATAAGTTGACAGAAGGGCAGTTTACCTTCGTGGCTACGACACCTGTACCCCAGGAACGTTTGCGGATGGGATACCATGATATGAACAAGCAGTATCCCTTTGTATTGACCACCTACGACAGCGAGGAAAACGAGCGCGTTGCGCAGATGCTCGCCATGCGTAGCGACGTTATCATTACAGGCTCTGCGCCGGAAATCTACACAAAGATGCGCATTGAACAGGGCAAGCTGACCTTCCGATATTCCGAACGCATCTATAAGCGTGGTACATGGCGGGTGCTTTCGCCGCGCGGTTTCCGCGGCATGATGAAATACCATCGCAAATATCGAAAAGCTCCGCTTTATATGCTTTGTGCGAGCGCATATACCCCTTTTGACTTCGGCCTGACGGGATCGTATTTGGGGAGAACCTTCAAATGGGGTTACTTTCCTGAGGTGAAAATTCAAGACGTAGATTCGCTGATGGAGCGCAAGCGCTTAAAGGGAAAGCCTTCAATTCTATGGGTCGGAAGACTCATCGAATGGAAGCACCCGGATGCTTCCATTCGACTTGCGGAGAAACTGAAGCATAAGGGGTATGAGTTTGAGCTGAACATCATCGGGAACGGTATGATGGAACGACAGCTTCGCGAGCAGATTTGCCGGAAGCATCTTGATGACTGCGTCCATATGCTGGGCGCGATGTCGCCGGAAGAAGTACGAGAGCACATGGAAGCTGCGGATATTTTCTTATTTACCAGCGATTTCAATGAAGGCTGGGGCGCGGTGCTGAACGAAGCGATGAACAGTGCCTGCGCAGTTGTGGCAAGCCACGCGATTGGTTCCGTTCCCTTTTTGCTGCACGAAGGCGAAAACGGACTTATTTATAAAAATGGCGATGAAAACGGGCTGCTGGATCGGGTCGTTCAATTGATTGAGCAGCCGGAAATGCGGAAGCGGCTTGGACGAAAGGCATATCAGACGCTGACGGAACAGTGGAATGCAGAAATCGCTGCCGAACGCTTTCTGCAATTGTCGGAGGCGCTTTTGCAGGGCCGGTCGCCCGAGCTGTTTGAAGATGGGCCGTGCAGCAAAGCGGAAATATTGAAAAACGGGTGGTATGACAAATGAATCTTGTTAAACTGCTGCACCTGAAAGGGATATGGCGAAGAGTAGCCTTATTCCTTGTAAACAAAGTGCTGGCGGGAACCATGGGAAAGTGCTTTGAAATCAAAAGGCGATTGCTCAATTCGACCGGTTTTGAAATCGACGAAGGAACGAAAATCGTTGCTCCGATAGAATGTACTGGAAAATTAGTAATTGGAAAGAACTGCTGGATTGGGAAAAATCTCAAGGTCAACGGCAACGGCCGGGTGGTTATTGGAGACAATTGTGATATTGCACCGGAGGTTACTTTTCAAACGGGCGGACATAAGATTGGAGATGCGTCACGGCGCGCAGGGGAAGGAATTATCTGTTCACAACAGGTTGGAAATGGCGTATGGATCGGCGGCAGATCGACGATCATCGGAAATACGAAGATCGGGAACTCAAGCGTAGTAGCCGGCTGCGCATGCGTGGTTAAGGATGTGGATGCCAATGTGCTTGTCGGGGGAGTGCCGGCGAGGGTAATCAGGAGATTTGATAATGATACTTCAGAAACTGCTGAAACGAAAAACGGTTAAAAACGCCGGATATTTGATTGCCGGAAAAGTCATTCAGATGGCGTTCTCATTTGTCATAGGCCTGCTGACGGCTCGCTATCTTGGGCCTTCCAACTATGGCTTAATGAATTACGCCGGAGCATATACCGCGTTTTTTGCGGCAATATGCACGCTTGGCATTAACAACGTGCTGGTCAAAGAGTTCATCGATCATCCGGGCGAAGAGGGAAAGGTGATCGGTACAACGCTCGGCATGCGCGCGGTATCCAGCATTCTATCGTCGGTACTTATCATCGCGATTTCGTCTGTACTCGATGCAGGCGAGCCGACAACAAAGCTTGTGGTTGCGCTGGCGAGCATAGGAATGGTATTCAACATCGCGGAAACCTTCAATTACTGGTTCCAGTCTCGTCTGGAATCAAAGGTGACTGCGGCGGCGACACTGGGCGCATATCTGCTTTCTTCTGCATACAAGGTATATCTGCTGATTACAGGGAAAAGCGTCGCATATTTTGCGCTCGTTTCTTCTCTGGATTATTTATGTCTGGGCATTATACTGTTTATTCAGTATAGAAAGCACTCGGGGGAGAAACTTCGGTTTTCCTGGACGTATGGGAAAAAACTTCTGGGAAAGAGCCGCCATTTTATATTGGCAAGCTTAATGGTATCGATATACGGCCAGACCGATAAACTGATGCTCAAGCAGATGATCAATGAAGCGGAAATTGGCTATTACTCCACGGCTCTGACGCTGTGCAGCATGTGGTGCTTTATCTTGAGCGCAGTGATTGATTCGGCTTATCCATCCATCATGGAAGCTGCGAAGGCTCAGAACGAATCGCTGTTCCAAAGGCGCAATGTGCAGCTTTATGCGATTGTTTTCTATCTTTCCGTTTTTGTCTCGCTCTGCTTCACTGTGCTGGCGCGACCTTTGATTTCTATCATGTATGGCGCCAGCTATTTTCCGGCTGCCGCGCCGCTGCGTATTGTTACATGGTATACGGCATTTTCTTATTTGGGTGTGGCACGGAATGCATGGATTGTATCGAAGGAGCGGCAGAAATACTTGTTTGGTATTTATGCGTCTTCTGCGGTTGCCAATGTTATTCTGAACTATTTGCTCATTCCTTCAATGGGGGCATCGGGCGCGGCGATTGCTTCACTGATTGCGCAGGTGCTGACAACCTTGGTTGTTCCGTTCTTTATGAAGGATATGCGGGAAAACTCCATGCTCATCTTGGATGCGATTCTATTAAAAGGAATTCTGTGGGATCGACCGAAAACGGAGGTATAATAAAATGTCTGCATTTGATAACGCAACCCTTATGATCACTGGTGGTACTGGTTCTTTCGGTTCTACCGTTCTGAAGCACTTTTTGGATTCCGACCTGAAGGAGATCCGCATCTTTTCCCGCGATGAAAAGAAGCAGGACGATATGCGCCACGAGCTGCAGGCAAAGCATCCGGAGACTGCAAAGAAGGTCAAGTTCTACATCGGCGACGTGCGCAACCCGCAGTCCATTCGGGATGCGATGCCGGGCGTAGATTATATATTCCATGCGGCGGCGCTGAAGCAGGTGCCGTCCTGCGAGTTCTTCCCCATGCAGGCCGTGCAGACGAACATCATCGGCACGGACAATGTGCTCCACGCGGCGATCGATGCGGGGGTCAAGCGCGTGGTTTGCCTGTCTACGGACAAGGCCGCGTATCCCATCAACGCCATGGGCATTTCCAAGGCCATGATGGAGCATGTCATCTACGCCAACGCCCGCGTGGCGGCGGAGCGCGGCGGCACGACTATCTGCTGCACGCGCTATGGCAACGTCATGTGCTCGCGCGGCAGCGTCATTCCGCTGTTTATCGACCAGATCAAGGCAGGCAACCCCATCACCATCACTGACCCCAACATGACCCGCTTCCTGATGAACCTGGACGAGGCGGTGGATCTGGTGCTGTTTGCGTTCCAGCACGCCAATCCGGGTGATCTGTTCATTCAGAAGTCGGATGCCTCGACCATTGGCGATCTGGCGAAGGCAGTTCAACAACTGTTCGGCGATACGGGCACGAACATCATCGGCACGCGCCACGGCGAAAAGCTGTTTGAGACCCTGATGACCCGCGAGGAGCGGCTGCGCAGCGAGGACATGGGGCATTACTTCCGCGTGGCGGCGGATAACCGCGACCTGAACTACGACAAGTTTGTGGTCAAGGGCGAGGTGCACACCATGGCGGATGAAAGCTATACCAGCCACAACACCAACCGTCTGGATGTGGAAGGCACGGTGAAGAAGATCCTGACCACGGAGTATGTGCAGAATGCGCTGAAGGGGATTCCAAATGTCTAAAGAAAAGCTGCTGCTGGTTGGAGCAGGTGGTTTCGGGCGCATGGTAGCGGAGCAAGCGATGCTCCAGTACGACTGTGCTTTCGTGGATGATGGACAAGCCGTGGGTACCGAGATTTGCGGTATTCCGGTGGTTGGCGGTCTTGCTGATTTGCCGGAGTTGCGGAAAGAGTATGGCTTGCTGGTGGTGGGCATCGGCAATAACCGGTTTCGGGCACAGGTGTATGAGAAGGCGAAAGCCCATGATTATGCGTTTCCCAACATCGTTGCGCCCAGCGCGTATGTCAGTCCGTCTGCTGAAGTCGGCTGTGGTTGCGTGCTGCTGCAAAACGCTTGTATCCAGAATGGTGCGTCCGTTGGCAACGGTGTCCTGCTGAATGCTGGGACAGAAGTCCACTGTGATGCAACGGTAGGGAATTGTGCCTTGATCTATACCAACAGTGTGATTCGCACCGGCGCAACTGTGGGCAACTTTACCCGCATTGGCAGCAACTGCACCGTCTGCAATAATGCAACTGTGCCTGATGGCGCAGATATTCCGGACTGTACCGCAGTACATTAAAGAGGTGATAGGATGAACATTCTAGTCACAGGTGCCAAGGGCATGGTGGGAACCGCCCTTGTGAACAACCTGAAAAATATCCGGGATGGGAAGAACAAGACCCGTCCGAATCTGCATATTGAGGAGATCTACGAATACGATCTGGATTCCACGGCGGAAGAATTGGATGCGTACTGCCAGAAGGCGGACTTTGTGTTCAATCTGGCGGGGGTGAACCGACCGGAAAACCCAGAGGATTTCATGAAGGGCAACTTCGGCTTTGCTTCTGATCTGCTGAACTGCCTGAAAAAGCACAGCAACAAGGCAACCATCATGCTGTCCTCGTCCATTCAGGCAACGCTGGCCGGGCGCTTTGGCAACAGTGAGTATGGGCGAAGCAAGAAGGCGGGCGAGGAGCTGTTCTTCAATTATGCCAAGGAGACCGGTGCGAAAGTGGCGGTTTACCGCTTCCCGAATTTGATGGGGCACAGTCGCCCGAAGTACAACAGCGCGGTCAGCACCTTCTGCTGGGCGGTTGCCAATGATGAGCCGTTTACGGTCAATGACCGCAGTACCGAGCTGGAACTGCTGTACATTGATGACCTCGTGGAGGGCATGTTCGACCTGCTGGAGGGCAGGGAGCAGCACTGCGAGTTCGATGGTGTGGAAACGGTTCTGAAAGCGGATGGCCGCTATTGCTGCGTGCCCGTGACGCATAAGGTTACGCTGGGCGAAATCGTAGATCTGCTGCAGAAATTCAAGACACAGCCTTCTACGCTTATGATGCCCAAGATGCCGGCGGGTTCATTTGCCAAGAATCTGTACTCCCTGTACCTGACCTATTTACCCACCGACAAATTCAAGTATACACTGAAGATGAACGTGGACAGCCGAGGCTCCTTTACCGAGCTGGTGCACACCGCCGACTGCGGGCAGGTGTCCGTGAACATCAGCCGCCCGGGCGTCACCAAGGGACAGCACTGGCATAACAGCAAGTGGGAGCTGTTCATCGTGGTCACCGGTCATGGACTCATTCAGGAGCGGAACATCAACACCGGCGAAACGGTGGAGTTTGAGGTCTCGGGTGACAAGATCGAGGCCGTCCACATGATTCCCGGCTGGACGCACAGCATCATCAACCTCTCGGAGACGGAGAATCTGGTGACGGTCATGACCTGCAACGAGATTTTCGATTCCAAGCATCCGGATACGTTTTTTGAGGAGGTGTAAAGATGAACAATATGAGAATTATTGATAGCCATAAGCTTTTTAGGGTATGCATTGAAGGAAAATCGGCTTTATACAGCCAAATTCAGGCTGTAACAGATGACTCAAGAATGCAGCTAAAGTAAATGGAAGAATCATGGTCGATCATAGCAATAGAAAAAAAAGATATGCAGATGACTTGACAGGCAGAAGTGGAGGCATATAATTATGATAGACAGACAGACAGACAGACGCATAGCTTTTTTAATTCTAGCACATACTGATCCATATGTATTAAAAAAGCTATGCGAAGCTCTTGATGATTGTCGTTTCGATTTGTATATTCATATTGATAAAAAGTCGGATATTGCTTCATTCCACATTGAAAATTATGCGCTCAAGTACAGTCATCTATATGTCATTCCAAAGAGGATTAATGTCAGGTGGGGCGATATTTCAGTTGTGGATGCAACGATCAGTATGTATAGACAAGCATATGAAAGCGAAAACTATTTCAGATATGTAACGCTTTCTGGACTTGATTTTCCAATAAAGTCAAACGATGAAATCTATAATACGTTGACACGGGATAATATTGAATTCATCCAGGGAAATCCTGTACGTGGTGCGGAGTTGCATAAGGTCAAGAATATATATCTTTGGAAGCTTGGAAGGTTTGGTGGTGTGATCCGACGTGTTATGAAACTATTGCGGATAGAAAGAAAAGGTGAACTGAACATAAATGGGAAAGCGGCTCAGGTTTATTTTGCCCCGCAATGGCACGCGTTAAGCGGGAAATTTGTTGAATACATGTTGTCTGTCATACAAAACGACAATGTTCGCGAATTTTTCCGCTTTTCCTATGCGCCAGATGAGCTAATGCTCCCAACAATTCTGTTCAACAATGAAGAATTTAAAAAACGCGCAATAGCTTGTGATTTCCCGATGAATACGCATTATAATGCAAAGTCAACGTTACATTATCTGAATTACGAACCGGTTATTGAGGTGTTTGATGAAGAAAGCTTTGAAAAAATCATTGACTCCGACAAATTGTTTGTGCGAAAAGTGAAATTTGGCATATCCAACAAACTGATTGAGCTTATTTTGGCAAGAATACAATGTGGTGCAAACAGCGACACTATGTAAATATGTAGGGAGAAAGCTTATGTATGAAAAAGTAAAGTGGCAAAACAACGGCAGGCTGAAGCTGCTGATTATTGTGGGGACGCGGCCGGAGATTATCCGGCTGGCGGCGGTGATCAACAAGACGCGCAAGTATTTCGACGTGATTCTGGCGCACACGGGGCAGAATTACGATTATAACTTAAACGGCGTGTTCTTTCGCGATCTGGAGCTGGCCGACCCGGAGGTGTATCTGAACGCGGTGGGCGCGGATCTGGGCGAGACGATGGGCAATATCATCGCCGAGAGCTACAGACTCATGGTCGCCATCCAACCGGATGCCGTGCTGGTGCTGGGCGATACCAACAGCTGCCTGTCCGTCATCGGCGCGAAGAGGCTGCACATTCCGATCTTCCATATGGAAGCCGGCAACCGCTGCAAGGATGAGTGCCTGCCCGAGGAGACTAATCGCCGTATTGTGGACATCATCTCTGATGTGAACATGGCCTATTCCGAGCATGCCCGCCGGTATCTGGCCGATTGCGGTCTGCCCAAGGAGCGCACTTATGTGACCGGCTCTCCGATGGCGGAGGTGCTGCACCAGAATCTGGCAAAGATTGAAGCGTCGGATATTCATGCTCGCCTTGGTTTGGAAAAGGGCAAGTACATCCTGCTCTCTGCCCACCGCGAAGAAAACATCGACACGGAGAAGAACTTTATATCGCTGTTTGCGGCGATCAACAGAATGGCAGAAAAGTACGACATGCCCATTCTCTACTCCTGCCATCCCCGCAGTCGGAAGCGTCTGGAGCAGAGCGGCTTCCAGCTGGACAAGCGCGTGATTCAGCATGAGCCTCTGGGCTTCCACGACTATAACTGCCTGCAGATGAACGCCTTCGCGGTGGTGTCCGACAGCGGCACGCTGCCGGAGGAGAGCAGCTTTTTCACCTCTGTGGGACATCCATTCCCGGCCGTGTGCATTCGCACGTCCACCGAGCGCCCCGAGGCGCTGGACAAGGGCTGCTTCATTCTGGCAGGCATCGATGAAAAGAGTCTGCTGCAGGCCGTTGATACCGCTGTGGAAATGAATCAGAACGGCGATTACGGCATCCCTGTGCCGGATTATGTGGATGAGAATGTGTCTGACAAGGTCGTGAAGATCATCCAGAGCTATACGGGCGTGGTCAATAAGATGGTGTGGCGAAAGGGCTGAACGTGACAAACGAATTCAAAGCGCTGATGCTGTTGGTTGGTGCGGCGGCGCAGGGGAAGACGGTTTCAAAAGTACCGGATGGTCTGGACTGGAGAAAAATTGAGCGTTTGGCCGACGAGCAGGCGGTGCAGACGCTGCTGGGCTACGGGCTGCGTCTGTCTTCTGCGCTGGATTGTCCGGCCGAGCTGCGGGAAAGTCTGGTTTCGCAGATGCGGCAGGAGGCTTTTTCCAATCATGCATGGAAGCATTCGACGCTGCAGCTACTGGCGGAGATGAATGCGGCGGGGATTCCTGCGCTACTCATCAAGGGGTACGCGCTGGCGGATTGCTACGCGGCGCCGGACTGCCGCATGTCGGGCGATACGGATTTGCTGATCGAGCCCAAGAATGAAAAGCGCGCCTGCGCGTTTATGAAAGCGAACGGCTTCGCCGTGGAACGTCGCTGGACAAACGGACATCATGATGTGTGCCATCATCCGCGGCTGGGCTGCGTGGAGCTGCACGTCATGCTCTATGACGAGATCGTGGAGGACGTGTGGTTCGGAAGGATGGACGGCAGAGAATTTGTGTGTGAGCCGCCCATTGAGGCAGAAACGCCGGATGGCTGTTACCGCACGCTGGGCTATACGGATCATATGATCTTTCTGATGCTGCACCTGATCAAGCATTTTATCATGACTGGCATGAGCTTGCGGATGATGCTGGACGTGGCGCTGTTTTTCAGCCGTCATGCGGAGAGGATCGACAGCGCGCGCTTCTGGAAGACCATGGAAAGCTTGAAATACGGCACGATTGCCCAGAGCATCCTGTGGGCGATGGTTCGGTATTGCGGGATAGATGCGACGTCCCTTCCGGGACTGTGCGAGGCTTGTCCGAAGCAGGTGGGTATGATCTTGGACGATCTGGAAAACGGCGGCTGGCTGGGCAAAATAGACGAGAAAGCTCGGGAGGAAGGCTGGTACGAATACAACCGACAGTTGCTCATGAAGAATCGAAGCAAGGCGCAGTACCTGCTTTTTATGCTTCATTGGAAAATAGGCGCGTATCTAAAGGCACTGTTTCCATCCCGGAAAACACTGGCGATTCGGTATCCTTGCGTGCAAAAAAGCGTGATTGTGATTCCTTTTGCATGGGTGCATCGACTGATATTCCGAGGAAGCCGAGCGGTGAAAAAGGGAGCGCTGACGACTTATATCATAACGGATGAAAAGAAGATTGGTACTTCGGCGCAGGAGCGCGTACAGATGTTCAAGAATCTGGGGATGATGGACTGATAAGCATTCGTTATGTTTCGCGAAAAAACGTGGAAAGGGAAACGTCCTTGACGGAAAAGAAAGAAACAAACGCCTTGCTTGCGCTATTGGCGCATGAAATATTTGATCAGGCGATGGACATCGACGCATCCACGGTGGATTGGTCAGCAGTTCTTGCGGAGGCGGGGCGGCACAAGGTGACAGCGTTGCTGTATCCGACCATCCGGGAATTGGACGGCGTGCCCGAGGCGATCTTCAATAAGGTGTGCGGTACGGCAATCACTGTTGCCACGGCTTCGGAAGCGATGCTGAAGGAGCAGCGCAGAATTCTCGATTTGCTGGAGGCACGGCAGATTCCCTGCGCTGTTCTCAAGGGCACCAGCGTTGCGTATCTCTATCCGCATCCCGAGCTTCGGACGATCGGGGATATCGATATCCTTGTAGAAGAGGAAAATCTGGATGAAGCCTGCAAAGCTTTGCAGGCGGATGGCTTTGCTCCCTCATATACGGCGGAGAAGCATCTGTGCCTTCAAAAGGGAGCCGTGTGGGTGGAAATGCACCGGATGGTCTCCGTGTTTCCGGAAAGCGAGAAGGGACGCTTCACAAAGCGGTATATGACGGATGCACTGCGCCATACGCAGGTGGTCGAAATCAGTGGTGTTCGCTTCCCGATGTTGAGCGACGCCTATCAGATCATTGCGCTGCTGGCGCACATGGAGCAGCATTTGGCCACTTCCGGCATTGGGCTGCGGCAGGTCTGCGATTGGGCGGTCACGGCGCATGCGCTGCGCAATTGCTTTGACGGCGAGACGCTTGCGCTCCTGGAGCGCTGCGGGCTTTTGCGGTTTGCCAGGATCATGACGCGGCTGTGCGAAAGGCATCTGGGCTTGCCGCCGTGCCAATGGACGGCAGGTGCGCCTGCCGCACTGGTTGATGCGATGCTTTCCGATGTGCTGGAGGGTGGCAATTTTCAAGCGCAGTATGCGAAGCGTCCCCTTGCCGATGTGCTGACGGACGCCTATGACGTTGCAGGAAAAGGAAAAACCAGCCTGTTTCGCAATTACATTCGGTATCTCAAAAAGTACCTTCGGCAAAACGAGCCATGGGCAAAAAGCAGACTGTGGCTCCCTGTTTTCGGCGTTTTCCTGCCTGTGCGGTGGGGCGTGCGGGTGCTATTGGGCAAGCGGAAGCAGATCAACCTGGTGCATGCTGTCGGTATGGCACGGGAGCGGGAAAAGCTGCTTCGGGAAATGAAGCTGTACCAATAAGGACTTTAGATAAGCTAAAATGATTCTATTACTTGTCGGCCTCGGCCTTACCATCTGCATGGTTTATATCACGCGGCTGCTGATCAATAGCCTGACACCAGAGAGTTTCCAAAGCGTTATGCGGCCGCTGATACCGGCCTATATGCTGCTGAATTTGTACTTCACCATTCTGATGCGTCAGCCGAGCGAGGATTATCCGGTCATCCTGATGCCGCTGCATTGCTATTTTTCGGTACTCGACTGGGATGTTCGGGACTTTTCAGCCATTGGGCAAATTCTGCAGGGCACATGGAGCGCACCGGCCGCATTTACGCTTGAGCCGCTGGTGGGCGTTGTGCAGAACCTCGTTCTGTTAATGCCGTTTGGCTTTTTGCTCTGCGGGGCGACAAAACGGCCGCACACGGTTCGCATTCTGCTGGCGGGTTTTCTGCTCTCGCTGTTCATAGAACTGTGCCAGTTGCTGTTCCGACTCGGTTGGTTTGAGGTGGACGATATTCTGCATAACGCCTTGGGAACGTACTTGGGCATCTGCTTATATCGGTGGATGGTAAATCGTGCACCATTGCCAGCAAGGCTGGAAGGACATATTGCCGTAGTTATCAGATGAAGCCAGTTTCTCATAGCAACTGTCATGGGTATAAAGGCAACTCAAAGGGAACCATTTTTAAGGAGGTAGACGGATGCGGTCGAATTACGATGAAATCATCGATGTTTAAGTCAACGTCTGCATAAGTCGCAGTCGCCAAGGTGGGAAATCGTATCTCCGACAAAACGGAAATAATGAAAAATAACAAATTCAAAAGAAAGGACGAAATACTATGCAGAAACAGACAGGAATACACTTTTACATCAATATACAAGAATTTGCCAAGATTGTCTGTGATGAAGAAAACAAAACAGGCGGGGTGACACACTCCATACATGCTTTGGATACATTCTTTTCTTCTATTGAGAATTTCGGAAAGAAAGTTTCGAAGAACCTTGTAGTCGAGAAAATCACCGGATCCCGGCTGCATCTTTACATTGTTGATAAGATTGACCTGGCTTTCAATACTGTGAAGGCTGTTTCAGCTTATGCATACAAGCTCTCAAAATACATTAACACCGGAATCCCCAAATATAAGACACTGAATGATTTTTACATCAACGTCGGTGTGGCTTATGGGAAGTTCTACGATTTTGAGTTTACTACGAAGGACGGTTTTTCTGAAACCACCACCATTGGCTACGCAGCTAATTTTGCCGCGAAACTGCAAGCTCTCTCGAATAAGAGCGAAATCGGCATCTCTGAAGATATCTATGATGCCCTGCCAGATGATGAGAAGAAGATATATACCAGGGTTGATGAACATTCGATTGAGAAATATAATCAGGATAAGTATTATGCAGCTCACCTCAGCAAAATCGTCTCCCCAATTGAAATTTCAGATGCTGACATGGCGGATGTGAAAGACTACGCTAATAGCGTCAACCTATCAGACATTGATTTTTCTGGCGTGCGCGCGCTTTTGAATTTCCACAGACTGAGCAAAACGCAGTGCAAGAGATTGGATGGCATCCCGATATTTGCTGATGTTCGTGGCTTTACGAGTCAGTTTAAAGAAGATGACAGCAACATCGAAGAAATGGCTCAAAAGACTCAAAAAATTCTTGAATCCATGTATAGGGTTAGCACTGGCCACGGTGGCATCCATGTTCAGTTCCAAGGTGATAGAGAAATCTCTCTCTATCATAACGTGCCTGGTGAAAGTGTGAACGGAATCAGTCAGTCGGAAACAAAGTGTTATAAGATGGCTGTGCTTGCATCCATGCGGATGATTGATGCGGTTAAGCCATATGCTGTTCATATTGGTGTCGGGGCAGAGTTCGGCAGGCTGTTTGCCGCAAAAATCGGCGCCCGTGGAGAAAAGGATAACATTCTTCTTGGTGAAACAGTTATTCAAGCTGATATTATGGAAGACAGGTGCGCTGGCGAAGATCAAGTGGCAATTACCAAAGAAGTCTATAATGGTCTAAAGGCGGAGGATGCAAAGCTGGCAGAGTGTTTCAAGGGAACAGGCGACTACTTCGTTGCTACAATTAGTTATGAGAAATACTCGAGGGAAGTAGCCTATCGGCAACAGCAGAACAATACGGTTCGGAATCATTATAACGGTGCTTGGGGTGATCTTGTATAGGTGCTATTAATCCAATGAACAAAGAGCAGGATAGAGTTGACTGGAATCTATACTACAATAGTGTGTGCACAGATTTTCACGGGCTGAAGGCGCATTATCCATTCTGCAGCCTGATAATTCTGCCCACTGCTAAGCCTACGCTGGCAGAAATCCGAGTAGTCGCCGTCTGTAAAAAATTAACCGATGCAGTTTTTGGAGTTGAAAGTGATTTTCTTGGCGAGTATTCCAGAGAACTACATCTGTACGTCCCTACCAATTATAAAGAGACAGGCTGTACTGTGTACGGCGCAGGTTGGGTAAAAACAGATAAGCTTGCCAACGAAGACATCCATTTTTTCCATGAAGGTGGGATGCTAATTAGGACACAATACGGACTAAAAATGTGTGTAGGCACGCCGGAATCTTTCTCAATGATGAAAAATGTTATTCTTGAAAATGTCAGAACGGCCGAGAATATGCTGATTGCATATGAACGTGTTATGAGGAGGGATTCGAACAGGGTCGAACTCATAGCATATGCGCATGGGGATGAGGGAAGAATTCAGTTCCAGAAAAACAGAAGACGATATGAATCAAGGAGGGTGAGCTTATGAGAAAATCATAGAATCAGAGCGTAAATGTACTGACTGCGGGAGCACATGCAGATTCAAAGGATGATGGCGAACGTGTTGAACGAAGCAAATATGTCTACGATCTGGTTAACAGGTGGATTGAGAATGCGGACAATAAAGTCAGCGTATCATGTGGTATTTTTACAGGAGTGTTTGGCGTTATAACGTTCCTTGCCGAGTATTATAAAAGCGTTCCAGACAA
>ERZ857827.1910-NODE-1910-length-18254-cov-4.891423_pt1 | contig 18254 bp, 19 predicted proteins | sample MGYA00519761_ERZ857827 | MGnify/ENA primary metagenome ERZ857827 (study PRJEB31778, sample SAMEA3449370) | human gut metagenome | biome: human gut; feature: human-associated habitat; material: faeces | place: United Kingdom | collected 2010/2012 ... | reverse complement strand
GTTCGGGCGGCGTTTCGGCGGAAGCATCGGCGGATGCGGTCTCGGCTTCCGGATCATCAGCCGCAGCGTCCGCCGCGGTGCTGCCGCAGGCCGTGAGTGAGAGCAGCATTGCTGCCGCCAGTATCATTGCAATGAGCTTTTTCATATAAAGCAGCCTCCTTATTTCGTTTTGTGCCTGTATCATAGCGCCGGAAGCTAAAGGGAACCTAAAGAACTTGTAAACAAATTGTGCGGGATACGAAGCATTCGTATCCCGCACAAAAGGGAGGAAAGGAGAAGATCAAACGGAGAGATCGCTCTGGCAGAAGCGCATGAGCATCGCTGCGACCTGCGCGCGGGTCGCGCCGGCAGAGGGGCTGAGCCGGTTTGCACCGGTTCCGCTGATAATGCCTGCCTGTACCGCCCACGCAAACGACGTTTTCGCGTAAGCGGCGACAAGGTCATTGTCCGCGTAGCCGGTGAGAGAGGCAAGATCTGACACGTCATAGCCCTTATAGGCAGCATAGCGGTACAAAATCGCTGCCAGCTGCTCGCACGTGATGGCGTTCTCAGGACCGAAGCGGGAAGCGGAATAGCCGCTCACAATGCCGTTTTCCGCTGCCCAGGCGACGTCCTGGGCGTAGTATTTGCCGGAAGATACGTCCGAGAACGAAGCGCTGCCGCACGCCGGGCTTCCTTCGAGGCGGTAGAGGATCGTCACGATCATGCCGCGCGTGGTCGCGCCGTCCGGGGAAAATACATAGCTTCCCGTGCCGGACATGAGTCCCGCGCTGTAGACATATTGTACCGCGTCATAATACCAGCTGCCGGTGGAGACGTCGGAAAAACGATTGCCGGAGGCTGCGTTTGCAGTACTGCTTGCGGAGCTGCTGCCGGATGTATCTGCGCTGCCGGAGGAATTGCCGGAGTTTGCGTTGGAATCTTGCGCCGGAGCGGCGGACGGTCCCTGCTGGTGCTGCGTGGCTCCGTGCTGCTGCCCATTCCCCGGCTGCATCCCGCCGGACTGGCTGGAGCCGGTCTGTGCAGTGGCAGTCGAAACGCTGGTGGAACCGGAATAGAGCGTATAGCTTGTGCCGGAGGTCAAAGACGGGGACGAGAAGAAGATGTAGCTTGCGTTGCAGAGCGCGGTGGCGCTGAACACGCTGGACGAGCCGTTTTTGATAGAGATCGTACTGCCCTTTGTGACGCTGGCAGAAGAACTGCCGGAATTGCCGGATGCACGCCCACCGGGCTGACCGCCCATATTGCCGCCGCCCATCGAGCTGCCGCCGAAGGTGACGTAGGCCTGAGAAGCAGAGAGATTCATGCCCATGCCGCTGCTGCCTCCTGCGGCCAGAACCGTGCCGCCGGAGATGGTGATCGTGCCGTCCGCGTCAAGCGGCTGGTTGTCGGCCGTGTTGGCAGACCAGACATTGACGGTGCCGCCGGAGATGGTGAGCGTACCATTGGAATCGAAGCCGTCGCCGGACGAGGTATAGGCGTTGATCGTGCCGCCGGAGATGTTCATGGAGAAGCTGTAGCCGGTCAGATCGGAGTTTGCCGCGTTCAGGCAGTCGTCTGTGGCTGTGATGGAAAGATTGCCGGAGAAAATATTGAGCGTCGCGGCCTCCAGGCCCTCATAACAGCTTGTAATGTTGATCGTGGGGCCGGCCGTGCCGGAGGCGCCGATGTTCAGAACGTAGTCGGAGTGGATCGCGTCGTCCGCTGCAGAGATGGTGATCGTGCCGCTTTCAATGTTCAGGGTCTGCTCAGCATTGATCGCGTCGTTGACAGGTGCGTGGATCGTCAGGTTGACATTCCGGATGGTGAGCGAGGCTGTGCCTTCTTCGTCGGTCGTCGCGCCCGATTTGATGCCGTTTTTTCCGTTGGCAATGATTTTCAGCGTGCCGGAACCGGAAATCGTCACTTGGGAGCCATCCTTGCATTTGAGGACGGCGTTCTCCGCGTCCGCATTGTCCGGATAATTGTCGTCGTTGTTTTTTGCACTGTCGGTCAGGGTGTTGCTCGTGCCGGAGGCGGCAACGAGGTTCACCTCGGTCGACTTGTTGCAGGCGATCGGCGCCGTTGCGGCGCTGGTTAGCGTCAAACCGTTCAGCACAAGCGTCACGCCCGTCGTGCCCTTTTTGACCTTGATCGAGCCGTCGGAGCATGAGCCGGAGACAATATATGTGCCTGCCCCATTGATGGTCAGCTCCGTTCCCTCAATCTTATAGCCGGTGTAATTGCCCTCGGTGACGGTAATGACTCTGTCTGTGAATACGAATTTTGTTGCGCCGGAGGCCGTGTATTCCGCTGCCGAGACCCTCGGCACAAGCAGCATGAGAATCGCCAGCGCCAGAAGCAGCGCGACATACCGTGTGTCCTGTCTTTGCATGTTTGCTTTTGTCATAGGGAAAACATCCTTTCTGTGTTATTTCTGTGAAATGGTAAGGCCGTTTTGATCGCTGACAACGCGGACGGTCCCGTTCACGGTCTGCCAGACCCGGCAGCCGAGCGCGTCCAAAGCGGCAAGGGTCTCTTCGTCCGCCGGATCCTTCTCTGAGCAGGTGATGACGGCTTCTTTCATGCCGAGCGCCGCAAAGAGTGCGGGAAGCTGCTTGTTGTAAACCCCATGGTGCGGAACCTTTAATACATCGCAGGAGGCAACGCCTGTTTCCAGCAGATCCGCAATGCGCTGCTTTTCAATATCACCCGCGAAGAAGAACCGGTTTTCCCTGAGCGCACGGCAGACCGTTTCGCCGTCATCTGCTTCTGCACAGTCGATCAGAACGGTATGCGCGCCGTCGGTCAGGATCGTACAGTCCGCTTTGCCGACGTCCAGATACAAAACCGTCATGGCGTCTGCACCCGATCGACCGCAGCCGGAGAGACTCAGCAGAAGCGCAAGCATAAGAAAAACTGAGAGATGTTTCATCGCATCGCCTCTTTCTGCCGCTAGGATACATCGCGTTCCTAAATCGTACCTAAAGGAAAAAATCTTTTTTCTTTAGGCTGGATTTAGGTGCGGCTGGTATGCTGACGGCACAAAGGAGGAAGCTCATATGGCATCTGATATTCAATACGTCTTTGCGCGTGTCGAAAAAAAGTATATGCTCACACGCACCCAGCGCGACGCGCTGTTCAACCGTATTGGCCCTCACCTCATCGTCTGCGCGCGGGTTTCGTACAAAGAAGCGCTCTGACGCTTGCGGTTTTGAAGGGGCGCTCGTATAATAAGGAAAACGGAAGGAGGCGCGGCATATGCGGCTTTTGCTTGCGGAGGACGAAGAAGATCTGGCCGAAGCGCTCGGCGTGTTTTTTGAAAAGAACCATTTTTCGGTGGATATTGTTCACGACGGCCGTGTGGCCTGCGAATACGCAGAGTCGAGCGCCTATGACGCGATCATTCTGGATGTGATGATGCCGCGCATGGACGGCTTCACGGCGCTGCGCCGGATGCGGGAGCGCGGAGACAAGACCCCCATCATGATGCTCACGGCCCGGGGCGAGACGCGCGACCGCATCGAGGGCTTTGATTCCGGTGCGGACGATTATCTGCCAAAGCCCTTCGACCCGGACGAGCTACTGGCCCGCGTGCGGGCGATGCTCCGAAGAAGCGAAGCGTACCGCCCGAGCGTTCTAACGTTCGGCGATCTGACGCTGGACCCCGGCTCGGGCGAGCTTTCGTGCGGGAAGGAAAGCATCCGGCTCAGCGGGCGGGAATATCAGCTGATGGAGCTGTTTCTGCGCGCACCCGGGATGCTCTTTTCCGCCGAGCGGCTGATGGAGAAGATCTGGGGCTGGGACAGCGACGCCGAGATCAACGTCATCTGGGTCAATCTTTCAAATCTCAGAAAGAAGCTCAAGTCCATCGGCTCGCATGTGCAGATCAGCGCCAGCCGCGGGCTCGGATATCTGTTGGAGGCCGGAAAATGATCAAAAGGCTTCGCACAAAATTTATCCGCATCGCCATGCTGTCGGTCGCACTGGTCCTCCTGGCGCTGAGCCTGATCGTGAATGCGGCAAATTTCATTTCGACGAACCGGGATCTGAACCAGACGCTCGACATGATCTATGAAAACCAGGGCACGATCCCGACGAAACGCACGGCGGACACGGAAGAAGCGAATGCACAGCTGCCGGATACGGCGGCTGCCGGGGAAGAACAGCTTCCGCCGGAAGAGGATCACACGCCGCCCGAGCTGGAGGAAAAGCCGGACAGCAAGCCGTCGAGCCAGCCGGACCGCCCGAGAGGACCGTTCAACGCCGAAACGCCGTACTCCACGCGCTATTTTTACCTGCGCTTTGACGCAGACGGAGATCTTGACAGCGGAAATTTCTCGCACATCGCCGCCGTGACGGAGGACGATGCGGACACCTATATCAAGGCCGCCCTGCAGCACGGCGCGGGCTACGGCTTTTATACCTCCGGCTACAAATTTCGCGTGGTAAAAGAAGGCGAAAACCGCTATATCGCGGTCTTCCTCGACTGCTATCAGGAGCTGCGCGCGGTTCGAACGCTTGCTGTCTGGTCGGGCGTTTCTTTTGCTGTCTGCCTCGCGCTGGTCTATGTGCTGGTCGTCCTTTTGTCGCGCCGGGCCATTGACCCGGTCGTCAAAGCGTCCGAGCAGCAGAAGCAGTTCATCACCGACGCGGGGCATGAGCTCAAAACGCCCATCACGGTGATCGGCACGAGCCTGAAGGTGCTCGAGATGGAGGTCGGGCAGCAGAAGTGGATCGACAAAGCAAGAGCCCAGACCGAAAAGCTGCGGGAGCTCGTGCAGTCGCTCATCACACTCTGCAAATACGACGAAGAGACCTCGCCGCTGCATAGGAAGCCGTTCTCCATCAGCGAGGCGGTCACGGATACGGCCGGATCGTTCTCGGACTTCGCGCAGTCAAAGGGGCACACGATCCGCGTCACAGCTGCGCCGGCGCTTTCCTACTGCGGAGACGAAGCCGCGGTGCGCCAGCTGGTGTCGATCCTGCTCGATAACGCCATCAAATACGCCGCGCCGGAGACGGAGATCCAGGTCTCGCTGGAACAGCTGAAGCGCGGCGTGAAGCTCACGGTGACTAATGTGTGCGAGCAAGTGCCGGAAGGAGACCCGGACCGGCTCTTTGACCGCTTTTACCGCCCCGACGTTTCCCGCACAGCCGCAACCGGCGGCTTCGGCATCGGCCTTTCAATCGCCAAAAGCATCGCCGAGGCGCACCGCGGCCAGATCCGCGCCAGCGTGCAGGGAACAGTCATTTCCTTCGCAGCCGAACTTAAATGAGATGATCATAAAACCCGCTGTAGGATCGCCGGCAGCGGGTTTCTGTATTGTGCCGCTGGTCACGGATAGGATGCGTATGTTTCTTACAGCGCATATCCCGCGCTTTCGGGAATGACCACAGTTCCGTCTATAAATTCGATCTCGCCGCGCAGCGATGCAGGTTTCTCCAGAGACACGACCTTCATCTTCCCCGCACAATCAAAAGAGATCCGATGGATCGCTCCCTGTGTGACATAGATGGTCAGCTCGCCGCTGCGGAACGTCAGATCCAGCTTACGGCTGTCCGGCGCGATGCGCACGGCAAGCTCCTCCATGCCGTCTGCATCCAGCTGTATGGTATAGACCTCGATTCCGTTTTGCTGCGTTTTTGTAAACGAGGCATTCTGGCAGATATCGTAAAGAACGTCCAGCAGCGCGCTCGTCTTTGCCAGCTCCTTTTCCTCCGCAGAGGCCGGCATGCCGTCCTGCCGGACGATCTGATCGCCGCTCCAATAGACCGATACGCCGTCTTTGCTGATGGCATAGATCTGTTTTCCGTCAAACTGGCCGGTATAGAAGTTGAAGCTCTGATCCACGACCAGCGGGCCGAGGCTGGCAGACAGGGACATGACGGCCGTCTGGCTGCTCTGGTTCTTCCATTGCTGCCAGGCTGCCAGCAGGGAAAGCACATCCTCCGTGATGACGGGAAGCTCGCCGTCCAGACTGTTGACGGTGTCCAGGACTGCGTCCGGCACCTCGAAGCTCGCGGAGGCGGAGAAATACTCCATGCAGACCGTGACCGAGAACGGGAGCGCATTTTGCAGCGTGCCGTCTGCCGCCAGCTCGATTTTTCTACCTCGTCGGCATCCAGCTGGACCCGGACAGCAACGCTCTGCGTGCGCAGAGAATCTTCCGAAAGCCCTGGAACGGCGGCCTGCAAAAGCTGCTGCGCGGTTTCGCCGTCAAGCGTGATCGTCCAAGCGCCGTCCTCGCGTTCTGCCTTGAGGTCCAGATACAGCGGGACGATCTTCTGCAGCAGTGCGGCGTAGTCCGGGAAGCTCTCATGGATCTGATATGCTTTTCCGTTTTCCGGGATCACGGCCCCGTCCGTGTAGTAGAGCGGAACGCCCTCGATCTGCACATAGGAGATCTGGTGGCCGTCCACCGTTTTTCTCTGTAATGTCGCCTCGGTGTGCGTGGTGTCAGCGTCGAGCGCGGCATCCACGGTGACGTCCATGGAGAGCTTCTCGCTGCTCGTCAGCGTTTCCAGCGCGTGATACGCCTTGAGACTGTCGCCGCCGCAGAAAATGAAGTACGCAGCGGCAAGGGCCAAAACAGCCAGAAGAATGACGGGCCAGATCCAGCGGCGCTTTTTCGCGGGCGCGGGCGCGGACGATGCATCGGGGGCTTCATCCGTCCCGGTTTCCGGCGCGGCTGCCTGCGCGGTGGGCGTTCCGGTGCGCTTTTTCCGGATGAGCTTCCGCACGAACAGGAGGAGCAGGATCAGGATCGCAAGCAGGATGACCGCCAGTGCCAGCCAGGCCCACCAGACCGGCAGGACCGTGACGGCCGCAACATCGGACTCTGTACCGGAAACCGCAAAGGTAAGAGCGTCCCCGAAGCTTTCGCAGTCCGCTTGTTCCCAGCTTCCGTTCTGCCGGGTGTAGATGCGGACGTTTTCAATTTCATTTTCGGGCGGTGTGTAATGGACCGTGTGCGTCTGGCTGCCGTCCTGCGGGTGCGTGAGGCGCCACTGCTCCTCGACGTCCCGGTTGATGGGCGTGAACGGCAGGCGGTACCATGAAACGCTTTTCAGGTAATGCGAGATCGCGCTCGTAAACCCTCTGGAGATCGGGGCGAAGTCCTCCGTGCTCTTTGCCAGCGCCTGTGCGGAAAACTGCGCCGCGTCGTCATAATCGCTCTCTATCAGAAACACATCCTGCCCGTTGTCCCGGCGCACGCCAGCAGAAACGGCGGTCGTGTAGGGCGTATAGACAGCCGAAACAACGGTATCGAACCGCAGATCCTCCAGCTCCGTTTTATCCCACTGCGCGTAATATCCGTCCTTCTGCGGCAGCTCCGGATACACGCTCTCGTCAAAGCTGTCGCCGTAGGAGAACGTCTCCTGCGTCAGGACGGCATCGTCCGCCTCAAAACGCAGCGTGAGCGTCCGGAATTCGTCCGGCAGATGTTCCGTTTCCAAAAGCGCGTCATAGCCGATCGGCTCCGCTTTCCCGCCGTAGCTCTGACCGTCGATGCCCGCGAGCGTATCGGAGACGAAGGGATTTTCCAGGAACTCGCCCGCGTTGCGGCCCGCGATCGCGCCGGAATACTGCTCGCAGTCCGTGATTCTGACCATGCTGCAGCAGCCGGTGACAGTGCTGGACGTGTCCTCCGCCCCGCGCTCGAGCCCGGAGCCGACAATGCCGCCGACCGCCTCACAGTCGCCGCCGGACTGGATATTGCCGGAAACGGTCAGGTCATAGATCTCTCCCGTCTCGCCAATTTTGAGGAACAGCCCGGCAGTCGAGCGCTTTCCGCCGATAGCAAGACCGCGGATGGAATGGCCGTTGCCGCGGAAGGTCCCGCTGAAGCTGGGGATGGGGGGAGAAGTCGGTCCCCTCCAGTGAAATGTCGGCATCCAGCTCAACGGTTTTATCCACCGACCACGTATCGAGCGTGCAGGCACTTGCCAGCGCCGCCAGATCGTCCGAGGTTCTGACCGAGATGATCTCTTTCGGTTCCGTTTCGGTTTCGGCCGCGGCTGCCGGTTCGATTTCGGCTTCCGGTTCCGTTTCCGCCGCAAAAGCTGCCGGGCAAAGGGACAACAGAAGCGCCGCTGCCAGCAAAAGCGCAGCCATACGGGTCGGAATATTACGATTCTTCATGGCTGCTGCCTCCTGTTTCGGTTTCTGCGGCTCGCGGCCAGCGGAATCCACGTCCAGCACACATTCAAAAAACTTCTCGACCTGTTTCCTTGTCTCTGAAAACTGCTTGATGGACTCCTTTAACTCCAAAGCAATCGCCTGAATCTCCGCTTGATCGAAGCCATTTACGGAAAAGCAGGACGACCATGAGCAGGCACAGGAAGGAGCGCAAACAATGGCGTGATGGGGCATTGCATAAAAATGCACCGGGTGCGTCGAACGTTCCCGGTGCATATATGGTTGGTTGTGAAAAAAGCGGGTTTTTCTTACTGCATCGGCATCACCCCTTTATCGCAGATACGGCGGCGCTGAGCGCGGTGTCGGACACAAAATTCTGTGTGCCGTAGAGCACCAGTGCATCGGTAATGCTGTTTTCCTTGGCGTATTCCACCACATTGCCCTTAAAAAAGCGGAGGTCAAGCACATGGACTTCCGCATAGTCTTCCACAGGAAATTGGGAAAAGGTGTTGCCATAGGAGTCTTTGATGAGCAGAAGCTTGCCGCTTTGTCCGCTGCCGGAAATGACGGTCTGCGCCTGATTGGAGTTCAAAAACACCGCATACTGGTCATTGCCGCTAAGATACTGTCGCTCATAGATGCTGTCCGTCTCATATTGACCGTCGTTATAGGCAACATGGCGGTTTGCGTGTTTGTACCATGCGGTGATCTCCTCGGCGGGGACGGAGGGCAGCGGAACTTTATTCCAAGTCGTACCGTGGAAATTATCGCAGAGAACTTCCTGCGTCCACTCATCCGCGTTCGGCTCGATGCCGCGCCATGCGCAGTAGGCATAGTAAGCGCCAAGGCTCGTCCAGTGGTGGTCGGTGCGGTAGTAGATGTTCTCACTGCTGTGAGCGGCGAGGACAGAAAACACATCTGTTGTGTCAACACCCGAATCGGTCAGCACCTGCAAAATAGCGGCGTAGTCCGCCACGGGCGCATAGGCAGGGAGCTTATCCGTCAGCACCTGCGCCGCCATCGGGACAAGGATGGTCTGCATAGAAATGCCCTCTGCCGCCAGCTTTTCCTGTAAATCAGCAAGGGAGGCTGCGTTGGCGGCAAGCTGCTTTTTACTATAAGATATAAACTTGTCCATCAAATACTTGTCTTTGCAGATATAGACGCCGCCGCTTTCCTTTTTGCCAACAGCCAGATCCAGATAGGTTTTCATCGTGACCCAGCCATCCCGCAGGGGATCTTGGTCGGTGAGGTAGCTTTCCAAATTATCACTAAACCTGCCAGAAATAAAGTCGGCAATCGTAAATTGCGGTTTTTGCGTCAAGGTGCGTTTTTCCCGTTCCGAGTAATACCGATCCGGCATGATCAGCCCCGCCAGTGCGGCTACTGCCAGCAGCAGGCAGAAAAAAGCGGTTATGATTTTATTTCGCATTTTCTCACCTCAGAATCGGAAGTACAAAAATGGGTTATAACTGCCGCTCACGAGATATGCTATTGACGCAATCAGCACACAGAGCAGACCACCGCAGTCCATCACGGTCAGTGCCCGCTGCCCCAGACGCATATTCAGCTTTTCATAGAAGCGTTTGCCAAGGGGCGTGGCAGCCAGCGCACAAATCGCCAGCATCGTTCCATATGTCAAAAGCAGATATAAGCTGCCGCTGTCGAACAACGTGCCGGAAAACATCGCTGTCAGCCACGCAAGACCCTTTGCGATATCCGTGAACGCAAAGAGCGTCCAGCTGATCGTGACCAACGTCAGCGCGTAAATGTGCCGCAGCACGGCAGGCAGTTTTTTGAGAAACCGCAGCAAAAACAGCTTTTCCAGCACCAGCAGCACGCCGAAATACACGCCCCAGAGCACGAAGTTCCAGCTTGCCCCGTGCCAGAAGCCCGTCAGCAGCCAGACGATGGCAATGTTGCGCAGCTGCTTTGCAAGTCCGCCTCGGTTACCACCCAGTGGGATATACACATAATCCCGGAACCATGTTCCCATGGAGATATGCCAGCGCCGCCAGAAGTCGGTGATGCTGTCGGCAAGGAACGGGTAGTTGAAGTTTTCAAGGAACCGAAAGCCCAGCATCCGCCCAAGACCAATCGCCATATCGGAATAGCCCGAGAAGTCGAAATAGAGCTGGAACCCATAGGCAATCACACCAAGCCATGCTGTCAGCACCGTAGGAGAAGTCTGCGCACTTGCAATTTCCCAAAGAAGACCGATGTTGTTCGCCAGCAGCACCTTTTTTCCGATGCCGCAGACAAAACGCTTCACACCGGAGGCAAACAGATCGGCGGTGCAATCCCGGTGCTCCACTCGTCCGCTACCGTCTGGTAGCGGACGATGGGGCCCGCAATGAGCTGCGGGAATAATGTCACATAGGCCCCAAAAGTGATGATATTCTTCTGCGCTTTTGCCTCACCCCGGTAGACATCGATGGTGTAGCTCATGGTCTGGAAGGTGTAGAAGCTGATGCCGATAGGCAGCGGCAGGTTTGGCTGGGGAATGGCCGTACCGAACAGGGAATTGACCGTGCCAATCAGGAAGTCACTGTATTTGAATACGCCCAGCAAGCCAAGGTTTACGCAAACCGACACCAGCAGCGCGACCTTTGCTCCCCGCTGTCCCCGGTGCCGCTCTACCATTTGTCCGCAGGTATAGTCCAATGCGGTGGAAAACAGCATCAGCACCACATATACCGGCTCACCCCAGGCGTAAAACAGCAGGCTGAACAGGAACAAAACGCCATCACGCCATTTCTGCGGTACAAGAAAATGCGCCAGCAGACAAACGGGAAGAAAGCATTGCAGAAACGTCAGACTGGAAAAAACCATGGCTTAGCCGCCGAGCATCGGTGTGCCGACTGCGCCTTCCAGTTCTTCGTCCATGTTCATATTGCCGCTGTCTGCCGGAATGACGATGCTGTTATCCGCAGAGCCGAACATTGCGCTCCACGCGGCATCGACCTTTGCGGCCTCGCTTGCTGCGAACTTTGCCTGATCTTCATCGCTGGCTTCCCGATCGCCCTGTTCGCCCTCAATGATCAGCGCCACATAATTGCCGTTTACGAACAGACGCGCCTGCAAAACGCGCTGCATATCCATGTTATACATCCGGGCGTAGCTGAGAACCTGTTCGAAGCTCTGCTGCAGCAGCTTCGCCGCGTCCTCTGCGTAACCGTCCTTGACCTGAAGGACAACGGCGCAGTCCATGTTCAGGCTGGACATGGAGTTGCTCTCCGCCGCCCAGCTCTCGATCTGACTCATGTCCAGACCCCAATAGCCGCTCATGCGGTCTTCCGTCTCGGCGGTGTCACTGGCCCAGCTGCTGCCAAGGGATTTTTTAAGGCTGTCCAGAATGTCCTGCGCCGTCATCGTGACAGCAGGCGTATCAGTGTTGTTGTCCGTGGTGTCGGATTTCGGGTCGTTGGGTGCGGTGTTTGCTGTGCAGGCCACAGCCGCCAGCAGCATAAATGCCGCAAGAATGCATGCAAGAATCTTTTTCATAATTCAAATATCTCCTGTCAAATATAAATTTTGATGTTTGACGGATATTGACGCAGCCGCGCGCGCCGCGCTTTTCTCCTTCGTCCATAAATCCATACGAAGCGGCAGGAGAAAATGTCGGAAGAAAAATAAAAAAATTTGCCCGGAAATTTTTCTCCGGGCAAATTACAATTTATCATTTTTGTGCAAGCTGTTCCGCAAGCTCTAAAATGGTGTCTGTGGACGCGCTGCCGTAGGCGCTCAGCCGATATTGTACGCCGTCTGTTTCCCAGACTACGCCGCTGTCTGTCATCGTGGGTGTATCGAAGGCACCCTCTGCAAACGGTCCTTCCGCACACGCTTCATAGCGGTATTCACAGCCGTCCAGCGTGAAATCCACACGCGCCGTATCGCCATAGGCGATGCAGTACGTCACATCCAAAGCACCCTCCGGCGCGTTAATCGTGAAGCCCAACTTGGAAAAACCGTCCGCATTCTGCAAATCTTCAAACGGCGAGGCACTCATCATCGGCGGTTGGGCGAACTCTATATTTGCGGGGTCTTCCTGAACCGGTGTGCTTTTCCCGCCGCGCAGCGCGAAGAATCCCGCTGTACAGACCAGTACCAGACAAGCTGCCAGCGCGGCATAGCGCCGCCAGACGGGTTTCCGGGCTTTTTTCGGCGCGGCGGCCTTTTTCAGAATGTTCTGATACATCCGCTCCTGTGCGCCGTCAGGCAGCTCGATCTGCTCAAATGCCGCGCGAATGTCATTTTCGCTCAAACCGGTTCACCTCCCAAAGCCTCTTTCAGTTTCCCACGCGCGTCGCGCAGCTGGTTTCGCACTGTGGACGCGGGGCGGTGCAGCAGCGCGGCAATTTCGTCGGTCTGGTAGCCCTCGTAATAGTGCAGCCACACGACCTCTTTATACTTGACCGGCAGCGCCATCACTGCGTCCAGCACCTCGTGCCCTTTGTCGGACACGCCGAGCGTGTCCTCCATCGTCTCGTCCAGCGGTACGACCTTTTGCCGCCACCAGTGCTTCAGGCGGTCTTTGCACAGGTTCATCGCCGTCGTGGTCAGCCACGCGCGTTCGTGCCGCTCGTTTTCCAGTGACGGATTGGCCTGCATTGCGCGGACGAACACGTCCTCCGTGCAGTCCTCCGCATCCTCGGCGTTTTTCAAAAACGCATAGCATACGCGGTAAATCGCCTTGAAATGCCGCAGGTAAAACACCGCAAAATCCGCTCCCGCTGCCTTGAAAATCTCCGGCATTGCCGTGTCTCCTCTACTGTATGATACGATTCAAAGATACCGTTTGTCGGATGGAAAGTCAAGAAAATAAAATGGACAGAAAAAAGCGCAAAAACTGCGCCGCCTGCCGGAACTGCTCCGGCGGGCGGCGGAATTTACCTTCTGGCGCTTTCTGTTCCAGGTCCTCATTTGTCACGAATTTTGCCACGAGCACAAAAAATCCGGCTGAAATCATCAGATTTCAGCCGGATTGGTCGGAGTGTCAGGATTCGAACCCGAGGCCTCTTGGTCCCAAACCGTCGCGCGGCGTGTTGCTTTGGATTGCGGCATAGCCACAATCCTGCACAACCACGAGCGAATAAAGCCTTGATTTCGCTAAATAGCCGTTGTTTTCTAACAAAAATATTATATCACAGCATACCGCAAAAATCAATCGAATACACGAAAGGCGCACAGATTTGTGCGCTTTTTTCGCGTGTGCGTCAGGTTGTGCGTCATATCCAAAAGGAAAAGGAGCGGGACACGCGCCCCGCTCCGTAGCTGTCTTCTGATTATTTGTTGAACAAAAAGCTAACATCCGATTCGAGAGTTCTAATTCCGTTTTCATAGTTATTTACAGTATCTGCTAATTGTTTGAAGCTTCCTGACGGATTCGTATAAAATTCCACATAGGATTTGATTGCAGAGTAGTAATCTTTGAGTTTGGGATAATATGTGTAGTCGTCATATTCTTCGGTCAGAGTTTGAAGGACTTTCTCTGCTTCGTTCATGTTGGCTGTGATTGTATCGCAATCACCGCGAGCAGTGATTGCACTTTCTACAATCCAGAGTGAATACTGCCAATCTGATTTTGCTAACCATGCGTCAAAACCGAGAGAATCGCCTGCTGCCTTAAGTTCATCCTCAGCAAAGCTGCTGACTTCTTTAGACATTTCATAATAGAATGAAGACGAATATGTATCGTCTGCTTCATAAATCCCGAAATACCACGCATTGTAGATATCGTCCATTCCAGAAACGCACAAATCTGCGACTTCCTTTAATTTTACATATGCCTCTTTAGCGTTTGTATAAATAATCTCGCCTCTGACTTTTTCAAATTGCTCTCGTGCTTCAACAAGGGTCAGTCTGTTTTCAACTTTCTCTTTTTCAGTGTCTGTCAGAATACCGTAAAGCTTTTCTGCGTTGGCAATTGCATCGCCGCTATCAACGGATACTTCTCCAATTGCAGAAATTGCGTCTTCTGCGGATTTTACTGCTTCACTTTTTCCGCATACACATAAAGATACGCACAACACTATTGACACGATAAAAATTACTGCTTTTTTCATGGCTGAGAGCCTCTCTTTCTATTTCTTTATCTTTATTATAATACTTGCTGCTCTAACAGCAGCTCCATATTCATGCACATAACCTGAAACGGTATCTGTATTTCTATGCAGTCTTTTGGCAATTTTAGTAAAGGTAAGCCTGCTTTGATAAAGCTGCCACATTCGCTCTTTTTCCTTTTGGGCGACTTTCGTTCCTTTGGACGCCCATTTTTCAACACTCCTGTTTTTGCGTTAAATTTTGTACTGCTATCCGAATTGGCGTTGCTACGCCTTTCATCTGTATGTATTTTGCAACAGTAGACCCGCTCCTGCCGAGCTTTCGTCCAACAGCAGCGTATGTGCCGAGTTGTGCATACAGACGGTGCATTTCTACGATTTCCTGTGGTGTTACGCGTGGCGCGCTCATTCTTTGTCAACCGTTTCGTCGGAAACTCTCACCTGTGCAACTGGCTCGGCTGCTACAATGACTTTTTTAGTCCTTTCCTTGGCGTTCGTTTGTGTGAGCAGGCGGTTATCTATATCAGATATAGCAGTAGCAAAGGAATGCTTGATTCTTTCGAGACCAGATACAGGAGTTGCGCCGTACCGCTTCAGACGCTCATTGTCTTCTTTGATTTTCTTAAAGAAGTTGTCTGGAATGATAATAATATCACGTTCCAAGTCGATGGTAACACGCATTTCTAAAATCCTCCAACAAAAACAAAATGTACAGCCTGTGCAAATGTCACAAGAACTGTACCCTTAATTATATATATATTCTGTCAATAGTTTCTGCGAAAAATATGGAAAATGTTTGAATTGCATGAATTATGATTAAAAAGCAGAAATTGAACAGAAAATGGATAAAACGATGAATAAATCTGATAAAAATGTATAAATATACTGAAAAGTGATGATTTCAAGCAAAACTAAGTTATGGCGGCGACGGCAAAAAGAAAACCGTCTCCAAAATACCAAAGGTCAGGTGAAATGATTTTTTATAGATTAAAAATAGTATTTCCTGTAATATACCTGCCCTTGCACTTGGCCATTTCCTGATAATTCGATTTTTATAATAAAATATTATATAATATCTATAGAAAGTTGAGAGAAATTGAAACTTCTAATTAGAAAAAGAAAGGAGAGAGAAAGATGTATAACCCGTATAAAGAGCATTCCAAACAATTTTTCATCGAAATGGAAAAGCGCGGCGAGTATGCGCTGGTGAACCAGATAAAGCGGGAAGATATGCAGAGGTATCAGAGAGAACAAAAGCAAAGCCCCAAGGCGCGAGAGGCAAAAATAAATGTTGATACCCAAGCCACAAAAGAAGCCTTTGAAGAAATGAATGACTTATTAAATAGCTTGGGGCAGTAAGCTGCTCCAAGAGAAAGGAAATAGTATGCCTACAACTGTACCAAATCAGCGGACGATCTGCGTTCATCGGGAAAAAGCCTCCGCAGATTTCCTAGGTATAAAAAATCGGAATTGGATGGCTGCATCCCGTGACCTTGGCGCACACGCGCTGCGGCTCTATCTGTATCTGGCTGCAAACGCAAATAACTATTCATTGTCGCTGTCACCTGCTGCGCTCTTGGAGGAAATCGGAATGCCGCGTTCCACTTATCATGACCAATTCAAGGTGCTGGAATCCAAGGGCTATCTGATTCACAGAAGCGGAAATACATACGACTTCTATGAGAAGCCGCAGACGAGCCACGACGTACAAGAAAAGAGTGAGTTATCGTCTGGCAGTCAGAAAAAACCGCCGAACGTAGATTTTACACCGTCGCAGGATACAGAAATAAATATTATAAATATAAAAAATAATAACGAGGGAGTTTTAGAAGATGCAAAACCTGTATTCAAATTTTAAAGAGACTTTTATGAAGATAATGAAGGCCAAGAAAATGACAAATATTATCAACTAGATTTGGGCCGAGACTGAACGAGATCGAGATAGAGAACACTACGAGGAACTGATGACAGCAGCATATAATCTCTGGGGATTTCTCAATTACGATCTGGGATGTTCCAACCCGCCGGACGAGATATGGGAAGGCAGCGGCAAGTTTGAATTTTGAGCAGCGAATCTATCAATCCCTAAAGCGCAAGGGATTGGCACCCAAATTTGAGTGTGCGGGCATTTATGCGATCCTACTGGATGGCAAGATTGTTTACATAGGGAAGAGCGTCAATATCCTTGCGCGGATGGCATAGCATTACGCACAGCTTGCACAAGGCAAGGAACATAAGTACCGCATACTCGCTGAGGCTACGCGCAGCGGACACAAAATGTGTTTCACTGTGCTTTACCGAGCCTAGCAGAGCGGCTATGACGCAATTACAGAAGAAATCGGGCAGAAGGAGGGCGAGTATATCCGCCTCCACAGACCGCCGCTGAATCAATAGATACCAAAAGAAGAAAACTGGCGTCAGTTTTAGACGAATCGAAAGGCGCAGACGATTACGCTGTCTGAATTGCTGGATGCTATTGGAGGGAAGAATAACCCATATGATTGAAAATGTTGAATAACGTAAGAGGCAACAGCCGTTGGTGCTGCTGCCTCTATTTTTATAGGTTGAACGCTGCTGCGTATTTCTGCGTTGCGGTCTTCATCTGCTGCAAATCTGATTTCACATAATAATCAAGTGTTGTACTTGCGTCGGCGTGTCCCAAAATCTCCTGCACACTTTTAATATCTGCGCCCTCTGCAAGCAAAAGTGTTGCGCAGCTATGGCGCAAATCGTGTGGAGACAGGTCGGGAAAGCCATTTCTTGTCATAAAGTGTTTGACGCGGCGTGTGATAGCATTCGGGTCGCGCGGCTGGAACACATCTTCGCCTTTTGGAAAAAGAAATGCGGATTTCAGAATGGTATTCGGGTGCGCGGCCTGTGTTTGCTTTTTCCACTCTTGGAGCAGCTTGACGGTTGATGGCATAAGCGGTATCGTGCGAATGCTGTTTTCGGTCTTGGGGGTGCTGACAATTACGCCGCTTTCCGGTGTATAGGTGACACAGCGCGCAATATTGACTGCGTTGTTCTTGAAGTCTATATCCTGCCATTGAATGCCCATGCACTCGCCGCGTCGGATTCCGGTTGTAATGAACAGATGCAGCATACAGCGGAAGTCCAGATCGCAGGAGGGAAGCAGAGCGAAAAACTGTTTTGCCTGTTCCGGTGTCAGCGCGTCAATCGCTTTCTTGACTTTCTTCGGTGCATCCACGCGCTGCATGGGATTTTTGACAAGCATTTCTTGTTTGTCCGCATAGCCGAAAATGTTTGTCAGCGTTCCGTAGTGGTGGCGCACAGACTTTGGCGCAAGCGGCTTGCCTTGCGGTGTCTTGTACTTCGTTTGCAGATAAATGAGATACTTCTGAATCTGAATGGGGCTGATTTCCTGCAAGACGCAGCCCTTAAAATAGTCTGTAATGACCTTTGCAATGTTCTTGTAATAAGCGGTTGTTGTGGGCTTGCAGTTGCCGCAGATGTGCAGCGGAAACCAGATTTCATTAACAAAGGCGCAGAAATCGTCATGCCGTTTCTCTGGCGGCAGGTGATACGCAGCGCCGCAGGCCAGTGCTTTCTGTTCCTCTTGGTATGCGCGGCGCGTTTCGTCCTCCCAAGCGTCCGCAGCCCGCTCAGCAGCCTTTTTCGCTTTTGCAGGCGTCAGGCCTTCTGGCGGTGTCCAAGTGGTGTAGCGCCGTATCTGCTTGCCCTGTGCGTCGCGTTCCAAACAGAGCGTGAAGCGATAGGAAATGATTTTGCCGTTCTTTTTGTTTTCCCGAATTGCTGCCATGAGGTTACACCCTTTCTTTTGGCGTATCGGCAGAAATCAGGGGCTTTTGAAAGGTTTGTGCGCTTTTTTGTGCGCTTTTCGCCTTTCAGAGCTGGTTTGAGAGTAACCCCTAAATAGGAAAAAGCCTTGAAACCCATCTGTCTCCCTTTACAGGGACACAAACAGTCACCCCCCATTGAGGGAGCGGAATTGTCCGCTCCCTCATTTCTTTTTGCTGCCTTATGCTGGGAATGGAATGACCTCGCTCAGCGGCGGGAGCAGCTTCGGCTGCTTCTCGTCTGGCTGCATG
>ERZ857827.1899-NODE-1899-length-18342-cov-5.750314_pt1 | contig 18342 bp, 20 predicted proteins | sample MGYA00519761_ERZ857827 | MGnify/ENA primary metagenome ERZ857827 (study PRJEB31778, sample SAMEA3449370) | human gut metagenome | biome: human gut; feature: human-associated habitat; material: faeces | place: United Kingdom | collected 2010/2012 ... | reverse complement strand
GGCGGCAGCTGCCGGGCTGCAAAATGCTGCAGGGGGCCATCGCCGCCGCGCTGACGCTGCTGCTCGCGCCGCTGGTGCAGGTTGAGCGGTGGTGTGCGCCTACGCTGGGGGCCAGCACTATGATGGAGACGGCGGGGCCGGTCATGCTGCTGCTCTCGTCGGTGCTGCTGCTGTATTTTCGCAAAAAGTACCATAGCATTTTGCGGGAAGGTCGTGTATAATGGGGGCATATATGAAAGAAAGGCCGCTATGCCATGCTGTTTCGAAAGAAGATCGACCGATACTGTACTTACTGCCAGTTTGCGGGGAAGATCGACGGGGAGTCGATGGTCTGCCAGTTCTGCGGCGTCGTCCCGAGCGACCATCACTGCCGCCGCTTCCGCTACGACCCCCTGCGCCGCATCCCCGGCCGCCCCGCGGTCAAAAAAGCTGATAACGGGGACGCGGATTATTCGCTGTGAATAGGGGCGGATCGTAACCGCTGGCAGAACCTCTCCGCCTCGCTTTGCTCAGCACCTCCCCTTCACAAGGGGAGGCTTTTTTACGCCCGCACCCAAGGTTCCCTTTGTCAAGGGGAGGCTTTTTTTGGGGCGCATGCGGCAAGACTTCTGCGTTGACAGATAAAAAAGGAACCATCCGGGGGATGGTTCCTTTTTGTTTGGGGCGCTTATTCGTACTGAGACCAGTCGGGGGTGGCGGTGAGGGAGGTCCAGGTTTCGGTGGGGGCGCCGGTGTAGGTGTGGCTGTTGGTGGCCTCCTGGACGTCGAGGTAGTACCAGCGGGCGGTGTCGGCGTTGTCCTTCCAGGTCTTCATGCCGGAGAGGAGGGCGCCCGTGGACTCCGGGGCGCGGCCGGTGGCGCGGTTGACCATGGCCATGAGCTCGGCGCGGGTGACGGTCTTATCGGGGCCGAAGGTGCCGTCGGGGTAGCCGTTGATCCAGCCTAGATTTGCGGTCAGGGCGATGGCGTTTGCGGCCCAGTAGCCCGCGGAGACGTCAGAGAAGTAGATCGCGGCGGACTTCTTCTCGACGAACTGCGCCAGCATGGCGGCAAGCTCGGCGCGGGTGATGGCGTCATTGGGGCGGAAATAGCCGGTGCGGCTGTCGGTGATGACGCCGGCGTTGTTTAGGGTGGCAACGTAGGTGTTATACCACTTGGTGGAATCGACGTCGCGGAAACCGGAGGCGGTGGAATAGTACAGGCTGCGGGAGTCGGCATCCATGAGGCGGAAGAGGATGGCCGCGACCTCGGCCCGGGTGATGCTGCCCGTGGGCTTGACCGTCCCATCGGGATAGCCCTGCACGTAGGCGAAGTGATCGCGCGTGTTGAGCTTGGGGGCTTTCTTACTGATGGAAAGCAGCGGAAGGATACTATCCGCAGGAGAGATCTCAGCTTTTTTGACATCAACTTGAATCAAATAGACATCGTTTACTGTTGTCTCTACAGAACCAGACCCAAAGTGTATAAAGTTCTCTGCGCTCTTATAGAACAGTTCCGGCGTGCCACCGTTTTTCACAATATAACCATATACCACCACTAAGTACTGACTTCTTCCGGTCCTTGCGTGTTCTTCTTCGGTAATTGGAATCGTATTTTGATCTGTCATAACGCAGTTCAATTTCCGGTCCGTTTCCGCATTGGAGAACAGCTTCGGTTCAGCTTCGCTTCTAGGGCCGTTTACTGTGTTAGGTTCTGTCTCGGACGGGGCATATTCATCCCACCAGTTATATTCAAAGTAGACATACTCCTTATCTGTCCCCTTTTCTGATTTCAGGAGCGGATGTTCGACCTGTACGCCAACAGAATGTTCCTTGCCATCTCCGATTTGAACCATATACGGTTGCTCATCTGTACAAACTGTTTTATCAACAAGATAGGAGATTTCCGGCTTCATAAGCGTCCAGTCTCCCGAATCGGTTGGATAAGCAGAAACAGTTTCTCTGTCTAAAGTTAGAGTAAAGTCTTCATTTATAATTGTATTACTAATTTTCCATCCATTGTATGCAAATTCATATCCCGGACGGTCTTCTGTCGGTTTTTCGCCATCATATGCCGGAAGTTCATAATTCTGGTTTTCCCAGAAGCCCGTAGATTGATTTTTTACATAGCCAAAAGGCAGTTGATACAGATGGATCTCTGATTTCAGCATCTTTCCATTATGGTAAAAATTAACAGTTACTGGCCGTGTAATTGTCAATCCTGTGCTATTGCTATTCCGGTTCCATGAGAAATCCGAATAGGCTCCTTTATTATTGAAAATAATGATCGGTTTTGCACTACTCTGAAATGCATCAATAGCAAAGTCTTCAAAATTGTTGTCCCACGAACTATTTGACTTTTTCATTACGACAATCTGGGTAATTGCAGCATCGTCAAACGCCTGTGATCCAATAGATATCACCGTTCTCGGAATTTTTACCTTTGCGTCTACACCATCGGCAAAGCAATTCTGAAATGCCCGCGCGCCGATTTCCTTCAAACTCTCTGGCAACTCAAATATCGAATTCTCGGGAGAGCTTTCCGTCCGCACAGATTCTACACAGCGGAGGTCCGCAAACGCATTTTCACCGATTCCCGTCACAGCAACACCGTTGATATTGTCCGGAATCGTAACAGCAAGCTTTTTGCCGCTGTGCTCACTCAACCATGCATCTTCGATTCCCTGAACTTTTCCTCCATCAAACTTTAAGGCCGTCACAGGAACTGGCACTGTCGTGTCATCGGCAGCCATCACTACCACAGTCAGCAGGCTCAGCACCATCACCAGCGCTAGCAGACAGGCCAATATCCGTTTCTTCATGTTTCATCTCTCCTTAACATTTGTGATGCAGAGCGTATTCTTCCGCAGTTTCTGCGGAAGAAAAAGAGGCTAGCCTCTTTGGCCCTGTATTGGAATATTTTGATTATAACATGCTAAAATCCGGTTTTCAAGGGGCAATATTCCTGTTTATCTTCTGTTTTCCATTTTTATTCCGAAAACCACGCCGGCTGGGGGGTGATGGGCTCGGAAATATCGTAGTACGTCAGGCCGGATTCGCCGATGACGGAGAGGCGGACGGCCGTGACGCCGCTCAGGTCGCAGAGCGTCGCCGCGATGGAGCGCACGGCGCTGCCCGCGCGGGCGGCGGAGGTATCGCAGCTCATGAACTGGTCGGAGAGGACCACGCTGGCCGTGCCGTCGGAGACGGAGATATCCATCACCTGCGTCCCCGCCGGGACGACGCGGCTGAGATTGACCGGAACGGTCGCGCGGATGAGCGCCTGCAGGGCGAGCAGCGGCAGCTGGTCCGGGTCGGTACAGGCGAGCACCGTGGTAACAGGGGTGAGAAGGCCGTTTTTGTCGGGATAGAAGAGCCGGACGGCGTATTCCGGGTTCTCGGCCGAGGCGTCGAGAAGAACGAAATCGTCCGCGGTATAGGGGCCGTCGGTCTGCGGCTGCGGCTGGGCAGTGCGGAGGAAGGCGACGGAGCGGACGGACTCGAGCTGGGTCATGGTGCAGGTCAGGCAGGCGTAGATCAGGGACGTGCGGATGTCCCCCGCCGCGCGCAGCTCCAGCCGGAGGGTCAGGACGCCATCCTGCAGAGACTCGACCGCGCAGGTATCGCCGGGGGTGAAGGGCAAGGCAAGCGTTTCGTCCTCCGGGCCCTGCAGATAGGTCTCGAGGAGGGCGGCGGGGCCGGTCTGCGCCGGGACTTCCTGCGTGCCCAATACACCGGTCTTCGTGTCGCCGCTGTCTTTGCGGCAGTAGTAGAGCTGCAGCTGGGGCTGGGCGGGCCTGCGCACCGCCGCGGCGACCGAGCAGCCGCAGAGCGTGAGCGCCGCGAGCAGCAGCGCGAGCAGGCGGAGCTTTTTCCGGTTTTTACGCATCGCCGTCTTCCTCCTCTCCGGAGCCGAAGCTGGGGAAGGTCACGGTAAAGCGCGAGCCTTCGCCGACCTTGGACGTGACCTCGATCGTGCCGAAATTCCGCCCGACCATCTCATGCACGATGGAAAGGCCCAGACCGGCGCCGCCGGCCTGACGGCTGCGGGCCTTATCGACGCGGTAGAAGCGGTTAAAGATAGACGGGAGCGCGCTTTCGGGGATGCCGGTGCCGGTATCCTCGACGTCGATGACGACGGTATCGTCCGCGTGGCGCACGCGCACGTGGACGCTGCCGCCCTCGCGGTTGTATTTGATGCCGTTTTCGACGAGATTGAACAGGATCTGATAGGCGTCGTCCTCAAACGAGAGGATGGTGCAGCCCTTTTCCACGCTGGCGGTCAGCTCGACGGTCTGGCGGTCGGCCAGCGGGACGAGCATACGGAACACGCGCGAGAGTGTCCGCCCCACGTCCACGACCTCGTGCTCGCCGCCCTCCGTCTCGTCGGCCGAGGCCCGGCTGAGCGTGAGGAGCTTCTGCGCCATGCGCGTCAGGCGGTCGGACTCCGCGCCGATGTCGGCGACGAATTCGCGCATCGTGTCCGCGTCCATCTCGTTCTGCAGGATGGAATCGGACAGCAGCTTGATGGAGGCCAGCGGCGTCTTGAGCTCGTGGGACGCGTCCGAGACGAACTGGCGCTCGGTGATCTCCGTCTGCTGGAGCTTGTCGGTGAGCTTGTTGAACTCGGTGGCGAGCGTGGCGTATTCGTCCGAGCCGCGCATCTGGATCTTGTGGCTGTATTCGCCCTCGCGCACGAGCCGCATGGAGGTCAGGATCTGCCGCATACGCCCCGAGCCCGTCATGGAAAAGACGACCGCGCACAAAAACAGGATGCCGATCAGCACCAGCGAGCCGCGGAAGATCGTCCGCTCGAGGCTCGCGATGATGCCGCCCTGCGAGGCGTCGTATTCCATCATATACACGCAGCCGACCACCGTATCATGCGTGAGGATGGGCGCGGCGGCGTAGCTTTTGAGGGTATGGTCCTCATAGACGCAGCAGAAGACGTCGTTGCCTTCGAGCGCCTGCACGACCTGCTGCAGCAGGACCACCTTGCCCGCCGCGCTCTGGCCGGGCACGGAATCATAGAGCGTCCGGCCCGCCGCGTCGGTGACAAGCAGGCGCGTGACGTTCATGTCGCCGATGACGGAGATGATCTGCTCCGTCGTCTCCTGCGTCAGGGCGTCGACGCCGGAAAAGGAGGACGTCACGACCTTCAGCTTATCCTGCGAGGACGAGCATTTGGCCTTGAACATCAGATCCCGGGTGGCCCTGGCGGAGTAGATATTCAGGAACACCAGCACCAGCACCGTGATCGACATATACGCCAGCGCGTTGCGCAGCTGCGAGCTGGTCGGCACCAGCCGGATGCGCCGTTCAGTACTTGAAATAGTAGCCAACTCCCCACTTGGTCAGAATGTGCTCCGGCTGCGCCGGGTTGAGCTCCAGCTTTTCCCGCAGACGGCGGATGTGCACGTCGACGGTGCGGATCTCGCTGCTGACATCGTAGCCCCAGATGGCGTCGAGCAGCGTCTCGCGCGAGTAGACGCGGTTCGGGTTGCGCATCAGCAGCTCCATGAGGTCAAATTCCTTCGCAGTCAGGTCGACCGGCACGTCCTCGCGGCTGGCGCTGCGGCTGCTGCGGTCGAGGGTGATGTGGCCGCAGACGAGCTTCTGCTCCGGCTCCTGCTTTTTGGCCGCGCCGGCCCGGCGCAGGAGCGCGCGGATGCGCGCCTTGAGCTCGAGGATATTGAAGGGCTTGGTCAGGTAGTCGTCCGCGCCGTGCTCAAAGCCGAGGAGCTTGTCCATGTCTTCGGATTTTGCGGTTAACATAATAATCGGAACCTGTGAGAATTCGCGGATCTTTGTGCAGGCCTCCAGCCCGTCGAGCCGCGGCATCATCAGATCCAGCACGATCAGGTCCGGCGATTCGCTCGCGGCAAGCTCGACGGCCTCCATGCCGTCGCAGCCGGTCACGACCTCGTAGCCGTCGTTTTCCAGGTTGAATTTGATCCCCTTGACCAGCAGCTTTTCATCATCAACAACAAGTATTTTCATGTCATCCCTCCGTTTGGTCCACGGTCACGAGCCCGCGCAGCTGCTCGAGCAGCGTCGGGCCGATGCCCTCCACATCCAGCAGCTGCTCGACGGCGGAAAAGCGGCCGTAGGTATCGCGGTAGCTGAGGATCCGGTCCGCCGTCTTTTCGCCGACGCCGGGAAGCGCAAGCAGCTCTTCTCGCGTGGCGGTATTGAGGCAGAGCTTCCCTTCCCCGCTGCCGTCTATCTGCAAAGCGTCGGACGCGGGCGCGGCGCGCTGCACGGTGATACGCGCCTCTCCAAGCGCGGAAGCCCGGCCGAGGAAGAATGCGCCCACGAACAGCAGCACCGCCGCGCACAGCGCGAGCAGCGCCGGGGAAACCCGCAATTTCTTCATACGCGCGCCTCCATTTGACATACCGGATGAATATGGTATAATAATCAAGAATACGCGCAGCTGCGCGAATGTTCAAATTCAGTATAGCATATTTTTTCGCCGCTGTACAATCCAGACGCGAAGAAAATGGAGATAAAAATGAAAAAGACAAACATTTCTGCCCTGCTGCTGGCCGCGCTGCTGCTGATACAGCTGCTGTGCGCGCCGGTATCTGCAGTCACCGCCGAACCTGCCGCCGACGCGCAGGCGGATGCTCAGACCGCCACGGATAATTCCGCAGAAGACGCGGCTGCTGCGGATGACAGCGTCCCCGAGGATCAGCTGCTCTCATCCCGGGAGCAGTTTTCCGTGGCGGCCAAGGCCGCGCTGCTCATCGACCTCAACACGAACCGTGTCGTCTATGAGCAGGACGCCGACGAGCGGGTCTATCCCGCGAGCCTCACCAAGATCATGACCTGCCTGATCGCGCTGGAGAACGGGAACCTGTCCGACGTCGTGACGGTCTCGGAATCCGCGCTGGCCGATCTGGACGAGGATTCCAGCGTGGCCGGTCTGGTGGTGGGCGAGCAGATGACGCTGGAGAATCTGCTGTACTGCATGATGGTCGTCTCGGGCAACGACGCGTGCAACGTCATTGCGGAGCATGTTGCGGGTTCGGTGACGGATTTTGTACGCATGATGAACCAGCGGGCCTATGAGCTCGGCTGCACCAACACGCATTTCAACAATCCCCACGGTCTGCACGACGAGAGCCACTACACCACTGCGCGGGATCTTGCCATCATCACACAGGCCGCGCTCAAGAGCGAGAATTTCCGCCAGATCGTCGACACGTATGAATATAAGCTGCCCGACGATAACATGCGCCAGAATATCCCGAAGCTCAAGACCACGAATATGCTGATCTACCAGTCGATGTCGAACTCGCTGTACTATCCCCGGGCGCACGGCATCAAGACCGGCTATACGAGCCAGGCCGGGCGCTGCGTCATCTCGGAGGCCACGGGCGACGGGCTGGATCTGCTCGGCATCGTCTGCGGCGCGGCCACGACGGTGCTCGACAGCGGCGATCTTCTGATGGAGAACTTCACGGAGTGCGCGCGCCTGTTTGACTATGGCTTTGACAACTATTCCTACCTGACGCTGATGTCGCCGCTGTACCCGGTCGATCAGGTGAAGATCAACAACTCCGCCGGTGCCGAGGCCGTCGCCGTCGCGCCGGAGGACGAGATCAAGGTCCTGCTTCCGAACGACTACGACCCGGACCAGCTGGAGACCAAGATCCAGCTCAACAGCGAAAGCGTCGACGCGCCGGTCCATGAGGGCGACGTGCTCGGCTCCGCTACGGTCACGTACGCGGGCGAGGTGCTCGGCCAGACGAGGCTGCTGGCTATCGCGGACGTTGCCAAATCGGAGATCTCCTCCGCCGCGGCCGGGACGGGCGCGTATATCCAGCGCAACTGGTGGAAGTGGGTCGTGCTGTTTATCGTGATCGCGCTGGGGGCGATTTTGGTGCTGTTCGTGCTCGTGCAGCTGCGCAAGCGGAAGATCCGCCGGCTGCGGATGGAAAAGCGCCGCCGCGCGCTGGAGGACCGGCGCCGCCGGTTCCGCGAGGATTATGACCTGCCGTTCGACGAGACGGACCGCAGATAAGGGAGGTACACATGCTGAACTGGGAATCGCTGCAGTCCGCGTGCCTGTCCTGCACGCGGTGTCCGCTGTCACAGACGCGGCACCATGTCGTCTTCGGCGTCGGCCCACAGGACGCGGAGGTGCTGTTCGTGGGCGAGGGCCCCGGCGAAAATGAGGATCTGCAGGGCGAGCCGTTCGTCGGCGCGGCGGGCAAATTCCTCGACGAGATGCTCACGATCATCGACCTTGGCCGCCACAACTGCTACATCACGAATATCATCAAATGCCGTCCGCCCAAAAACCGGGACCCCATGCAGACCGAGCAGGACGCCTGTATCGATTTTCTGCGCGCGCAGACGAAGCTCCTCAAGCCGAAGATCATCGTCTGCCTCGGCCGCATCGCCGCCATGCGCCTGATCCGGCCAGATTTCAAGATCACCCGCGAGCACGGGCAGTTCGTTGAAAAGAGCGGCATCCTCTTTACCGCCCTCTATCACCCCTCCGCCCTCCTCCGCGACGAGAGCAAGCGCCCCGACACCTTCACCGACCTCAAAGCCCTGCAGGCGAAAGTCCGGGAGGTCTGTACGAGGACGCTGTAAGACGGATGCTGTAAATTTGCTGTTGAATTTTACAGCAGATTCGGATATACTGGGATGGAAGGGAGTTGATCAATATGCCGAACATCAAGCCCATTTCTGACCTGCGGAATTACAGCGAAGTCCTGCATGATGTCGCCGTGGGCGCTCCTGTCTTTCTGACAAAGAACGGGCGTGGCCGGTATGCCATCGTGGATATCCAGGACTATGAGAAAATGCAGGCGACGATCCGCCTGATGAATGAACTTGCGAAAGGGCGCAGATCCGGCGAAACGGAAGGCTGGCTTACGTTGGAGGCCGTAGAGGAACATCTCGGGATCGTGCATGAATGATCTGCATCTTTCTCCTGAATGGTTTTTTACCGGATCGCAGGCACCGACATCTTCATTGACCGTGTTTTATATGGCCGCAGCGATTACAGGAATATTTTGTTCAAGGACATGCTGTCCGATGAAACGGAAATATAAAAAACACGCCCGGGTGGGCGTGTTTTTTTGCTGCTTATTTGTGGGTCAGGCGATTTTCCATGTAGGTGTGGGCGGCGGTCTCGAGGGTGTCGGGGAGGGGCGGGAGCGTGAGCGCGCCGTATTTGCGTTCGAGGGCGGTCTGCAGAATCAGGTCCGCCAGCTTCGGGTTTTTGGGCAGCAGACAGCCGTGGGAATAGGACGCGAAGACGTTTTTGTATCTTGCGCCCTCCGTGCCGTCCTCACCGTTGTTGCCGGAACCCTCGAGCACCCTGCCGAGGGGCCGGACGCCGGAGCCGAGATAGGTCTTGCCGGAGTGATTTTCAAAGCCGACGATGTTGCAGCCTGCTTCTTCGCAGGAGAACATATAGTTGCCGATCATCCGCTGCTCGGAGCCGACGGTGTAGAGGTCGAGCGCGCCGGTAAAGTCGCACTGCTGGCCGTCCCAGGTCTTGTAGTACTGGCCCAGCATCTGATAGCCGCCGCAGATGGCGAGCACGGGCACGCCGTCCTCGATGGCGGCCTTGAGCTCAGCGGTCTTCTCCCCTTTCAGGTCGTCCAGAAGGACCTCCTGCTCAAAATCCTGGCCGCCGCCGATGAAGATAAGGTCGCAGTTTTTCGCGTCGAGTTTTGTACCGATCGGGACGTTCACGATATTCGCCTGCATGCCGCGCCACTCCAGCCGCCGCTGCATGCAAAGGACGTTGCCGCGGTCGCCGTAGAGGTTCAGCACGTCGGGGTATAAATGGTAGATGTTCAGTTCCATAGCTTACTCCCAGAATTGCTTATAGCCGTAGGTTTTGCTGATCGTACCGCGCAGGGCCAGCATGGCCGTATAGGTCGGCATGACGAAGACGGGCAGCTTATGCGCCGTCGCCTCTTCCATCAGCTTGCCGTATTCCTTCTGCACATGCAGCTTCTCCTGCGGGAAGCCGGCGTAGAGGAAGCGCAGTGCCATGTCCTCCGCGCGGGTGCCGGAGAGATAGACCTCGCGGAGCGCGTCCATATCGGTCAGGCGCTCGAAGGCCACATCCCAGATCCAGCTGACGTCGCGGCCGTCCTGCGTGCGGTCGTTGAGGCAGGCGGCGAAGACGAACGGCTCGGTGCGCTGCGTGAGGAAGCTCAGCACCTGGTTGCAGCCGGCGGGATTTTTGATGAGGATCATGCGCACGTCGGCGCCGCCTATTTCGAATTTCTCCATGCGTCCGAAGCCGCAGGCGAAGTGCGACAGAGACTGCGCGGCCTTCGTCAGATCCAGGCCCAGTGCCTTCGCGGCCGTCATGGCGGCGCAGGCATTATAAATGTTGTAGCCGCCCGGCAGGTTGATCGACGCGGGGATCTCGGTCTGGCCGTCGCGGAAGACGACCTCGGAATGCTCCTCGTCGCTCGTGACGATGCGGCTCACGCACAGATCGGGTGTCGGCCGCGCATAGCCGCAGTGCGGGCAGCGGTAGCCGCCCAGATGGCCGTAGGTCACGAAGTCGTATTCGTACTCGCTCTTGCACTTGATGCAGTAGGGCGCGTCGGAGACCTCCGCCACATGCCCGGCGTAGATCGGCGTGCTGACGCCGTAGAACAGGACCGGGTTCGGCACGTCATCATGCAGGCTCGTGATGAGAGAATCGTCCGCGTTGAGGCACAGGACGGCGTTGGGGCTGTTCTTCGCGCCGATGCGGAGCTTTTCGAGCGTATGCGTGACCTCGCCGTAGCGGTCGAGCTGGTCGCGGAAGACGTTCGTGAAGACGATGACTTTGGCGTCGACGTATTTGCTGATGAACTTCAGCGCCGCCTCGTCCGCCTCGATGAGGGCGTAGGGGTATTTGCAGCGGCCGGTCAGCGTCGAATGGACGGCGAATTCCGCCGTGACGCCGGACAGGAGGTTCGCGCCGGATTTGTTGGCAAAGTAAGAGATTCCAGCGTCCTGCCACGACTGCTCGATCATACGGGACGTCGTGGTCTTGCCGTTGGTGCCCGTGACGATCACCGTCGTCACGTTCTTTGCAAGTTCACCCAGCAGGTTCGGGCAGAGCTTGAGCGCTACGCGCCCGGGGAAATCCGTGCCGCCTCTGCCCAGCAGGCGGATCAGGCTCCGGCAGAGCTTGCAGGCAAGCACTGCGATCATGACTCGTAATTTCATGGCTACGTTTATACCACTTTTTCGGTCAAAACGCAACCATTGGCTGAAAAAAGCATTTGGTTACGAAAGATTTACAAAAATGGGCTTGTATTGGTTGTCATAATCTGATATAATCGAGCCAAATCCGTCAAAACATGCGCCGTTCCGGCCGAGGAACGGAAAAAGGAGTCTACAGAAGATGCAAAAGGTAAGAAAACTGCTCTGCCTGCTGCTGTGCGCGGCGATGCTCATGTCGATGAGCGCGGTCTGTTTCGCTGCGAACAACAAATACAGCAGCTGGTTCAAGACGAACTACGACGAGATCAACCAGCTCGGGCTGATGCCCGCCTCGTTCAATGGCCTCGACCTCACCAAGGACATCACCCGCGGCGAGATGTGCGAGCTGGCCGTGTACGCCTTCGAAAAGGCGACGGGCAACGACATCGACCTGTCGAACGAGAGCTTCACGGGCTTCACCGACACGAACGACGAAAACATCGTCAAGGCCCATCTCTACGGCATCGTCAACGGCTATGAGGACGGCTCGTTCCGCCCGAACCAGCTGCTGACACGGCAGGAGTTTTTCAAGCTGATCGAGAACTTCTGCACCGCGGCGGCCTTCTCCCCCACGGCTGCGGACGGCGCGCTGAACGGCTTTGCCGACGCGAACAAGATCTCTTCCTGGGCGAAGGAATCCGCGCAGATCTGCGTGAGCTACTCCTATGTGCAGGGCACGAAGCTCGGCAACGGCACCTATCTGAACCCCAAGGGCAACACCAGCCGGCAGGAAGCGATGACGATGTTCCTGCGCTGCTACAAGACCATCCAGTGGTTCTACGATGAAAACGTCAAGAGCGCGACGGTCGTCGTTGACCAGATCAACCTGAACGTCACGGTCACCAGCGTCAGCAAGACCATGTATGTCTGCCAGTCCGGCTCCATCAACGTCCGCGACTCCTGGACCACCGGCAGCACGAAGGTCGGCGAGCTGAGCTACAACGCCTCCGTCACCGTCACCGGCATCACGACCACCACCTCCGACGGCCACCAGTGGTACCGCATCAAGTATAAGGGCATCACCGCCTACGTCCGCGCCGACCTGCTCTCCGACAAGAAGGACAGCACCGTCACCCCGGGCGGCAGCACCGGAAATGGCGGCGGCACCGTCTCCGGCTCCGGCACGGCGAGCGAGATCGCGAACTTCGCCATGTCCTTCATCGGCTACAGCTATGTCTGGGGCGGCAAGAGCCCGTCGACCGGCTTTGACTGCTCCGGCCTCATGTATTATGTGCTGACGAACTACGGCTACAAGATGAACCGCGTGGCCAACGACCAGATGAGCCAGGGCACCTACGTTTCCCGCAGCGATCTGCAGGTCGGCGACCTTGTCTTCTTCGGCTACGGCAATTACGCCAACCACGTCGGCATGTACATCGGCGGCGGCAACTTCGTCCACGCCTCTACCCCGTCTACGGGCGTGCGTATCAACTCGCTGGACGAATCGTATTACAAGACGCGCTTCCTCTGCGGCAGACGCATCATCTGAGTATCCCAAACAAAATGCGGCCCCATCCGATATGGATGGGGCCGTTCGTTTATCTTTTACAGGGCTTCCGCCTCGCTCAGCCAGAGGCGGCTGGAGGCGTCGGAGGGCATGCGCCAGTCCCCTCTCGGGCTGAGCGTCACGGAGCCGACCTTCGGACCGTCCGGGATGCACGAGCGCTTGAACTGCTGCTGGAAGAAGCGGCGGCAGAAGGTCTTGAGCCAGTGGCGGATGGTCTCGTCGTCGTATTTCCCCGCATAGGCATATTTCGCCATCCGGAAGAGCTTGCGCGGGCGCGTGCCGAAGCGGAGCGTATGGTACAGGAAGAAATCATGCAGCTCGTAGGGGCCGACAAGGTCCTCCGTCTTCTGCGCGATCTGGCCGTTCTCGTCCGCGGGCAGAAGCTCCGGGGAGACCGGCGTGTCGAGAATGTCCAGCAGGACCGCCTGCAGGGCGGGCGCGCTGCTCGCTGCCTCATACTGCACGATGTAGCGCACGAGCGTCTTCGGCACCGAGCAGTTGACGGCGTACATGGACATATGGTCGCCGTTGTAGGTCGCCCAGCCGAGCGCGAGCTCCGACAGATCGCCGGTGCCGATCACGAGGCCGCCGGACTGGTTGGCAATGTCCATCAGCACCTGCGTGCGCTCGCGCGCCTGGCAGTTTTCATAGGTCACGTCGTGCACCGATTCGTCATGGCCGATGTCGGCGAAGTGCTGCCGGACGGCGGCGGTGATGTTGACCTCCTGCACGCTGACGCCCAGCTCCTCGCAAAGCTTCACGGCATTGGACTTCGTGCGCTTCGTGGTGCCGAAGCAGGGCATCGTGACGCACTGGATCTGCTTCCGGCTGCGCCCGCAGAGGTCGAACGCGCGCACACATACGAGAAGCGCGAGCGTGCTGTCAAGCCCGCCGGAGATGCCGAGCACGACGGTCTTCGCGTGCGTATGCTCGATCCGCTTTTTAAGGCCCTGCGACTGGATGCGCAGGATCGCCTCCGCACGGGCGCGGAGCTGCTCGTCATAGGGCGGGACGAAGGGATTTGGAGCGATGGGGCGCGTCAGCTGCGTCCGTCGCAGGGGCTGGTGGAAGACGATCTGCCGCAGGCCGGGGACGGCGTCATAGCTCGTGGTGCGATGCCGCTCGTGCATGAGCCGCTGCACGTCGATCTCGGTGATCGTCAGCTCAGCGTCGGCGAACGGCTCGTTTTCCGCGAGGATGGTGCCGTTTTCCGCGATCAGATGATGGCGGGAGAAGACCATGTCCTGCGTGGACTCCGTCGGGGAGGCGCTGCAGTAGATATAGCCGCAGGCCAGCCGCGCGGACGTCGCGCTGACCAGCATCCGGCGGTAGTCCGCCTTGCCGATCACCTCGTCCGAGGCGGACAGGTTGGCAATGATGGCCGCGCCGCCGGCCGTGAGGCGGGTCGACGGCGGGCACGGGACCCAGAGGTCCTCGCACAGCTCGACGCCGAAGGTGTAGTCCGGCAGCTCCGCGCAGGCAAAAAGCAGATCCGTGCCGAACGGCACGCTCTGGCCGCAGAGCGTCAGGTCGTAGATGTTTCCGCCGAGCACCGACGCGGAAGAAAACTGCCGCTGCTCGTAAAATTCGCCGTAGTTCGGCAGGTACGTCTTCGGCACCACGCCGAGGAGCCTGCCCGCGTGGACGACCGCCGCGCAGTTATAGAGCTTGCCGCCGAAGCGCAGCGGCAGACCCACGGTGAAGACCGTGGAAAGCGCCGCCGTCTGCTCAAGAATGCGGGCAAGCGCCGGCTCCACCGCGCCGAGCAGGCAGTCGGAGAAAAACAGATCGCCGCAGGTGTAGCCGGTCAGGCACAGCTCCGGCAGCGTCAGCAGGTCGACGCCGGCCGCGTCCGCCTGCCGCACGCGCGCGAGGATCGTATCGGTATTGGTCTGCACATCCGCGACCTGCACATCGATCGTCCCGGCCGCAGTCTTGATAAACCCATCAGTCATGAATCTCTGCTCCTGATTCTTTGATATACCTATACGATACACGCTTTCGGACGAATTATCAAGAAAAACCTGCGGTTTCGTCCGCCCTGCCGCTGTACGTATCTTTGTTTTATACCGTCCAGTGGTTTGCTTGGGTGAGGTGGTCGAGGATGAGGGAGGCGGCGGTGACGGCGTCTTCGATGGTCAGGTAGTGCGGGGCGCTTTCGTCCAGCAGGAGACGGCCGGAGGCGGGAAATTCCTCGTCCGCGAACCAGATCTTCAGCCACATGGGATAGCGCGGGGCGAAGTCGAAGCGTGCGCAGAAGTCCGCGTTGGTGGGCAGAAGCTCCGCGCCGAGCGCTTTGCAGCGCTGCGTCAGCTCCTCCGGCGGCAGTACGCCGAGGTCGCGCCGGACGATCAGCTCCGCATTGCGGTCGAGGCCGCTGCCGCGCACGAGGCCGTCTTTGTACTGGGAAAGTGTGATGGTCCGGCCGGTCGGCGGTGTGCCGTCGGCCAGATCGAGCAGGTGCAGCAGCGTCAGCGCGTGCCAGTTGGAGAGCGGCGGCTCGATCGTGCAGTCCGGCAGGCGGACGGTGACCGTCTGCCCCAGCGTCGGGACCTGAAACGCGCCGTCGGCGTACCGCACGCCGGCTTTTTCCGCAATGTCCTCCGGCGCGTGCCGCGCCAGTCGCGCCCGCGCGACGGCGAGCATGCTTTCAAATTGACGATGTTCCATGCACTCACCTCGCCGCCATCTTAGCATGCCGCAGGCGTTTTTTCAATCGCGGCGGGACAAAACCGGAAATCGTGTAGAACCATAATCGAGAAGCCCGCACGGGCAAACAAAAATGAAAAGGAGATCAAAGCAATGGAAATGAATATCGGCGATATGGTCGCTGCGATGGCGGCGCGGAATGAGGCGTTCCGCGGGAACGAGCAGGTCCCGGAGAAGGTCGAGACATACAATAAGCTGAAAGAACATGCGGCGGCGATCGGGAAGGTTCTGCGCGCGCCCTGGTACGCGGACGATCTGGAACTGCGGGAGCAGAACACCTTCGTCTATATCGACTTCCCTCTCCCGGTCAACATTTTGAACGACAGCATCCGCGGGCGGATCGCGGAAATGGTCCGGCTGGCGGACATGGTGACGCTCGCCGAGGTTCGTGGGCGGCTGCATATGACCTTCACGGTCGCAAGGGTCTGGAAGGAGTGAATAAGCAGGCAGATGTCTCTAACCGGCAAAAACTGTGGTATTCTTGTGAAAAAGCTGGCATAATGGATGCAGGAGGCTGAGCAGATGGGACAGTACGAAAAACTGCTGCTTGCGCTCATGAGCGGCGCGAAAGACCGGAACTTTCAATTTCAGATCTGCGGCTGATCCTCGATCGGCTCGGCTTCAACTGCCGGGTCCTCGGAGATCATTTCATTTACACGCGAAACGACATCGAGGAGATCATCAACATTCAGCCGGTCGGCAGCAAGGCCAAGCCGTACCAGTGCAAGCAGGTGCGGCAAATCATTTTAAAGTACGATTTAGGGGGTGCTTTGAATGAAGTATGAAATCATCCTTTATTGGAGCGAGGCAGACGATGCCTTTATTGCGGAGATCCCAGAGCTGTCCGGATGCATGGCAGACGGCAAGACCATGACAGAGGCGCTGCACAACGTCCAGATCGTAGCGCAGGAATGGATTGAGACCGCACGGGAGTTGGGACGGGAGATTCCCGTGCCGAAGGGCCGTCTGCAATACGCATAAATCGTCAAAAAAGCAAGCACTCCGCCGATCGCGGCGGGGTGCTTGCGTATAAAAGAAAAACCCGGCAATCACATGATTGCCGGGTTCCTTTGGCAGGGGATGAGGGATTCGAACCCCCGCAAACGGAGTCAGAGTCCGGTGTGCTACCGTTACACAAATCCCCTAAATGGCCTCTTGCCGAAGCGCATGATTATTATAACGATTTCTCGCAAAAAGTCAAGACTAATTTTTTCTTTTTTGCAGAAATTAAAACCGGGCGGTACGGGCCTTTGATGGTGAAAGAATGAAACGCAGGAAATTTTCGCAGGCAAACGGCAGCGTTTGCGGCCAGCGGCGGTGATTTTCTGATTTTTACCAAGGAAAACAGGCTTTCTTTTACATGCTTCACACGCGGTTTCTTTCCCGCCGGAACGGCCAAGATAACGGCGCTGAGACTTTTGGGGAGAGGATGAGAACATGAAGCAGTTTCTTCATAAAAAAATACCGGCCGCGCTGATGGCCCTGTGTCTGCTGCTGGCGCTCTGCTGCCAGACGCTGGCCGCGGGGCGGACGCTCGTGCCGGGAGGATATACGGTCGGCATCAAGCTGTATGCCGAGGGTCTGATGGTCACCGAGGTGGAGCCGGACGCGCCGGCCCAGCGCGCGGGGCTGCGGCGCGGCGACGTGATCCTGACGGCAGGCGGCAAGAAGACCGCGAGCGCGCAGGCGCTGCTCGACAGCATCCAGTCGGCCGAGCCGATCGTCGTGCGCGTGGAGCGCGGCGGGCATGAGGCGGAATTTCTGGTCACGCCGGAAAAGACGGCAAGCGGCTACCGGCTCGGGATTTTGGTCCGCGACCATATCGCGGGGATCGGGACGGTCACGTATTATGATCCTGTGAGCCTGCAGTACGGCGCGTTGGGCCACGGCGTCAGCGGGCTCGACGGGACGCAGCTGCTGATGCTGCAGTCGGGCTATCTTGTCCGCGCGAGCGTGGCGGAGGTGCAGACCGGGACGCGCGGGACGCCGGGCGAGCTGCACGGGATCTTTGATGTGACGGACGCCGTCGGGACCGTGGAGAAAAATACGGCCTGCGGCATTTTCGGCACACTCTCACAGCCGAAGCCCGGAGAGGCTGTCCAGACGGCGCCGGCTTCGGCGGTCACGACCGGTGCGGCGGAGATCCTGTCCAATGTGGACGGCGAACAGGTCCAGCGCTTTTCCATCCGCATCGACCGCGTCGACCCGGACGCAAAAAACGGCCGGAATCTGCTCATCACGGTGACGGACGAGGCGCTGCTGGCGAAGACCGGCGGCATCGTACAGGGCATGAGCGGCAGCCCGATCCTGCAGAACGGGAAGCTGGTGGGCGCGGTGACGCACGTGCTGGTGAACGACCCGACGATGGGGTATGGCGTACTGATCGAGAATATGCTGGACGCGGGAAAATAACAAAAGTGCCCACACCAAATTGGTGTGGGCATTTGTCCAGATCAGGTGTTACTCCACATTTCAGCAAAGGCTTTGACGGCTTTTCTGTCTTCTGCTGTTCGACCTCTCCACCGCCATCCGTCCAGAACTTCGAGATAGTCCATAATTCTTAATACTACGGGTTTATAAATTCTTTGTGCCCTGACATTCTCAATCAAATTGACAGAGACGCTCTCCGTTGTATATCGACCGAAACGGTTGAGCCCTATCACACTTACGCATTCGCTATTTACTCCCAAGGTTTTGTCATCGATATACACTTTCGTTCCCCCGGAGAATGCTTTTGAACCATACAATACTTTCCCGTTTTCGCATGTATGCTTAGCTTTGATATTTCCAACAGCACAAAATCTCCAATTCTTGTTTATATCCACATTCTCACCTCCCAATGACACAGTTTTCAGCCATGAGCAAAACACAGGAAACGCAGTAATTGCAATGGTTCCCGGCCATGGC
>ERZ857827.1894-NODE-1894-length-18385-cov-7.234097_pt1 | contig 18385 bp, 10 predicted proteins | sample MGYA00519761_ERZ857827 | MGnify/ENA primary metagenome ERZ857827 (study PRJEB31778, sample SAMEA3449370) | human gut metagenome | biome: human gut; feature: human-associated habitat; material: faeces | place: United Kingdom | collected 2010/2012 ... | reverse complement strand
CCGGGGCGCAGCTGTAATCAATGGCTTGCTTGCGAAAGACCTGATTGATGTAACGCTCGAGGATAGGCGTTTCTATGTTCTGTGTTTCGTATGTTGGCTGCCTGAACCGCCATGGCTCCGGCGCGGCCAGCTGAGACAGCTCATAAAGCTGCTCGTACCACGACGGAATATAGGCGAACTGGAACAGATCGTACGGAGATATTTGCACTATTCGGCTGTACATTCGCTTTTCTCCTTCCATTTCAAAATAGCAACCATAAGATCTGCTTCGATTAATTCTCGAATATCTCGATTCAATCGACCACAATTGTAGGGATGTACAGAACTGGCCGCATAGTTGATATAGCCTGCATAATGGTTCAGTATTTGCTGCATTGCATACGGATCTCCCTGCTGTGCATTGGTAATCATTTCATAGGTCAGCATCGTCCATAACATCTTCCTTCTCCAATATTATTTTTAAAGCAATGTATGCGCGTGACTTTAGATTACGCACGGTTCGTTCTGTTACAAACAGATATTGCGCGATGTATTTGTCTGTATAGCCACCCCAATACTTTAGAACTATCACTGCCTTTTCCTTCTCGTTGAGCTGCTCGACTGCTGCAAATAAAGCAGAGCAATGGAAAACAGCTTGAATATTATCGCATGTAATGATGTACTTTTCAGCAAAAGCGTTCTCGTTCACAAGGCACTCAACAAGCTGCTCATCGGCTACAAGATATTCGTGCTCTGAACGCTTCGCCTCCCTTTTCCAATAACGTCTGGCACAATTCATAATGACGGTTTTACAGTAGCTGTCAAACATCATCACGGCTTCCTGCCGGGCTAAAGGGGATGATCCCACCGGCTTCACCCCCTCTCTATTCGGTTTTTAGAGAGGGTTATTGCTGTGGCTCCCTCTTCACCTTTATAAAACCCAACGAAAACCAAAAAGCGGAAAGAATTCGGTCTATTTGGAAAAGAAATATTGAAATAAAAAATACCCGCGAATATTTTCGCGGGATAAACGAAACATGAGTATACATCTCGAAGAAAATGCAGGGATTTTCCTTGGAACAAAGAACGCAAAACATGCTTTACTGCATTATAGTAAGCATCACCATTTTAATTAATATCGGCATTGCTTAACAGAGTTTGAGCTGTCTACCAAAGGGAAATGTGTACTTTGCAGTGAGGAACGATAGTACTGCAATTCTGAACGCACCCTTTGAATTGCGGCTTTTGTTTCATCTAAAGATGTAAAAACCGTAGATTCTAAAAGAACTTTTTTTGAATATGAGATGTATTTAAATTGACACAGCTTTTTGACTTTTCCTTGGGTGATTATGATGCGATCGATATAAGTTGCTTCACTTGTATCCTTTTGATTTTCCAATAGAACAACAGGTGAATCGCTCAAATCACATGCGTTCAGAAAACCAACACGCGCCCACATTTCATTTCGGAAAAATGCAGAGGTCGCAAGCACCTGTTGATTTTCATCTAACACAAGGAAGCGAATACCCTTAGACGTACATTTCCAGCGGATACTCAAGGCTGCAAACCTCCCTTTGTGCTTTCTTATTGGAAAAAGGCTGCTTGTGCAGTTTCCATGGTTTCGTTGTCACGCAGCTTGCGTAACAGCACCACAAAGCGCTGACGATTAGCCTGGTCATAGCAGGTGACCAGCGTAAGCAATTCGTCACCATAAGCTGCATCTGTTTTTAGTGCAACGCGGGACAACTCGCGCGCCCTGTTGATATATTGGTCAAAGGCAGTTTCCGACTTGAAATTGCGGACATAAAACTGGAAATAATCATCAGCCTGCACAACGGAACAGACAAAAACTGCCAGTGGTACATATGTTCCCTGCTCATAAAGCGTATCGAAGGTTACGAACGGATTTTGTTTTATTTTTCCGGCATTTTGAAGCTGGTTCAGTTCTCCGAACATTTCGCCGCTTTTCATGTTATGGGCATAAATAATCAGGTTATCATCTCTTGGCCATATCTTGCAGGTCTCATCCAGAAAAGCGGAGCCGTTTACGTTTTCTTGCTTGTTAAAATCATGATTCATGTAGAAATTATTCTTTCCTTGAACCACGGCAAAATTGATGCGGTATAAGCAACTTACGTTCAGCCAGCCGATCAAATCGTTGTTTTTCTGATACAGTCCCACATATTTTTCCTGCATCTGCGGCTGATAACCATAGGGAATCTGCGTAACTGTCGGCGCAGGTGTTGCTGTTATTACAGAAGTAGGGGCGTTTCCCGTTGCTGAAAGCTGTGCTCCCGAAAATTCTGATCCCGTTACTGAAGGCTCTGTTGAAACCATCTCGGTGGGTGAAGTCAGCGAAGAAGGCAATGCAGTTCCTATGCTATTCACAAGTGCAAGATTATCCTGATGCTCCTGTTGAACCGCATGGGTTTGAGACGCTGCCTGAATCAATCGAACAATACAGAAAACGCCCAGTGCAACAAAAACCAACAGAAAAACAGCAGATCTTTTTAATTTTCTTTTATGTCTTCTTCTCCTTCTGCTTGGTTTTTGACCAGACGGATATCCTGAATATTTTTTCCTGTAGTGTCTTTGTGGCTGAACATTTTGTGGCATCTTTTTCTCCTTTGTTGTCAAAAATGCAGCATGGAAGGTTGAGTAAACCAACCATGCTGCAAGGTGAAGAGTAACATCGGAAATTAATCCTGCTGGCGCTTCTTCCAGCAGAACACGACACCTGCCAATGCAACGACCAGCAGGAAACCATAGAGCGCCAACGGCTGACTATCCATGGTCTTGGGCAGTTTATGGTTTGTAATGGTACCGCCATTATAGACGCGATCCGTTACATCCGCATAGCTTCCATAGTTTTCGTAACTGGTCGCATATCCATCCACCGGCGTTTCCACCACATAGTAGGGCGTTTCGCGAAGCGGCAGGTTGTAGAAATGATACCAGCCGTTCTTGTCCAGCTTGGGCTTTTTATTGATTTTTTGCCCGTTACAGTACAGCGTCAGCGTGATTTCCGGGCGTTCTTCATTTTCATCCATGCCCGTCCACACCTTACGAACAGCAATCTCTGTAACCGCACGGTTGATGATGGTACCGCCGTTGTAAATGAAGCCGCTTTCCGATTCGTAGGGTGAAACGTTTTTATAGATGGTCATATAGCCATCCATATAGCGTTCTTTCGCCGAATACACAATCGTCTGTCCCTGGCTGTCGTACTTGGGTAGGCCTGTGTAGGTATACGTGTCGCCATCTCGCGTATAGGCGGGCTGAGGATCCAGCTTCTGCCCATTGGCATACAGCGTCAGCGTAATCGCACCGCCATCGCCGCCTTGCCATTCCTTAGTGACCGTGAATTTCGTTGTTACGAGTGTATTCACGAACGCAATCGGCATGGATTCCGATGTGACGGAGAAACGGATGCTGTTGATACTCTCTGCGTTCACTGTAGTTGTGTAGCGAGCTCTGCTTTCTTCCGTGACGGTACAAATGGTTCCCACCGGTACGCTGTCGAACACAACGCTTTCTCCGTCCTTCAGCTTCAGCGTGTCTCCGCTTCCAACCTCACCCGTCCGGCTGCCTGTATAGGCAAACTTCTCTGTCAGCAAGGTATCAGCTTCGTCCGTAAAGGTGAAGCCAAATGCAAATTCCTCGTCCGTGACCTCACCTTCCACCTTTTTGCTCAGAACAATGCTGCCTGCAAGCTTATTGTCAAAGGCGATCTCCTGAACCGTCTCTGTACCATTACTATAGGCAGGTGTTACCGTCAGCGTGCCATCGCCGTTATCCACAATGGCTGCCGTCACGGTGTATACCGTCTTATCCACGGTCAAACCGCCGCTGTCCTGTGTGGTTTCCCGCACAGTGTACTGATAGGTCTTGCCTGCGTCTGCAAGGGTATAGGCAATATCATCGAAGGTCACAAGTCCCAGTTCGTTTTCTTTGATCTGCTTGATTGCGGGCGTGTCTGCGCCGCTGGCCAGTTCAAAGGTATACCGCTGGTCCTCCGCGGGCTCTTTGCTATTGACCGTCTTCAAGGCCTTCAAAGACAGTTTGCCGGTCGCCTCATAGGCGTTGTCAAAGGTCAGGCGTGTCGCTGCTTTCTGACCATCATCAGCTGTAACGGTCAGCTTTAGTGTACCGTCATGATTATCTTCCACCAAGACATGAACGGTATACGCTGTTTTGTCTGTTGTGAAGCCGCTGCCGTCTGTCGATGTTTCTTTCACGGTGTAGGTATAGGTCTTACCCACATCCGCCAGCGAGTAATGCAGCGGATCGAAAACAATGGTGCCGCCCGCGTTCTGCTTCGCTTGATGTACAGTGGGCGTATCTGCACCGCTGGCTAACTCGAAATCGAACACCTGTGCATTTGTGGGCATGTTGCCGTTGACAGTCTTATAAGCTGTCAGCGTCAGGCTGCCGCTGGCCTCATAGGTGTTACGGAAGACCATCTCTGTCGCTTCGCACGTGCCGTTGCTGTAGGTAGGCACGACGGACAGCGTACCGTCATGATTGTCTTCGATAGCGACGGTAACTGTATAGATCGTTGTATCCACCGTCATACCGTTGCCACCCACCGTGGTTTCCTTCACGGTGTAGGTATAGGTTTTGCCTGCATCTGCCAGGGTGTAGTCAATGCGGTCGAAGCTCACATGGCTGCCTGCGTTCTGTTTCGTCTGATGCACATTGGGCGTATCCGCACCGCTGGCCAGCTCGAAATCGAACACCTGCAAGTCATTAGGCGTGCCGCCATTGACAAGCTTGGTCGCGGTCAGAGACAAGCTGCCCGTAGCTTCATAGGTGTTGCGGAAGACCATCGCTGTCGTTTCGCCCGTGCCGTTGCTGTAGGTAGGAACAACTGCCAGCGTACCGTCGCCGTTGTCCGTAATGGTTACCGTTATGGTATATACCGTCTTGTCCATCGTGAAGCCGCTGCCGTCCGCTGTGGTTTCCTTCACGGCATAGGTGTAGGTCTTGCCTGCGTCCGCCTGGGTATAATTGATACGGTCGAAGATCACGGTTCCGCCTGCGTTCTGCTTCGTCTGATGCACAGTGGGAGTATCCGCACCGCTGACTAGTTCAAAATCGAACACCTGCGTATCCGTGGGTGTATTGCCATTGACCTGCTTGGCTGCCGTCAGCCTCAGACTGCCTGCAGCGCTGTAGGTATTGGTGAAGGTAAGGGCTTCCGCAGTTTCCGAACCTTTCTTGGCCGTCCAGGCAGCGGTCAGCTGGCCATCCACGTCCGTTACCGTCACGGTGACTTCATACGCGGTATCGTCATACTGATAACCGCCTGCATTTCCTGCCGTCTCCGTCACGCGATACACATATGCGCCGGTATGCGTGAAGGTGATGGGAGCAAAGCTCGCGGTGCCTGCGCCTGTTACCATTGCCGTGGTCGGCGTGGGCAGCGGTGCTTCCGCCGTCACTGCCGCAATTTCAAAGGTGAAGGGGATGCCTGCACCCTGCGTAGTACTGCCTTCTACTGTTTTGTGGATGGGCAGCGCAAGCACACCTGCCTTGGGTACGTTGGTGAATACTACGCTGGGATTCACAGTCGATCCGACGGTTCCCGATGCAGGATTAGGCGTAACGGTGGTCACATAGTTGTTTTCGTCTTCAGCCACCTGCCATTTCGCGCCTTCGGGCAGACCGATCAGCCGCAGCGTCTCGCCGGAAGCGAGAAGGATATGCGTCCTGCCATCCGCATCGAGCGTCAGCGTTTCCGTCGTGTAGTTTTCCGCATCCACGGTAAAACGGCGCGCAGAGATTTCCCCAGTCAGCGGGTTGTCATCCGTATCGGTCAGCGTAATGGTAAAGCCGAAAGCCGTCGTGACATCGCTGCCCTTCATGACCTTTTTAATGTCCAGCACGCCCAGTCGGGTATTGGTGAAGCGGGCATACTGCGCCTTGTTGTAGTTCGTGCTGACGCTTACTTCGCCATTGTTGACTTCCACATATCCCTCGGGCACGCGTTCGACAACCTTGTAAGTAAATTTGTTGCCGTAGTCGTCGTAGATCGGAAGATTTCTGAACACGATGCCCAGCGAACCGCTCTTTGCTTCCACCTCCTGCGTGCGATACAATACATCATTGCGATACAGATCAAAGGTCAGCGTTTTGGGACGAATGATCTGGCTGCCGTCGTCCTTCCACGTTTTGTTAACCTCAATGTAAATGGATCTGCGTTCATTAAGCAGCGTCCATGTACCGTCCTCGCGCTTTTCCATGGAAACAGGGTTTGCCGCGCCCATGACCACAGGATCGCTGACAGTGCCCTTGGTTGCATCCACCTCAAAGACCCAATAGTAGTTATTCAACCGCTCAAAACCATCCGGCACGGCAGTTTCATAGACTGCGTACACGCCCGTGTCCAGATCGTCGAAGCGCACGGTGCCGTCGGTCAGGCTGGCGGTTGTGGCAATGGCAGTACCCCAGCAGGAATTGCTCGTTCCGGGTAGGTTATGCTTATGCCCTTCCTCCGTGTTCGTACACCGGTACAGCTTAAACTGCACGTTGGCCAGCGGCGCGCGCTCATCTGCGTCGTTCACATATTCCTTGATAAAAGAAATCGTCTGAAGATCGCGCAGCTTCAGCGTCGTGCGGTCAGAAATATTGAAGGAGGTGGAGCCTTCCTGTGCGTAAGCTGCCTTAAAAGTGCTGTTATAGGCAGGACGGTTATAGGCATATTCCGACGGCTGAATGCCATCTGGAGCCTGTAGGGTAATCTCAACCTCAACATTAGAATTCTCCGGGAAGATGAAGTTGCTGCCGTCTGCCGCCTTGCGCAGATCGAATGCCACAGCGGTCACAGTGGACAAATCCTCAGGCGGTGTAGTTGACCATACGTCGGGATTGTTTTCAATCAGAAGCGCATCGGGGTTGTTGTAGGAAAGTTTCTCTGTGGAATACAACACAACCGGGGCAACGCCCAAGGCTTGTACCACACGGGTATTCACTCCCACAAAGGTACCCTTCCAACCATTAGGTTCGCCGCTGGCACCACCAGTGTTGGCCGCATTCTCCAGAATATCATAAAGCACCACATTGGATGTTTCACCATTTTTCTGGGTGGTCAGGCGCAGCTTGTAGGAGTAGTGGCCTTTAAGCACCACAATATCATCCTTCTGATAAATGCCGCTCTCGCCCTTTACAGTTTTAGCAAGACCATTTTGAATCGTCTGAATCATGGAAGGCGTAAAATCCGTATAACCGTAGAGGGTATTCGTCTCCTCGCTTACAATGCCATCGCCATTTACGTCGTACAGCGCGCGCTGACCATTCTCATCCAGTACGAAGATGCTTTCATTGTCATAAGAGCCATAGCCTCGCTCCGTGTAACCGCCGGGGATTGCTTTACCATCGTCGCGCTGCACTGCGCAGATGTTGTACAGTTTCACACCGCTGGTCACATCGTTATATCCGGCGCGGGCGTAGAACTGCACGGAAAACCCGGTATACCAGGTTGAATAGTTGGCATAGAAATTCGCATTCTCCGGCTTTGTACTCTTGACCGTAAAGATCACCATCTGCCGCCCGGTGCCGTGATAGTCGTCGATGGTTTTCACGCTGACCAGCGCCGCTTCACCCGCACCCTGCCCGGGGGCATAAGAAACGCCGCCATTTCCGGTGTTGTATCCCTGAACAGTGTTGCTGGTGCCATATACTCGCACACCCCGATCCGCCGCATATACGAATCCCTTGGGCAGCAGGTCATACATCACCGCGCCATTCTGACACTTCGCATCATAAACCTCCTGCGGAAGCGAAGTATTGTCGATGGATTCGTACTCAAAGAGGGTGAAATGCGCCGTCATGGTTTCGGTCGTTATGTCGTATTCCAGCGGACGGTCGACGTACTTTTGCATGTACCCTCTTTCCTGAGCAGGATATAGGTTGCTGGAATCATTGCGTCGATGCTGATAGGCGCCAAACTGCGCTTTGTCCTCCGCATCCAGTCCCCATTTTTTAGCAAAACTGTTGGTGGAATCTGAATACGGGTTAACCCAATACATCCGCCCCTGTTCATCCCGAGCGTACACATTGAACGCTGCCACGTTCTGGGCAGTCATCGACGAAAGTCCTTCCTGATTCAGCCACTGCGCCAGCTGAGCAGACGTGCCGAAGATTCGCAGATTGAACCCATTGATCACGATGTTGGCTTTGTCCTGCAGATCGTCTGGTGTCGTAAGGCGCAGCGCCGTATAACCCTTTCCGGACAGATCGTCCATTCTAACGCCCTGGCTAGATTTTGTCAGCGAAAAACGGCCAATTTCTTCCCATTCGCCGCTGTTTCCCTTGCGTCCCCAGAAGATAAAGGAATCCGCAGGTACTTGTCCATCGACGGGTTTACCGTTAGTTTGATCGATGCCAGTCAGTGTCACGTTAATATAAGGCTTGCCAGAAAACTCATAGTCTTCTTCGGTCAAACGCACATAGTCGGTCGTCTTGCCATTGATCGTGGCGCACAGATATGTTGCGTCATCCTTAATTTCCATAGAATAGCCATTTTTCAGATTGTATCCGTTGACAGTCATGCCCACCGTGCAGCTAGCCTCGGCATAGCCGCCGTACTTCATTGCGGTCAACGCGCCGTTGGTGAAGCTGTACATGGTCTTGTTATCGGAAAACAGTTCACCGTCATAGACAAACTTGTAGTCCACCCAGTGCATCGCCGTTGCATCCGTCGCAATAGCGATGTCGTTTTGGTCATTATCGCCCTTATCGCCTGGGTGCTGGTCATCTGCATGCAGGTTAAACTCTACCGCATTCTGATAGTCCGTCTCATAGGTGGTCTGTCCTGGCTTCAGCGGATCCTCATGCGGAATGCGCGGATAGCGCACAACCACATAGTAATCGTAGGTTGCTCTGCTGGCTCCGCCGGAATACGAACAGGTCCACACTGATTCCAGCGTATCTGGGTCAGTGGTGAAATTCACGTTGCTGGAAGTGGTTCGAACGCAACAGACTTCACCGCCGTTGCCGGGCTTTTCAGTAAAATACATTGTGTGCGGCTGATTCCAGCGCCATCTGGCGTGAACTCTGTAGCTCACATAGTTGTATTTCAAGGGATCAAAATCGTCGGGCTGCGTGCCATAGGTCGAGGTGTCCCAGTAATACATCGCGCCCAGCACTGTCTTGGAGTGCTCCATCAGCTCAATGCCATTATCCACGCGATAGGTGATGGGGCCGCTCTGCTGATGTTCTTCTTCGGTCTGCCCGTCATAGCGACCGGTCGCATTGGCGGTCAGGCTCCCCAGGCTGCAGTCGATCACATTCTGTGGCAGAAAGCTGTATTCAACTTGGATGACGCAATTATCGCTGGCGTTCAGATCTTTATAGTTGTAGAACACCACCTCGTCGTCCGAGGTGTCCTTCGTGCCCTTATCGTCGATGCGGTAAGTGAAGCTGTAAGTAGAACTTGGATTCGTTTCCGGCCCCAAGCTGAAGCGGTTTACAACTGTGCCGGTTCCTTCGCCGCTTCTTCTGTCAAACAACTCATAAGGAATGCGTACTTGCAGTTCACCCACCTTGTAATGCTTTTGGACACTGATAGACAGATTATATTGTGCCACAAGCGCAGAATCACCAAGCGTTACGGTTTCAATATGGTATTTTTCCTCGGGCTTTTCCCGATTCCACTTCAGATCAATGGTATAGTTCCAGTTATCGTTATAGCTTTCGTGAACAGCAAATGTGCTGTGGGTCACATTTCCGTTTTCATCCTTGTCGTATGCCGGTTTCTCTACACTTGTGTTATACATGGAGGAGGAATCCGCCGGAACAACGCGGTATTGAACAGGATTGCCCATAGCATTCACTGCCGGAAGCTCGCTCCACTCGTAAGTCCATTCGTTGGTATTTCCGCTGGGCGTTACCGCAAACGTGTCCGTTCCCCAGTAAGACTGCCAGGTCGCGCCGCCGTCCGTGGTATATTCCAGTTTCAGGTTCACGGCGCTCGGACGGTTCTTCAGCTCCGTTTCCGATCCGATGCCATCGCCTTCCCAATAGACCGTTGCTGTAGCCGTCTGTTTTTTAAGCGTAAAGGTCATATTCTCGTTCAGCTTGGCTACACGCAGCGTATCGCCATAGCCGTTTTCCTTACTGTAAACAGGAGATTCTGCCACCGCCGTCTCGTAATACGCTGGCAAATCGTTGAACTGAATCGAATACTGAATATAATGCCCATCCGCTGCCCGTTGCTGCAAATATTTCCACGTTTCGGGGAATGTGCTCACCTTGCCAGTTTCATCCAGCTTCAGCACAGCGGCTTCGCCAAACGGTACGCCGTCCGCAAGCAATGTCGCCGAAAGCGTTTGGGGGCGCACGCCGGCCGAATTGCCGTCATCGTTCCATGTTGCAGGCATTTCAACTACGCCAATACCGGGAATCCGTGTGTAGATGTTCACGGTTATGGCGCTGCTTCCGCTTTGCGTCACTGTCTGCACATACTCTCCACCGATCTCACCCTTCTGCTGATTCGGTGAATAGCCGACGGAAATCGTGCCGTAATCAATCGCTTTTCCGTCCGCGTCGTATTTGGGCAGATACCACTTCTTTTTCATCGTGGGATACACGCCGCTGTCTTCGCGCAGATAAGTCACCGTTCCGTCTGCGCGTTCAATGGGTTGGCCGTTGGAAAGCACAGTCATGCTCACAGAATCAGGCACAGCGATGCCCAGCTCCTCGGCGCGCGTCCAGGAGGGCTTCCAATTGAGCTCACTGGAATAGGAACTGCGCAGATAGCTCTGCATCCAGAAGGTCGCCTCCACGGTGATCGCCTGCAGAATATTCTGCGCCGTCAGATAGCACCGCTGCTCATGCCATCCCTCTTCCCGGCTGTATCTCGCATTGACCGTGCCCGTCTGATAATAGGGGGCAATGCCGTCGACATTCGCCTGATAAGCATAGGAGCTGGGATCGCAGCGATACAGCTTGCCATTCGAAGCCCGGTAGAATGTCGGTACGCCCTTAAAATGTGCCGTCCAGCTTCCATCCTCGTTCTGCTCGATGGATCCCGGGTTCACGCTCCAGCTGCCGCCGCGATAGCTCAGCGTCACATCGTCCGCGGCAGGCGCTTCCGGGCGCAGGCCGTTCGAATCGTCGTCGTCCACCCAGGTCAGCTGCAGATCCATGTCCACCGTTTCCTGATGCGTCAGCGTCACCGTGAGCACACCGTTTTCAAACGCCGTGTCTGTCACAACATAAGTCGGCCAAAGATAAGTGCCCACATAGTCCAGCGCATACTGATAATCGCTGCCGTCCGCACCTTTGAGAGACGCAGTGGTCGTAACCTCCCAGTTGTTGCTGCCGCTCACATAATAGGCAGAAGAACTGCCGCCATTCTTCGTAACGTAGAGCCGGACATTGTAGCTCGGGCGCAATTCGGTTTTGTCCTCGTCGCCCGCCCAGTTGAGCCTGATCGTCAGGTATTCCGGCGTTTCCTCTTCGGCAGATGCGCTTGCCAGCATCAAAAAAGGGAGTGAATGCTTCGTTTCAGAAATGCATTCATTCCCATAGATAGACCTATCTAACTGTGCGTTCTTATCAGTCCACCAATTTGCCGCTTTCTCAGAAAGAGAATTTCCAATCGCAGGAAAGCGAGAAAGCAGAGACACTGCCAAGAGCAGAAAAAGGGTGGTCAGCAGCGTTGTTTTGAGCATCTTTCGCATCTGTTTCATGTGCTTCATTCCTTTGCGTTACTGTTTCTGCGTAGATGGTTTTGCACTTTTCCCAGCAATGTAGTTCTATTGATATAAGTACGCGTGAAGCGCATTTGAACCTGAAAGGCATCCGCTAACGTATACTTCTAAGGACTTGTAAAAACGTTTGCAACCTGTTAAAATAAGGATGTTTCTTTCTGGACTTTTCCTTTTGTAGTTCACAGATTTTTAAAGTATAGTTTGGAAAATTTTCTTAGCAAATTATTAACATGCTTACAAATTTTGTTCTTTAATGTGCTTAAAAAAATAACTTCTTCCCACGCCTAACAGCTGCAGAGCCTGCTCAAGGGAGAGCTCATGCCTGCGCCACTGGCCGACAATCTCTGAAAAATTGCTTGGCAATGGAATTCCTGGGTTTCCGAAATGAACGCCTCTTGCCTTAGCCGCAGCAATTCCTTCCGCCTGCCGCTGACGGATGTTCTTGCGTTCCGTTTCGGCGACATAGGAAAGAATTTGCAAGACCAGATCAGCAATGAACCTGCCTGTCAAATCATTGCCGCGTTTTCTGGTATCCAGAAGCGGCATGTCCAGCACCACGATGTCCGTTTGTTTTTCCACTGTAATCAAGCGCCAGTTTTCAATAATCTCAGCATAGTTTCTCCCTAAACGGTCTAACTCTTTGATGAAGATAACATCGCCCGGCCTGATTTTTCTAAGCAGAGATTGATAACGCTTTCTCTGAAAGTCCTTTCCGCTTTGCCTGTCAACAAACAGGTTCTTCTCATCAATGCCCTCATTCATCAGAGCGCTAATCTGTCGAACAGTATTTTGGTCTTTTGTCGATACCCGAACATACCCGTAGATCATTTGCATATCTCCTTTCATTTTTAGGGATATGCATTATTATAATAGGTAGCGTCGGCGCAGGGCGGCTTGTCTGTAAATGAACTCTGTTCACGATATAATTTCATGCTCATGCAAAGAATATAGCCGAGAATACTGAGCGGTTGAAGAAGTCCTAAGCACACAATTTGACAAAACTCAAAAACACGTCATTTTGACCGGGGTGGGGTAAAAAACACAGGCGCGGAGAGCAATTCTGCCTTCCGCGCCTGTGTGCGTAATGCGAAATGAAACTATCTCAGGATACCTTTCCGGGAAAATGTCCGGAAAAGTCCTTGTTGCAAGGGCTTTTGAGCTACCATGGGGTAAAAGAAAAGTACCAGCCTTTGTATCAAAAGCTGGTACTTAATATGGTGGAGGCGAGGGGAATCGAACCCCTGTCCGAAGACCGAATTACAGGATTTTCTCCGAGCGCAGGACGCATTTTGGATTTCCCTTGCCCCAGCGCCTGCGAACGGGCTATGGGGCTTGGTAGCTTCATTTTACCGGCCTCGCCGCAAAGCTTAGGCGGGCCTGTTCCTCACATCAATGACGCTGCTTGCCAAAGCCGTGAGCGCTTTGGGGCAACGCGCAGCCATTAGGCCGCGAAAGCGTAACTGTTATTGTCAGTTAATTTTAATTTCCCCGTTTTTACGAGGCCAGGGTCCTCGGCTCGCTTATCCTGTCCTTCGCCATCCCCGTCGAAACCAGAACGCCCCCGCGTTACTCCGCGCGCTGATTGCGCACGGCGCGCGCGGCCTCCATCTTGGCTGCCTGATCCGCCGCGGCTGCGCGCTTATCGTGCAGCTGCTTGCCCATGCACACGCCCAGCTCCAGCTTGACGCGGCCGTCCTTCAGGTACAGCTGCAGCGGGATGAGCGTGTAGCCCTTGCGCTGCACCAGCTGCTGCAGCTTGCGGATTTCGGCCTTGTGCAGCAGCAGCTTTTTGGGCCGCATGGGATCGGTATTGAAGATGTTGCCCTGCTCATAGGGGCTGATGTGCATGCTCTCCACCAGCACTTCGCCGTCCTTGACGTGGGCGAAGCTCTCCTTCAGGTTCACATGCCCCTGGCGGATGGATTTTACCTCCGTGCCGTGCAGGGCGAGGCCGCATTCATAGGTTTCCTCTATGAAATAGTCGTGCCGCGCGCGGCGGTTGCTTGCTACGGGATGTACGCCCTTTTGCCGGGCCATGCGCGTCACTCCTTTCCATAGCGGTATAATATTATAGCATATCGCGCGGTAATCCGCAATATGCAATGCATCCATACGCCGCCTATCATCTTTTAGCCTGTGCATCAACTGCGGTTCCTTGCACTTGCCTACCTTATTTAAGCAGCTCGCGCACCTGCTCGCTCAGCTCACGCAGGCGGGTGACGGCCTCCAGCGCGTCGGACAGGAAGGGGAACACATCCCGCCGGGGGCGTGCCGCGCCGTTGGGGTGTTCGGCCAGGATATCGGCATAGCGCTTTTCAGCCCGGCGCACCGCATCCTCCCAGGAGATATAGATGCGCTCCTGCGCGGTCTGTCCGATGCGGTGGATTTCATCCGGATGCGCGCACGCCCACAGCGCCTGCGCGCACAGGCTCTGCGCGTTTTCATCCATCAGCAGACCGGTCTGGCCATCGTCAATGCCCTCGGCCGCGCAGCTGCCGCGCACCAGCAGGGCGGGCAGGGCGCAGGCGGCCGCCTCGCGCACCACAATGCCGTTGGTGTCAAAGGTGGAGGGGAACAGGAACAGATCACCCCGGCTGTAATAGGCGCGCAGCAGCTCGCGGTCGCGCACCGCGCCGGCGAAAACGCAGTCCTCCCACAGGCCGTTTTCGCGGGCAAGCGCCTGGATATCCGCCATGTCCGTGCCATCGCCCACAAACAGCATGGTAAAGCGCGCGCCCTGCGCCCTGGCCTGCGCCAGGCCGTCCAGGATCAGGCGGATGCCCTTATACCAGCGCATGCGGCCGATAAAGAGGAAAACGGGGCGATCCTGCGGCAGGTGATGGCGCTGGGTAATGGCGGCGATTTCCGCCTCCGTCGCGCGGCCGCGGGGGAAATCCACACCGTTTTCCATCACGCGGTATTCGCCCCGGAAGCCCAGCGAGCGCAGGTTTTCGCCCGCGCCGTGGCTGACCGTCCACACCTCGTCGCAGGCTTCGATGTTGCGCACCATGGCTGTAATCAGCTGGTTCTGCAATAGCTCGCCCTTCAGCGCCGTGCGGATGTCGATATCAAACTTGGTGTGATAGGTAAACACCACCGGCGCGCCCGTGCCCTCGCGCGCCGTGCGCGCCAGCAGGGTGGAGGCCACCGGGCAGTGCGTGTGCAGGATATCGGGGTGAAAATCATCAATGGCCGATACCGCCCGCGCGCTGAAGGGATAGCCAGCGCGGTAGCCCACCAGCCTGGTGGTGTTCACGCTGGCATAGCGCAGCACGGGGTAGGGATAATCATCGGTTACGCCGGGATATTCGGGGGTGGCGACCATGACGGGATAGCCATCGTCATGCAAAATACGGGCATAGTTTGTTACCACATTGGCCACGCCGTCAATCGTCGGCGGGAAGGAATCGTTCAAAAGCGCAATGCGGGGCTGATCCGCCATGGGGTCTCCCTCCTTTATACGTTGTCGGGCAGGGCAGTTTTCAAATCGTCCAGAAAGGCATTTTCGCCAATCAGGGTCAGGCGGTACGCGCCGTTTTCCACCTGCGCGGCGGTGACGGAGGCGTTGGGCACAAAGGGCACGCCGCGCATATCCAGCACCGTGCCACCCTGCCAGCGGCATTGCAGCGCGCGCACGGGCGTGGCGTGGGTGAACAGCGCAACGGTCTGGCCGGGATGCGCGGCCACGGCGCGCGATACCGCCGCCTGCACGCGGTCGAACAGGTGCGCTACGCTTTCGCCCTGCGGGCAGACGCAGCGGCCGATATCGTGCCGCCAGCAATCGTATAGCTGGGCGTATTCGCGCTCGATCTGCACAAAGGGCATGCGCTCCCACCGCCCGGCGCAGATTTCGCGCAGATCGGGCTCGGGGCAGATGGGCAGGCCGAAGGCCGCCGCCGTGGGCTGGGCGGTCTGCATGGCGCGCATCAGGTCGCTGGCGTAAATCGCATCGATCCTGAAATTCTTTTGCAGATAGGCTGCCGTGCGGCGCGCCTGCTCCTGCCCCAGGGGGGACAGGGGCACATCGTAATGCCCGGTAAACACCTGCGTAACGTTGGTAACGCTTTGCCCGTGGCGGATTAAAAGCACCGTGGTCATCGTGCCGGCTCCTGTTGTGTGATGACAATATTTTAATGGGCTGGAAAAGTTTTGTCAATGCAACTTTCGGGCGGATATCGGGCGCGCGGCGCAATTGTAAAACCCGCGCGGATGCCTTGAAATTGGCGCAGCGGGGGCGTATACTGTCAGAGCAGCCAGAAAAGGAGGCTTTTATGAAGATGAAAAAGCTGATTTGCTTTATTCTTTGCCTGTCGATTTGCCTTGCCGCCTGCCTGTCCGCCTGCGCGGAGCAGGCCGATGAGCGTGAACTGCGCCTGGCGGCCTATCGCGAGGCGCTTGAAACGCTGTATCAGCAGCACCGCTATCCCGATGGCGAGGAGGCCGATTTCAGCACGGAGGAGGGCGCGGAGACGGAAAACAGCTTTGCCCTGTGCGATGTGGATGGCGATGGCCAGGAGGAGCTGATCCTGCATATGATGGCGACCATTGTGGCCTGGCAGACCGAGGCGGTATACCGCTATGATGCTGAAACCGGCGCGCTGGAGGAGGAACTGATCGAATATCCAGCTGTCACCTACTATGCCAACGGCTATGCCGTGGCGCAGTGGTCGCACAATCAGGGGCTGAGCGACGATGACTTCTGGCCTTACAATCTGTATGCCTATAGCGCGGATACGCAAACCTACGAGCTGATTGCCAGCGTGGACGCCTGGGCCAAGGCGCGCTCCCTGCAGCATTGGGAGTTTGATTTTCCCTATCCCGATCAGATTGACGCGGAGGGCGCGGGCAGCGTATATCTGGTTACACCCAGGGGTGGCGGCACGGACGTGCTGAGTCAAACGGACTACCATGCCTGGCTGGCCGCCTTCGACCTGACCGAGCCCATCGCGGTGGCGTATCTGCCCCTGACGGCGGAAAACATCGCGGCTGTGGGAAACTGAACAAAGAAGAAAAAGCCGCTCCTGATTCGGCTGGATGGAGCGGCTTTCGTTATGCGTTTTTTACGGGGCGGGCGTCAGCCGCACAGCCAGCAGGGGCTGGGCGAAGGTCAGCGTGAACACGGCGGAATCGCCATCGACCGTGCAATCAACCGCCGTTTCCGTGCCGTCCGCATTGAGCAGGGACAGGGTGCAGCCGTTTACCAGCTCGGCAGGCAGGGCGACCCTCACTTGGCAGGAAGCCTTGGAAAGCTGGCCGCCGTAGACGTAGCCCACGGTCAGCAGCTTTTCGCCATTGGCCAGCGTCCCTACGCGCAGGAGGGCTTCGCCATGCGGGATTCTGCCGCTGACGATCTTGACGGAAGCGTTGGCCAGCGCCAGCCTGGAGCCGTCGCTCACCGTGCCGCACACGGGGCAGAGGGAGATATTCAGCGCGGGCAGCTCGACGATCTCACAATCGACCGTCTTTTCATGGTGGCAGCCGCCGCGCAGGCACTCCGCGCGCTGCGTGCCGTCGCCGTTGGCCGTCCACTCGCCATACCAGTGGCCGCAGTGCGGGATGATGGTATCGGCGTAGCAATCCGCGCAGCGGGTGCAGGTGTGCAGGGTGTAGCCGTCGTCCTCGCAGGTGCGCGGGATGATCTCGGCCTGATAATCATGCCCCAGCGCGGGCAGCTCCACATAGGTGGTGTAATCACAGCGGGAGCAGGTATCGTAGGCTTCCCAACCGGGCTGGGTGCAGGTAGCGGCCTGGCCGGCATGGTGGGTCAGGCTATGGCCGGAAGCGGGGATTTCCGCGTAGGTGGAGTAGCTGCACCCCTCGCGCGTGCAGGCTTCATAGGCAGCCCAGCCGGGATCGGTGCAGGTGGGGGCTTGGGCTGTGTAGCGCTTGATGTCGTGGTTGGTCGGGTCTGGGCCGTAATACGGGTGTGAATAAGTGTTCGTTCCCTTGAAGAGGCAGCTCGCGCAGTTTTCATAGTACACGGCCGGGGAGACGCAGGTGGCCTTGGACTTAAGGCATGCGTCCACAGTGCCAGGAACGAAGTAATGTTCAGCCGTGTCCTTTCTTTTTGTACAGTTCCCATTGAGACAGGGATGCCAGTGCTCCTTGTCATCGCTTGCCCAGTCACGGTCAAAGTTATGATCTCCATAGTATTCCCCGCCGCAGGTAGTGCAGGTTCCCAGCGTGACGCAGGTGGCAGTGCTGTCGCCGGAGCAATTTCAATTGCGTCGCAGCCATCGCGCTGGCAGGTGTGATAGTGGGTTTTGTTGTCGCCGCTGGGGTACCAGGTCTCGCCCCAGTCGTGGCCGAGAATGCCGTATTCACCGCGGCACTTTTCGCAGATTTTGCCCGTGGTGCAGGTGGGCGTTTCGGCGCCGCCGGTGTGGAATCTACGGTCATCGTCGAGAACGAATTGTTGTATGTTGCCGCATGTCTTGCATTTGGCTTCCGCCCAATGGGCCACAGGGTCTGGCTTCGATGAAATGGGCGTTGGAATATATCGTATAATTATAAAATCTGTAATCTTTAGGTTGTGTCTACATGAGTTAAGTGGTATAATGGCACTATCACAACGAAGAGGGTGTCATCATGGAGAAATCACAGCATCGGCATGATATCAGTGACAAAGCATGGGCCATTTTAGAGCCAATGCTGCCGGGACAGCGAGGGCAATGGGGCGGCATCGCGGA
>ERZ857827.1885-NODE-1885-length-18467-cov-4.473007_pt1 | contig 18467 bp, 18 predicted proteins | sample MGYA00519761_ERZ857827 | MGnify/ENA primary metagenome ERZ857827 (study PRJEB31778, sample SAMEA3449370) | human gut metagenome | biome: human gut; feature: human-associated habitat; material: faeces | place: United Kingdom | collected 2010/2012 ... | reverse complement strand
CACTTTCCCCGCAAACCAGCGTAGCGCTGTTTGCGGGCGCTGACGGCCAACTTGGTTTTTTCGACAAGCTGGCTTTTTATTAGAAAGAAAGAGGAAAAGAAAGATGAAAAAACTGATTTTATATGTTCATGGTCAAGGCGGCACGGCAGAGGAAGCCGAGCATTACAAGCCGCTGTTCCCGGGCTGCACGGTCGTCGGCCTTTCCTACAAAGCGGAAACGCCATGGGAGGCCGAAAAGGAATTCCCGGCGGCGTTTCAGCGGCTTGCCGAGCCGTATGACAGCGTGATCCTGATCGCCAACAGCATCGGCGCGTATTTCTCCATGTGCGCCTTGCCGCAGGAAAAGCTGGAAAAGGCCTGCTTTATTTCGCCCATTGTGGATATGGAAAAGCTGATCTGCGACATGATGGTCTGGGCGAAGACGTCGGAAGCGGAATTGCGTGAAAAAAGCAGGATCGAAACCACCTTTGGCGAAACTCTCTCTTGGGAGTATCTTTGCTATGTCCGCAGCCATCCGGTGGACTGGAGGACGCCGACCAGGATTCTGTACGGAAGCCGGGATCACCTGACGTCCCGAGAGACCGTGACGGCCTTCGCCAAGGCTCATCAGGCCGAGCTGACCGTGATGGAAAACGGGGAGCACTGGTTTCATACAGCGGAACAGATGGCCTTTCTGGATGGATGGATCAGCCGTTCCACGGGGACAGCAACGGAGAAATAAACCCTTGATATAAATGAAATGAATGGAAAAAACGGATTTCCCTCACAAATGATATTCAAGAAGGAAAAAGATCCATGAAGATTCAATGGGAAGAAAATCTGCCTTATGGACTGCTGGCCCTGCTGGTGCTGGCGGTGTTTTACGGCATTTACTTTGCCAAAATGCTGGCGCAGAAGCGGCATGGCATCCGCACGCATCAGATCGGCCGCCGGAAGGAAAAAGACCTCCATACCGTGGAAACGCTGATGAGCGTCGCCACGTTCGGCATTGTCCCGGCCCAGCTTCTTTCCATCGCCTTTGGCTGGAACCATCTGCCCGCAGGCACCCGTTTCACCGGCTTCTGCGTGGGCATGCTGGGCAATCTGATTTTCCTGATCTCTGTTCTGTGCATGAAGGACAGCTGGCGGGCCGGGATCCCGGAAAAGGACAAAACGAAACTGGTCACGACCGGAATCTATCGCTACAGCCGCAATCCGGCCTTCCTTGGCTTTGATCTGATGTATATCGGCGTCCTTCTGATGTACGGCAACCTGCTGACGGCCATGTTTACGGCGTTCGCCATGACGATGCTGCATCTGCAGATTTTGCAGGAAGAAAAATACCTTGTCGGAGTCTTTGGCGCGGAGTATGAGGAATACCGGAAGCAGGTGTTCCGGTACTTCGGCCGGAAGGGAAGCTGCTGACCGTGCCGCAGATGAACAAGGGCGGGAAATTCATCTTTGGAATGTCTGTGATTCAGGCGGACGGGACGGTCTCCTTTCCTCCGCAGGCGATAGAGGAATACCGCATTGCCGAGGAGGGAAGGGTCTACCTGTTTACCGGCAGCAAGAGTACCGGCGGGTTCTGCGTGACGCGGAAGGGCCTGCTGCTGCCCTCCAAGCTCGGGAAAATTTTGGAAGAAACGCCGGCGCTCCGGGACTATACGGCGAAATCCGGCGAATGGATTCCCTACAAGGGCCGCTTCTACTGCTGGACGGAAATCTCGAAAAACGGACAGATTCGGCTGACGGAAGCCATGCTGTCTTTCCTGCATCTGGAACCTGCCATGCCGCTTTTGTCGATTCGCAGCAGTGATATTGCCTTTACCATGGGTGCAAAGGGCCCGCTGCTGGAAAAGGCGGCAAACTACGAGGGAATGATTCCGCGATATTAAGGCAATACCGCACCGACCGCAGAAGACGGAAACGCCGCTGCCGATCGGTGCGGTGCTTTTTTAGAAACATCTTCCTCTGCATTGGACACTTTTCATTTTCCTGTCGTCTAATAGGGGAAGGGAGGGAAAACCCATGGACAGTAGAGAAGACCGGGACGCGTGGTTGGAGAGGGCGATGGAGCAATACGAGGAAAGCCTGCTGCGGATGTGCTTCGCCTGTCTGAACGACGCGGCGCTGGCGGAGGACGCGGTGCAGGAGACCTTTCTGAAGGCCTATCGGGCGCTGGATCGCTTTCGCGGAGACGCGGAGGAGAAAACATGGCTATTGCGCATCGCCATCAATACCTGCCGGGATCTGAGAAGGAGCGCGTGGTTCCGGCATGTGGACCGGAAGGTGACGCTGGACGGGCTGGGAGAACCGGCATCCGCGCAGGAATGGAGCGAATGGGACGATAACCTGACCCGGGCGGTGATGGGACTGAAGCCCAAGTACCGGGAGGCCGTCCTGCTGTGCTGCTATCAGTGTCTGACGGGTCAGGAGGCGGCGAGTGTGCTGAAAATCAGCCGAAGCGCGGTGATGAACCGGCTGCGGCAGGCCAAAACCATTCTCAGGAAGGAACTGGAGGTGTGGTATCATGGGGAATGAGCTGAAACAGGAAACCATCCGAAACGCGCTGGACGCGCGGCTTTCCCCACTGTCTGCTTCGTCCCGGCGGCGGGCCCGGATCCGTGCCGCCGCAGCTCGGAAAGAAAAAACGGCTGGGAAAAGAAAATGGAGCTTTGCGCTGATCGTAGCCCTGCTGCTGATGCTGGTCGGAGCCGCACTGGCGGTGGGATCCCATCTGTTCGCCCGCTTTGCCCAGAAGGACGAGCGGTATGCCGGCGTGCTGGATCAGGTTGTCAGCGTGACGGAAGCGCCTGCCACAGTGCAGGATGAGACGCTGGGCACGGTCGTCGCCCGGGTGGACAGCGCCTACTACGACGGCCAGACGCTGGCCTTGACCATCGCGGTGGAAAACGCCCGGCGAATCTCGGAATGGACGCCTGCGGAGGAGGAAAAAGCCCTTCTAAAGCCGGAGGAAGGGGCCCGCCCCGCTACGCCGCAGACGGCGATGACGGAGGAAGAGAAGCGGATTATGGCGGATGCTCAGGCGGCGAAGGCTGCAGGAAAACCCTTCGGAATCCGAAAAGACACGATCTGGGTACACGACCATTTCTATACGGAGGACGGAATTCCTCTGCCGCCCTATGACGGCGAGGACGAGGAGGAAAACGGAACCCTTTACGAGATCAGGGAGTTTTCCCCCCTGCCGGAGGACGTTTCTGGCCGGGAAACCCTGTCCGTCTATGCAGAATTGGGCCGAAGCACGGAATACTATTATTTCGACGGGCAGAAAACGTACTGGCGCAGCGAAGTCCAGCGGGACGGCATGGGGCGGGTTACAGCCACGGTTCCAAAAGCCGAAGCGGAAATCGCCCTTTTCACGGGAACAGGCACGCTGAACGGCGCAGCCTGCACGGTAACGGCTCAGGTCAGCGCCGTCGAATTGCGCCTGACCATCGAGGCGGAAGCAGATGTTTTCCCATTGGAGAAGCATCAGGAGGACGGCTTCGAATGGACGGAACAGCCTTGGATGGCGGAGGTTTACGACGAAACCGGCGCGGAATACCTGCCGCGGGAAGGAGCGTCCCCCGAATCAGACCGCTGTCTGACGATTCCCTTTGACGGTTCCGGCCACGTGCCGGAGAAGCTGACGGTGTACGTTTACCGCAGCGCATGGGACGAGTCGGAGCCGGATGAAGCAGAGATCCGTTCCGGCGATTCTGTGGAACTGACAAGGTGATTTGCCAGATGGCCCGGCAGCTTTGGAAAAGGCTGCCGGGTTTTCTGCGCCGGAGGAACACGCCGATGAAAGAGCGCTGCCACCGCGAAACGGCTGACCCGCGCGCAAACCGTTTCACGGCGCGGCCTGCACATCCTCCCACGAAAGGAAGCCCTGATAAAGCGCACGGTCTTCCTTTTCACTCATGAAATCCTGCACTTCGCCTGTTTGGGCGTTGATGATCAGATTCGCATATTCCAGACTGTTCTGCTCGTCCCCGGTCTCGTCCTGCCCGTATTCGGGCAGTTCGGCCCGGGGATTGTTCAGATACAGACAGTCCAGCTGCCAGACGGGGACGGCATAGAAATGCGTCGTCTGGGCGGAAGCAGAAGAAGCCTCGGGATCCTCGTAGAGCAGATAGCCGAACTTCAGACCGTAGATTTTTCGGATGTGCCCGGCCAGAATTTCTTTTTCAGCCGCTTCCACCACCTTGGAAAAGCTGCACAGCGGCACGTCGTCCGCCACGCGCCCGCTGGATTTCAACATGGGACAGAAGATCGCGTACATGTCCGAAGCGATCACGCAAAGCTCCATGCGGATGGTGGCGTTGCCGCGGGTCTTGCGGCGATAGGTCGCCCCTGCATGGTTCAGCAGGGGGAGTCCGTTCACCATCTGATGAAAATCGATCATGTATTCGCCGGGAGCAACGATTTCTTTGGTCTTGGGGTGCCGAAAGGCGAACGTGGCCAGCCGGTAGGGATGGGCCAGATCCCAGTCGGATTCCTCCAGCCCCATCACGGCCAAAGCCTGCCGGGTGATGTCCACCGCGCTGGAAAGCGTCAGACTGCTGCCCGGCGCATAGGCTCGCTCCCATTCCTGCGGGTCGTTGACGCAGCCTTCGTAAGTCTTTTCGATCTTGTTGGGAACCTGCTCGATATAATCGTGCGTTTCAAAAACAAATACGTTTTCTTCCGGGCGGATGGTGTAAAGAAGGCCGGTTTCTTCCTCCGGAAACCGCGGCTCCATGCGTGCAAATTCCATTTTGTCCACCGGAACCCGTTCTACCGAGGAAATGTACGCCTCCACATCCACCGTGATCTCCCGGCCGTAAGCCTGATAGACCCCGTGCCACCCGGCCGCCGCCTGCTCCCGTACCTGCTCGATGCTAAAATATTCCTGCGCGGACGCACTGACCGCCGCAAGCGTCAGTACGGTTCCCACCGTCCATCCCAGCCATTTTTTGATGCTTCTTTTCATCTTGCGCCTCCTGCATGCAACTGTTTGGAATGAGGGAAAGGCAAGGCCGTTCCCTGTATTCAGTAAGACGATTGAGAAGGGCGGAAGGGAACGCCTTAAAAAAAGAAATCATTTCCGCGCCCAGTTCGTTGATTCGAGAAGCGGCTTCCGGCATTTCGGGCCGATGAAGGATAAAGCGCACAGCCAAAAGTCGAAAATAGTCTTCGCACCCATAGCGTCCGGTACATCATTACGGCATGGATGGCTGAAATCCCTTGCCATTCCTGGCTTTTCGGCTTCGGCTATCACAAAATCGATGTGACAAAGCAATCCCGCTATGATATAATACACTTGGTTTTGTTTGCCGAAATATGCGATAATCCGGCGGGAAAATCTCCGTTTTCTTCATGGATGCTGCCTGCCAGCGGCATGAAGCCCGGTGAGTCATAGAAATTTGCTTTGCCGCTTCGGCTGCGGAGGGCGAAGCTGTATGAATGAAAGGGCATGGCAGCATGATGGTTGCTTTTGGGGGACAAGGCGAAAATGAGCAGGACATTGCTCGTCATGCCCAAAAGACGATCAGCCGTGATGGCTAAATCTCCTCCAAAGATTCACTGCACCAGAAAATCCATTTTTGTTCAGAGCAGTCGTATTCTATAGTAAGATTCTGATGTTGGTCGAGGTGGAAACGGATGGCGAAACGTTTTATTTGCGCCTTGCTTGCCCTCTTCCAGACGTTTTCTGTGGCGTTTGCCGAGGAAAGGCAGTCTGCCATGGATTCCGTTGGAGCCTGGTTCGATCAGGCGGTAAAGGACACCGGCACTTGGGCATCCCATGCTTGGGAGGATACTTCTGAGTGGGCCGGACAGGCTTGGGCAGACATTTCTGCATGGACGATTCAGGCTTGGAACGATTCCTCAAAATGGGTGGCCCGTGCATGGTCGGACAGCTCGAGGTGGGTCGAAACCAACTGGGATCACTTCATTGTGTGGGCGAATATGATCGCTGCCGGCAATCCATATTCATGGATTAGCGATGCAGTATTGGAAAATGGCATTTTGGCTTACGATGAATATGTGGAAATGCTAACCTTTCTTGACGGCAATCCGTCGCCGGACGAGCTCCATCAGCGATACGATGGGGCTTTAACGGAGCTTTCAATGCTGAACGAGGACAAAACGGTTCTCTGGCAAATGCTCCAGGAGTGGTCAGAAAAGAAGGGCCTTTCGACGGAACAGACTTCGAAGCTTGCGTTGCCGTTCCTCGCTCGATTGTTGATTGAGGGCGAAACAGTTATCGGAGAGGATGCACCGCTTTCCGGCCCGGTGGTTGGACAATATTTGCTGACAATTCTGGAGGCAATGAATCTCGATTCTGCCGGTAAAGCCGATATGCAGCTCAAGATCCTTCATACGGCACTGGAAGGCCTGACGCGTCCTACGATCATTGGCGACACGGAACAGAACATCCTGGTTACGGACTATGTTGAGCTGCCATCCGAAGAAAAGTATTCGGAATACATGACTGAAGTGCTTGATACGATCTGCGAAGATGTCAGCGGAGAACTCGCGACCGAATAGGAGGGAACTTTGACAGATGGACGCTGCTTCTATTTTGCTGAAGTGCTTAAAATCCAAGCGCTTCATCGACGATACCGAGAAAGCGAAAGACGCTGTGGTGATCGAAAAAATGACGCTGCGGAAAGAAGATGATCTTTTCATCAGAGATGCGATTACCGGGATGGGAACAATCTTGAAGGAAGACTTGAAGAATCATTATTACATCACAACCGTCAGGATTGGCGCGCTGGGGAATGTCCTCACGCAGGCGGTGATCCTTCGCAGCGGAAAGGAAGCCGACGTGGCTGTTTATGCCCGCGAAGGCTTGATGAAGCGGCATCTGGCGGAGAAAACCATTCAGAAGCTGAAGGACGTTCTTTGTTGATTCAGATACGGAGGCTGCTGAGATGCAGAGCTATACTACCGCGCTTCAGAAACCGCTGGAATTGATTTCCTGGGAAGATGACCATTTCATGGAAGAGCTGCTCCGGGTGGCGCAGCTCTTTCGGCCTTTCTCTGCGGCTATGGACGAGTTTCTCGTCGAACGGGGATATACAGGAAATCTTTCGGATGTGGATGCAAAAACAGCATTCATCAGTGGGGCATTTCGCAGAGCGAATATGGATGTTCCGAGAGAAGTTCGCGCGTGGTTTGCCGGTCAGCCGGTAAAGCGGGACACGGTTTTTCAGATCTGCTTTGCCTTTGGGCTGGACGGCACGCAAACCGATGATTTCTTTCGGCGAATCTATACCAGAGAACGCAGCTTCAACTGCCATCTGGTGCAAGAAGCCATTTATTATTTTTGCCTGAACAATGGAATGTCTTGGGCGGATGCGCTGGAGATTCAGACGCAGGTTCCTCTGACCGGAAGGGACAATGGAGACGGGAATGCATTGTATACCGAATCCATTATCGCGCAGCTGAATGGCATAGAGACGAAGGAAGCATTTGTGGACTGGCTTCATCAGAACATGGACAAATTCGTTGGGTATGGTAACGTAACTGCATACGAGGCCATTCGGCGATTGTGGCATCAGGCGACGGGTACGAACGGGTTGCTTGTTCAGGAACGCAGGCAGCTTCCCTCTATTCTGGATGATGAAACGACGGGAAAGAAAAGCAAATTCAAAGCAGGCACAGACGGGGCGAAGCCCTACGACGCCTACCTTGCGATTCTCCAGCTGGATAAAAAGGACGTCAAAAAACTCGGAACAGATCGCTCCATCAAGCCCATTCTCGAAAAGCTTCATCATGATGCGCAGGATTCGTTTCCGGACAGACAGGGCATTGATTTGATTCTGCGGGGCGAACACGTATCCTACGAGCGCATCCGAAAATGGCTGGTGCTTCTGACCTTTTATACCTACTGGGCGAAGAAAGCCATCGAAAAAAACAGCTATGAAGCGGAGCCGGGTGATGCAGATCGCTGCATCGCCTGCATGAATCAGCATCTGACCGATGCCGGTTATCCGGAACTGTATATTGGCAATCCATATGACTGGATTTTTTTCTATGCCGCCAAGAGAGATGAACCGCTGTTTGTATTCCGATACATTTGGAATGAACTGCTGACCGGCAAGCTGGAAGAGCATCCGTAAATCCAGACCGCTCAACGCCCGGGGTAGAATGAACGCAAACCGTTTAAGGGGGATAAGAACCATGGATGAAAGAATCGCACTGGCCCCAGGTGCTGTATTGAAGCTGAAAACAGATACCGGCTATACGCCTTTCATCATCCGTCACGAAGTCGGGCGCGGCGGATCATGCATTGTGTATGATGCATCCTACAACGATCATCTGGGAAATTTCAAGCTGGTGCGCATCAAGGAATGCTATCCGCATGCGATCCGCATCACCCGAAATGCAGATGGAAAGCTGACGGCGAATCCCGTTGATTCAGACGCGTTTGCCGCTGCCAAAAAGCGCATGACCGATGCCTATCAGCGCAATCACGATCTGTTTTGCATTAGCAGCCTGGCTAATTCCGTGTCCAACACTTCTGACATTTATGAAGCCAACGGCACTCTTTACATTGTCTCTGTCTATATGAATGGCAAGACGTTTGCAGATTTTCACGGAAATACCCTGCATGACTGTGTTTCGCTGCTCATCAGTATTGCTGGGGTCCTGCAGCGCATTCATGACGCCGGTTATCTGTATCTGGATTTGAAACCGGATAATATTCTGATTCTGGAAGGCTCGTTGGATCTGGTGCAGCTGTTTGATTTTGATTCGATGATTTCCATGAAAGAATTGGCCTCTGCGGTTCAGTCCGGTAATTCCGGTGTGCTGCGTCCCTACTATACCCGAGGCTACGCTCCTTTGGAGCAGCAGACCGGCAAGCTTCGTCAGATGGGAAAGCATTCCGATATTTATAGTCTGGGTGCCGTTTTATTCTATGCCCTGTGGCATAAAACACCCTCTGCCTTTGATTGCGCTTCTTATGCAGAGTATGACTATGCGCACATGACCTATGCCGCAAAGCACTATCAGGATCAACTGTTTCCTGCGCTTACTTCATTCCTTCATCGAACGCTCGCCAGCTATCATGCGGATCGTTATCAGAGCATGGAAGAGGCCCTCTGCCAGCTTCAGGCCATTCGGCAGTACTCCGATGAAACGAAGCGCTGGCTCTTGTCAACACCTGTTTCGGCACCCGCTTTTTTTACCGGACGTGAGAAGGAACTGTCTGCCCTGGAACAGCTTTTACATACGGCTGGCCAGCATACCTTTCATCTTTATGGCATGGGCGGCATTGGAAAGAGCACTCTGGTGCGGGCTTATCTCTCCGCACATCGCACAGAGTATGACGCTGTTCTCTGGCTCTGCGCAAGCAAAAGCGCGGCGCAGCTGCTCTGTGACGACAGTCTCGTATGTGTCAACACCGTCCGGAGAATGCACGAAGAATCGCTGAATGACTATTTGGAGCGAAAGGTACAGGCGCTGAAAGAAATGGCAGCGAGCGGGCCAATCCTCGTGGTCGTTGATAACGTTCACCGGGAATTTTTGGAGGAATTGCATCTTTTGCAGGACATCGGTTGGGATTTGCTCCTGATTTCCCGACCGATGCTGGCAGAAGGACTGTTCCCTGCGCTGGAGGTTGAGGCAATGAGCTCCGAAGCACTGATGCGACTATTTCAGCGCTTCTCCCGCGTGGACATGACCAGCGAAGAGGAGCAAAATGACTTTTTATCCATTGCGAATAAGGTATACGGGCATACGCTGACTGTGGAGCTTTTGGGACGCCAGATTGCTCGGAGTTATCTGACGCTGCATGAAGCGGCCCAACTGGTTGAGAATGCAGGATTTGAGGGGTTCTTCAAAGAACCGATCGACTATATTCACGATGAAGAAGTCTTTATGGCTCCGCTTTGCAGTATTCTGGATCGGCTGATTGAAATCGACCGTTTCTCAGACGACGAAAAGAAGCTGCTGCAAATCCTTTCTATTTTTGAAGAACCGAGCCTCCGTATTTCCTTGCTTCGGGAATTGATTACTTTACCAAATCTGGAAATGGTCAACCGAATGGAGGAAGCAGGATGGCTGGAAATCACCTCCGGGCGGATCCGTTTTCATCCGATGCTGCGAGAATACGTCCGATCCTGGCACTGGAATCAGGCAGTCCGGGAATCGCTGGATGAAATGATGGAGCGGCTGCACCGTAAAATCAATCCCATGGAAGAACAACCTGATCTGGACAAGCAGTTTCCGGCGGATTATGGTCAGCTTTACGAGCTTCTCGGGATCGCAGATCAGCTTTTGTCCCATGCTGATCCAACCACCCCCGCAAGCCGGCTGCTCACGTTTCGGATGCTGATGGATTCGCCGGTGGATGCGGACGAAGCCGTAACGGACGGGATGATTCATCTTCTGGAATGCGCCGATGGTCTTCCCAGCAGGTGTATCCTGCGTTTGTACGAGACCACTGCCTTCATGCTGGGCCGCATGGGCTACTATGAGGATGCCCATGACCTCTTGAAAGAGATGAAAGTATACCTGAAAAAGCATCCCAGTCATTACTATGCATCCTGGTACCATCGAGCAACCGCAGTCATCCTGAATAATCAATACGGTTGTAAAAAGAATGACAAATGTATAAAGCATGAGAATGCTGCCATCAAAGAAGCACGCCGATCCAATCATCCCGATGCGCCCAATCAGCTCGCGGCTGTTCTGCTAAACAAGACGCAGACATTACTCGAGAGTCGGAAAAAGATGTCCCTGTGCGGACAAATGCTCGCAGAAGCCGGAGCCATCCTGCAATCCTCACAGGCTGGATATGAGCGTTATCATTTTGAATGTGTAGCCTCCATGTATTTTGCCATCGTTGGCGACAGGGAGGCCGCTCTAAAGCATCTTCAGCGGGCAACCGAGCATGCGGAAACAGAAAAGGATTCACCGCTTGCGCTGATCGAACACATGCTGGATGAGACGGCTGCTGTATACATTCAGCTCGGGCAGTTGGACGATGCAATCGCAACGGTGCTGCAGGCCGTTGCCATGTGCGATGCGAACGAAAAAATCCAGCGATATCGAAAGGCGCGATTCGAGGCCTATCTTTTTCTTGGAACGATCTATGCGTTGAACAATGAATTCATCCAGGCGGAAGCAACCTTTCAAAAAGCAGAAATGCACTTGGAGGATTCGGACGGCCGGTGGAATCTTCCGCTCTGTCCCAAAGAGATCCGGGAAAAGGCGGAAGAAGAACGAATGGCCAAAAGATAAAATCCCAAGGGCGATGCTGCGTTTGCACATCGCCCTTTTCGTTGGCTGCACCAGTAAATCCAGTTCCGGCTTTCAACCTGTTAAACTTAGGCCAGACGCAGGAGAGACGTCGGAATGGGAGGAGGATATAGGCCAAGACACAAGCAGACAACAGGCATTATCGGGTCATCTCTCAAAAGGAGAGCCGGGCTATTTGTCCCCTTGCTGTATGAGAAAGGCAGCAGTTCAGGGCCAATGTTTATCCGGCAGATTATGCGCGGCCGGAGACCGGCGGATTCTTTGACATTCTTAGCTGCAGCAAATGCGGACAGAAGTCAGAGATTCGATTTTGGCGCGCCATGAAGATGGATTGAATAAGGAGGTATCCCCATGAAAAAACGAATGGCTGCATTACTGGCTTGTTTGCTCATCGCAATGACGTTTGCCTCAGCGATGGCGTTGGAGCTCGATTACACCTCTCTGTCCGACAAGGAATTGGACGAACTGATTCGTGAGGCAACGGCTGAACGCAGCAACCGTCAGACCGTTCACGTACCCGAAGCTGTTCATGCATCGCCGGACAAGTACACCTGGTATGTACAAGACTATGTAGGGCGCAATGCTGCTGGCTTTGGATACACCTCCCTGGGCGGAGACCGGCTGGAGAAATACGGTGCAGGGTATCTGGAATTCATCTTCGTTACAGAGGATGGCACATATGCCGACATCAAAGATGATGCAACGCTGCAAAAGTATATTGTAACCGGCCAGAACATCGCTCCCAATACCGAAATGAAATACGTTTTCGAAACGGATAGTCAAGGAAATGAATACAGCAATCTGCTTAGTTTTCAAAACGTGTATATGATCGATTTGACCGTAAGAAGGATCGACGGAACGATGGCTGGTGATCCTGTGGGATTTGAACTGATCCCTATTACTCCATCGCCCGACAAATATACATGCTACATCCAAAACTATGTCGGCAAGAATCTGGCCTCCTTTGGTTATACTTCAATGGGCGGCGATCGGAGAGATAAATATGGGCAGAGCAGTATCAAGCTGAATCTGGTTACAGATGACGGCACCTATATTGACCCGGAGAACGGCGATGTTCTGCAACAGTATGTTGTTGTCTCTCAGGATATTGCCCCGAATGCTGAGATGAGACTGACGTACCTTAAAGATAGCGATGGAAATGAGTATTCCAACTTAATTGACAGCCAAACCTACAATGGCATAACCTTATATGTCCGCAAGCTGGACCTTTTCAATGCAGAAGCATCGTCAGAAAGCACTGCGCCGGAATCCTGAGATTCGAAAGGGCCGAAGTTCGCGATGGTTGCAACGGAATAAATGACCGCTTCCGTCATTGTGGAATCAGTCAGCACAAGCTAAAGCGCTCACGCCGAAGTCATGCTTCCAGGCGTGAGCGCTTTTCTTACGGTTGTAAAGTTTTTTGCTTTCGACCTTCTTGGTCGCGGGGGAGAAAGCCCAGGTCGCGCGCTTTTGGCTGTCCAGCTCCTTCCGCGCCTTTTTGCTGAGCTTCTTGCGGGAGATGAATTTCGCCATGTAGGTCACATCCTTTCGAGTATGGCAGTAGGGTAAGAAAAAGCCTGGCAAGCGAGCTTGCCAGGCTTGTGGTGGTCGCAACAGGACTCGAACCTATGACCCCATCGATGTGAACGATGTGCCCTCCATAGTGCTTTGCATAACAAAGCAAGAAAAAAGCCGCCCGAAAGAGGCGGTAAATCAGTCTATTCAAGAAGCAATTTTCGATATGGCCTCGCAGCAATTCGGATCGAGGAATTGCTGGGCGGTCAGCTTGAATTTCACGGTGATCTCATATGATAAAAGCATCGCTGCAATGACGAGGCTCATTTTTTACAGTCTCTATTTTGTCGCAATAAGCATAATTGATACTGACAACTGAGCTGTAAGTCCTCGAATCGAGGAGGAGACGCATAACGCCGTAGGTTTCACACCTTTTCCCCGTTTGTCTTGTTCTGTAAAAAGCAAACCTTTATTTTCCCGGATTGATTTCCTTTGCCGTCTCTTCCAGCTCCAGCATATACTTATCGAAATCGGAGAGAAACAGCTTATCCTGAATCACACGGTACTTTTCAAATTCCGTTTCAGCGTGCAGTTTAGCAATCTCTGCCGTAACCTTTCCAGAATCCTTCAAAAGCCCGTATTCAAACATTTGAATAAAACCGTTCAGCCTCGTTTCCCAATCCTGCATAGTAAGGGGAATGTGCCGTAGTGTCATACTTTCCGCAAAGTCCAGATAGGCGGATACCATACGGTCAAGCTGTCCCATTTCAAATTCTGACAGATAGTTCTTTGCAATCGTCACGTCGCTTCTCTTAATTTTGCCGTCGGGCGCATCCGCCTATGTAGTAAGGCCCATATGCTCCTTGCGATGGTCTGCTCGCTCCACGATAAGCTCGGCTGCGGCGTGGCCATGGATGGCAAAGTGCATTTTATTCTGAACCGTTGCATAGAACCGCTTGGTTGCAGCGGCGGTTCTGTCGTAATCGATAGCAGTAGCGTAAAGATCCGTGACTTTCTGGTAGAACTTTCGCTCGCTTGAGCGTATCTCGCGTATACGCTCAAGCTGTTCATCAAAGTATTTTTCCGTAAGATAGGTTCCGCGTTTGATGCGCTCAACGTCCATGACCCAGCCTTTTATGGTGTAGTCCTTGGCGATCTGATTTACCCACTTACGGAACTGAACGGCTCGCTCGGAGTTGACCTTAAACCCAACGGCGATTATCATCTTCAACGAATAGTGGTTTGCGTTATAGGTTTTGCCGTCATCGGCAGTTATCCGAAATTTTCGGATAACTGAATCCTCTTGCAATTCGCTGTCCGCAAAGATCTTTTTGATATGGTAATTAACGGTGCGGACATCCACATCGTACAATACCGCCATCAGCTTTTGGGTCAGCCAAATATTCTCATCCTCATATCGCATTTCAAAGCTGGTTTCTACATCTCCCACGGAAGCAATATAGGTCAGATATTCGGCAGTGCTGGATCGAATCGTGATTTCTTCTTTTTTCTTTGCCATCGGTTTCTCCTTTCACCGACTGCGGTCCACGGATCTCGCCGCTGATTCTAAACTGATTATATCATCGCAGATCAGTGCCGACATAGAACACCTCGCGGAGTGGCTATTCCATTTTGGAAACAACCACTTCTGCCTGCAATTCATCTTCAGCTTCGCTGTACTTGCTCGAATTGTATTATATCACATCATTGCATTCAGCAAAAGGTGAACGGAGTTATAAATACCTCCAATTCGGTTGAATGACCACCTTCGTCACATTGCCCGTCTTGCTAACCGCATTTGCGCCCGGAGTCAGCGTCGGGAAATCCCCGCTCATATTGCCGTTCATACTGGCTGCGCCATTGTAGGCTTCCATGAGCGGTGTGTCCAGCGTGATGCTGTCCGTAATGCTGTCCAGCTCCACAATAGTCATGCCAACCATGAGGGTGATTTCGCCAGAGCCGTATACCGTGATGACTGGTTCTGCGTACACGCTGCCGGGGTTGGTAACGAATGTGCCGGAGGTCGTGAGCGTGATCTCCGGCACATTTTCCGGATACCAGAAGGGCTTGCAGCGGAAGCTGACGGTGAAGGCGCGGTTTTCGTGATTGCGTAGGATTTTGGAAAACTCAATCTGGTTCGCTATGCGGGCGTTGTAAAACCCGCCCGGACACGCAGGCAGTCCGAGCTTTCCGGCTTCCTTGAGCCACGCGCAGATTTCCGGCAGGCGAGACAAATTCGCCACGGTGCATTCCACGGGCAGGATGAAGTCGTCGTATACGTCGTTGGCCTCAAGCGTGGTAAGGCTTCCGGGTTTGCCGGGCATGTTGGTGAATGTCACGCGTTCAGACGGGCAGATGATGGACGGCTGTGTTGTCACATGAATGCCGTACTCCGTGCATTTGACGCCGTTCCAGGAAAACCAGTCGTTCATGCAAATCTCATTCCTTTCCCGCGCTGCTGCCGCCGGGTCAAACCGGCGATTTCAATGGCCAGCGAGCGCACGTCCTGCTCGTCGCGCACGACCAGCTTGTCCACTTGAATGGTGGTGCTGGCGTTCTGGTTGTAGGTTTTGCGGTTGTCGTAGGAATTCGTGCCGCCGACGCCGCTTTGGGACGCGCCGGTAAGATAGCGTGCGGCGTTCTGAATGACCTTCGCCTGATTTTTGCTCTCCATAAGTGCGCCCTGCCCGAAGCCGCGCATCGCCATGCGGCCTACCTCGTCCCGGAACACGCCCGAGGGGGATTTGATTTTCAGCTCCCGTTTGGCCGCGTTTACCGCGTCCCGCGCAGCGGAGCGCATGGCTGAAATCACGCCAGAGCGACCGGCGAGAATGCCCGCCTTCAGACCAGACATAGCATTTACGCCCACAGGCCGCAGTGTCGAAGTGTTCAGACTGCCGGAAACGGCGCTTTTGATGTTGGTTGCAACGCTGCTGCCGGTTGCTATCATGGAATAACCGGTCAATGCGGCAGACAGGCCTTCAGCGGCACTTATACCGAAAGCCGTCAGGGCATCGGCGGGCAGGGCTGCTTCAATCGCCGCTTTGACCTGATCGGCCAGCGCTTCCGCATCGGCAGAGAGATCATACTCCGCCATGCCTTCGCCGACGCCCGGGGCAACGTTCTCACCAATGGGCTTCACGCGTTGGGAGGGCGAATGAATGACGAAGGCGGCATTCAGCGCCGCTTCCAGATTGCCCGCCACGCTTTCGGCATCCGCGTCCCAGCCTGCCGCCGACATGGCATCGCCGATTCCCGCAGTGATGTTTTCGCCGATACCTGCCAGCTCCAACGCAGATAGGAAGTCCACGATGGTCTGCAGCTTCTGTAAGTCCTCCTCGCTGATCTGCTCGCCGTTCTGAATGGCTGCGACCATTTCGGAGACAAAGGTTTGCAGGCCCGCGATGTTGTCGGCGGAAAATTGCTCGCCGAGCCGCTTGTCGATGCCGTTCAGCGTTCGGTTATCCAGCAGGCCCCACAGCGTGGCCCATGTGCCCTTGTAGTTGTCGAAGGCCTTCAGCTCGGTGGTGAACGAGCGCATCCAGTCGATGAGCGAGCCGCCCAGCACGCTATTCAGCACGCCCCAGTCGTGCTGACTGTTCTTACCGAAGATGGAGGTGGTCACGAAGTTTTCGTCCAGCTTTTCACCGGCGGCAGAGACGGCTTCGGCGGTTCCCTCGATTTTCGGCGTAATGAGAATGTGCATGGTGCCGTCCGCATCCAGCACGGCCACCTTGTCGGGCGTGAGCAGTTCCTTCGGCACCAGCGACGCGGGAATTTCCACGCCGTTTTGCCAGAAGTCCACGTTCTCCGCCGTCAGCGCATCCTCCGGATTGGAGAATACCTCGCTCAGACGCAGCACACCCTCCACCTCGATGGGATTGTCGGCCATGAATTGGCGATAGGCCGTCAGGTCGTAGCCGGAAATCGTGATGACCGTCTCCAGCTTGGGCGGCTCCACGCCCTCCTGCTGACCATAGCCCGTGATGATCGCCGCCGTCGTGATCGCGCCGGGGTTCTGGGCGAATTCGTTCCAGCGTGCCTGCGCGCCGGTCATGGTGGCGTAGCGCTTGCCAGCTTCGTTGGACAGCGCCACGTTCTCCTGCCACGCGGAGGTCGCCGTCTGCTGCGCGTCGGAGAAAAGGCCGGTGGCGTTGGTGGCGCGCATCAGGGTGTCGCGCAAGCGAACCTCGGTAAAGCCCATCTCCTGCAGGGTGACGATGGAGGACACGCCCTGCTCGTCCATCTGAGCCAGTCCCACGATGAATTTCTCAATCGCGCCCGCCGGATCGGACTGCCACAGCCACCTGCATCTGAATCATGGCCTTGCTGAACGCCGTATCGCCCGCCTCAGCCTCCAGACCAACGGAGGACAGCGCCGTGGCGAAGCCCAGAATCTGCGCCTGACTGAGCCCCACTTGTGAACCAGCCGCCGCCAACCGCGTGGCCATGTTCATAATGGCGGATCGGTGGTGGCGTAATTGTTGCCCAGATCGACCAGTGCGGAGCCGAACCGCCCGAAATCCGAATGGGACATCCTTGTGACGTTGGCAAATTGCGCAATGGCAGTAGCGGCCTCGTCCGCGGCGATGTCGGTGGAATTGCCCAAGTCGATCATCGTTCGGGTGAATTCCACCAGATAGTCGTTCTGAATGCCCAGCTGCCCGGCATTCGCCGTGACCTCGGCAATGTCGGCAGCGTCGGTGGCGATCTCGGTACTCATTTTCTGAATGGCGTCCGAAAAAAGGGCATATTCCGTTTCGGTGGCGTCCACCGTCTTTCGCACCGAGGTGAACGCGCTCTCATATTCCACGGAGGCCTTGACCGCCGCTGTGCCCAGCGCCAGCACGGGCGTAGTGAGCGCGGTCGTCATGCCCTTGCCGACCTTTTCCAGCGAGGCGCTGACAGACGCGCACTTTTTCCCGAAGGCCGTCAGCGTGTCGCCCGCCTTTGTCCATGCGGACTGCATTCGCGCAAGCCGCTCGGTGGTCGCGCGAATCTGCTGCTCGGTCTGACGCAGCGCGCCCTGCGCGTTGTTCAGGTTGGTGCGCGCCCGCGTGACCTCATCTGCGTTGCTTTGCAGGCTCTTGGTATTGGCCGCCAGCTGGCCCTCCAGCTTTTTGCCCTCGGCGGAGGAATCGGCATACTCCTGAGTCAGTGCGTCCAGATTGGCCTTGGCCGCCAGCGTTGCGGAATCCGACTCGCCCAGCTCGCGGGCAAAGCGCTCGTATTGCTTCGTGGCCGCAGCCACCTGCTGCTTGAGATCGGCTTTTTTCTGCCGGGCTGCGTCCAGCGATTCCGTCAGCTTGCCCTGCTGGGCATAAGCATTCTCCAGCTTTTTGTTGGCTGCCGCCAGCGCCTTTTCGTACTGCTGGACGGCTTTCTGCTGAAGCGCCAGCTTTTGTTGGAGGCTACTGAGCTGGCTCTGCGTCCCGGAAACGGACTCTTCAAAATTGTCCACACCCGAGGCGGCCCGCCGGAATTCGCTCTCGGCCTCCTGAATCTGTTTGTTGATGGACGTAAGATTTCGGGAAAAAATATCTCCGTCCAGCGAAAGCGACACAACAAGGTCGCGCAGGACTTCGCTCATGCTGTCACCACCTTTGGGAAATATTAAATCGCACGATTTTCTTGATAAAATCGTGCGATTCGCGTATAATATAAGCGAAGGGAGGGATTGATGATGTCAATCACTGCAACGGAATTGAAGCAGAATC
>ERZ857827.1882-NODE-1882-length-18496-cov-6.489561_pt1 | contig 18496 bp, 9 predicted proteins | sample MGYA00519761_ERZ857827 | MGnify/ENA primary metagenome ERZ857827 (study PRJEB31778, sample SAMEA3449370) | human gut metagenome | biome: human gut; feature: human-associated habitat; material: faeces | place: United Kingdom | collected 2010/2012 ... | reverse complement strand
AACCCGTGTCGGTGTTAGACTTGCCGTACTGGCCGAAAAGCTCCTGCTTTTTCTCTGCTGTTAAATAAGCCATTTTTGAAAGTTTATTTAAATTCCACTCTACGACGCATCCCCCTTACCGTGGATAACGCCAGAGCGTCCGGCAAAGTTACGAAATAATTGACAATTAAGCATGGCAAATGAAAAATTATTTACCTTTTTTACACGGATTTATCGCCTTAAACTCCGGAAAATACTATTTTTGCGGCAAAACAAGTCTACGTTATGGTAAAGACGCTTATTTTCGCACTCCTCGCGACGATGTGCGCAACCTTCCTGTGGGGCTGCGGCGGCAAGGTTTCCTATACGACCGTCGACGGGACGATGCTCGGCACGACGCTGCACGTGGTGGCCGACGTGCAGGGCACTTCGCCGCAGGAGCTCTACGCCGCCGTCATGGCGCTCGACCGGGAGGCCAAGGCCTCGATGTCGATCTTCGACCCGGCGTCGCTGCTGAGCCGCCTGAACCGCAACCAGACCGACAGCGTCGACCGCCATATCGCCTTCAACCTCCGCCTGGCCGACAGCATCAGCTCGCTGAGCGACGGCCGTTACGACGTGACCGTCAAACCGCTCGTCGAGGCGTGGGGCTTCGCCGGGAAAGAGGCGCAGGAGAACCCGAACGTCGATTCGATCCTTGCGTTCGTGGGCCGTCAAAAGGTGCGCATCGAAAACGGCCGCCTGATAAAGGACGATCCCCGTGTGCAGCTGGATTTCAATTCGATCGCCAAAGGATATACCGTCGACCTGCTCGCGCAGCTCGTCGAGTCGTTCGGTGCCCGGAACTACATCGTCGACATCGGCGGCGAAGTCCGCTGCAAGGGCGTCAACCGGCAGGGGGATCCGTGGCGCATCGGCATCGAGACCCCGTTCGACGGCAACATGTCGAACGGCGAATACCTCCAGCGGCGTATCGGGATGACCGAAGGCGGCCTGGCCACCTCGGGCAATTACCGCCGTTTCTACCTCGATGCCAAGGGCAACAAGATCGCCCACACAATCGACCCCCGCACGGGGCGCAGCGCCGTTTCGCGCCTGCTGTCGGTGACGGTCGCGGCTCCGACCTGCGCCGAGGCCGACGCCCTGGGAACCATGTTCCTGGCGATGGGGGCCGACGATGCGCTGGCCGCGGCGAAGTCCATGCCCCGGATGAAAGTCTATTTCATCCTCGCCGACGGCGCGGATGGCTATGAAGAGTATGTTTCGCCCGCCATGAAGGCGGCAATCATGCAATAACCGATTTATGAAAAGCGCAGTTTTCCTCTACAACACCCAATCCGGCAAGTGCAAGATCGGCCACTGTACCGATAGCATCTGCACCGTATTCCGGGCTTACGGCTACGAGATTACCCCGCAGCCGATCGACTTCGAAGCCAATCCCTTCGACGGCAACGAGCAGATCAGCCTGATGGTCGTGGCCGGCGGCGACGGCACGGTCAACTATGTGGTCAACTCCATGAAAAGCAAGGGGCTGGATATCCCCTTGGGGGTAATCCCCGCAGGTACGGCCAACGATTTCGCCGGGGCGCTCGGCATGTCGCACAAACCGCTCGAAGCAGCAAGGCAGATTGCCTCGGGCGCCATCGACCGGGTGGATTGCGGCTGTGTGAACGGCCTCTACTTCGTCAATATTTTCAGCTTCGGCATCTTTACCACCACCTCGCAGCGTACGCCCGACGAACGCAAGCACAAGATCGGCAAGCTGGCCTATATCATCGAGGGGGTCAAGGAGTTTCGGGCGATGCACGCCGTGCCGCTCCAGGTCGTGGCCGACGGCGAGGCGTTCGATTTCAATTCGCTCATGGTGCTGGTGTTCAACGGCGAAACCGCCGGGGGATTCCGCCTTGCGCGTCGGTCGTCGATCAAGGACGGTGTGTTCGACTGCCTGATGCTCGAAAAGAAGAATTTCCTGCGTTCGACGCTGGCCATGGGACGCTACCTGCTGGGCGGAAACCCCAAGATAGTCCGCCACTTGCGGGCCCGGGCTCTGGATATCGTTTCGACACTCAACGAACCTACGGACGTCGACGGCCAGAAAGGTGCCGAATTTCCGCTGCATATCGAGTGTATCGCCGGCGGCCTGCGTGTGATGTGCCCCCGCGAGGAGGGGAAATAAGAGCAGGACGGAAACCGGCCGCGGACATTGCGTTTCCTTTGTTTTTTGCACGAGATATTGCATTTGCGTATGAAAAATGTTACATTTGTCCGAAATACCACGACGATATGGCGGATACTATCAAAACGGCAAGGGCGATAAGGGAGAGCGGAAGGGAGAACTTGCGTAAGGTTTCGATCTCCCGTATCAAAAAGGAGATGAACGATGTGTTCTATCTCTCCGACGACCTGGTAATCACAACGCTTTCTGCACAGAACAATACGACGGCCGAGTACCCGGCTTCGATCGACGGTTTTTCGGCCATCATCATGATGACAGGCGAGGCGACCGTGTCGATCGACATGCAGAATTACAGTGTCAAACCCAATACGATCGTCTTTTTCAATCCCGACAGCATCATCCGCACGGTGAAATGTTCGGCGAACGCCGCAGCCTATTTCCTCGCCTTCTCCAAGTCGTTCGTCAACGAAATCCAGATAGACCTTTCTACCTCGCTGCCGGTCTACATGCGCTTCGGGAAAGCCCCCGTGCTGGAAGTCGCGCCGCAGGACGTGGATGAGATACGCCAGTTGTTCCAACTGATCAAAACCATGCTGCGCAGCGACAAGGAGCGTTACCGCCACGAGATCATCCGCACGCTCTTTACCACGGCGTTCTACATCATCACCGAGATTAACCAGCGCGAGCAGCCCGGCGGAATCAAACAGGGGCGCTGCGAAGTACTTTTCGACGAATTCATGTCCCTGTTACAACAGTACAACAAGCGGGAACGCAACGTGAGTTTCTATGCCAAACAGTTGAATATCACGCCTAAATACCTTTCATCGGTCGTCAAGGAAGTCAGCGGGAAAACTGCTGCGCGCTGGATCGACGAGTCGGTGATCCTCGAGGCCAAAGCGTTGCTGAAATACTCGGGAATGAGTATCCAGGAAATCGCTTACCACCTCAATTTCTCGACCCAGTCGTTCTTCGGCAAATACTTCAAGCAGCATACCGGCACAAGCCCCTCGCGCTACAAGCGCAAAGGCTGATCGGCATGCGCGGCCACAGGATGAATCCCTCTCCCGGAGAGGGATTTTTCTTGTGCCTTTTCCCGACGGGGAATAAGGCCGGATTTATTATTGCATATCAATCGCATAGGACATATGTTGCCGGGACAACGGGGCTTTTTCCGCCCCTTAATTTGTAAACCATAGCGTAAACCGGAAAAAAGATGAAAATTGCAAAAGCTACCATTACTGCACTCCTTTACACCTCCAAGACCCTTGCCAACGGCGAACACCCCGTCATGATCCGGGTCTGTTACAACGGCAAACGTAAATACAAGAGTACGGGGCTCTCCTGTCCCGCAAAACTCTGGAATACGGCGAAACAGGAAGTACGCGGACGCCATCCCCTTTCGATGAATATGAACGCCCTTATCGAATCGGAATTGATGTGCCTGAAAAACAAGGTGCTGGATTACGAACGCCAGGGCATGGCCTATTCGGTACAGAGCCTGCTCGAGGCTTCGGGGCGGAAACCGCCGTCGCGCAAAACGCTGGACGACCTGTTCGAAGAACGCATCGCCTATTTCAGGGACACCATGCAGAAACACAATACGGCGGCCGGCTACCAGACGCTGCGGCATATTATCGGACGGTATTCCCAGAACCGGACGGTCGAGCTGTTCGACGTGGACAAGGCCTGGCTGCAGGATTTCGAACAGCACCTCCATACGCGCTACGCCGACACGAGCATAAAACGCTTCTTCAGCGCATTCAAGGCGCTGATGAATTACGCTTGCCAAAGCGGCCAGCTGGCCGTAAGCCCGTTCCACGGGTTCCGCCTCAGCCGGAGGCTCGATGTCAGGACGGCCAAGCGGGCGCTGGAAACCGGGGAACTGGAGGCGATCGTACGTTACTACCTCGACACCTATTATTATAAGACGAACCGAAAGCCCGATGTAAAAACGATGCAGCGACGCTACTGGCGCAGCCGTGTGTATGGGCCGGACGGCACCGTCAGGCAGGCCGCGATCGATGCCGAACAGTTTTCGCTCGCGCTGTTTATCTGCTCCTATATCTTCCAGGGGCTTGCCCTGGTCGACCTCGCCCGGCTGAAGTGGAAGGATATGGTCTGCATCGAAATTCCTGACAAGGAGAAATACGACCGGGATCGTACGACATACGGCCTGCGATATGCCGAGGTGCACAAGGCCACAGCCACGTTCTACGAAATCAACCTCGTCCGTGCCAAGACGCAACACCTGACACGGGTGCTGGTCGAACGGTCGGTGGCATGGCCCTACATGGTGCTGTTCTTAGGGCCGGGAAAGGCGCGGGGCAATGATTTCGTCTTTCCGATCTACTTCGACGAAGACCCTGTGCATCAGTTCGAGCGGATCACCTATGCGAACAACGTGATAAACCAAAGCCTGCAACGGGTTGCCAAACGCATCGGCCTCACGCGGAAAGTCACCTTCTATGCGGCACGCCATACCTATGCGTCCAGGCTCTACCATGCCGACGTTCCCCTGCCCCTGATCGCTCAGAACATGGGACGCAACCCCGCGGAGATCGAGACCTACCTCAAGGAGTTCGACACCGACAAGATTATCAGCGCCAACAAACGCATCTGGCAAATCCCCCGGACAGAACCGCTCGAAATGAATACCGGCGGATTGTAAACCGTCCTGTCAACCGGCTATTTCTTACTGTCATTAACAGACTGATAAACAAGGTCAAAATAATTATCCGCACTGTTCCTCACGGGAACATTGTTAGCCGGTGTCGGTTGTAAGGACTACGACGACGACATCAAGGAAATCAACAACAAAATCGAAGGCCTCGAGACGGGCAAGCTTGCCTCGCTTGAGGAACAACTCAACTCCCTAAAGGTTACAATCAGTACGCTGGAGCAGGCCGACAAGGATCTTCAGCAAAAAATCAACGAACAGGAAAAGGCAATTTCTTCCGCCACAGGTGATATCGAGCAGCTTGAAAAAGAACTCGAAAAAGCAGTTAAAGCTCATGAAAGCTTGCAAACCAATATTGATAATCTGAAGAAATATTGCGACGGGGCTTTCCTCAAGACAGCAGATGCTGCCAAAACCTATGCGACAATCGCCAGTGTTGCAGATGCCGTAGCTCTTGCAAAGAACTTGAAAGTCTACAACACCGATGCAGCCATCAAGAAGGCCATCGACGATGCTGTAGCTGCTGCTGTAAATGCAAACGGAGCAGCTTTCCAGGCAGCTTTCGACACGCGTTTCACATCGGCACTCGATGCAGCGCTTTCGTCCGAGGCTGGTAAGGAAGGTAAGATCTACCAGGCTATCACGGCTGCCATTTCGCAATACGATGGTAAAATGCACCAGTGCCTGACCGACGCCTTGGCAGAAAACGGTCTTATAACCAATGCTATTGCCGATGCCATTGCCGATGCGAAAACAGATTTGACGGCCGAGTTGCAAAAATGGGTATCGGGACGTCTGACCAGTGTAACGCTGATTCCCGATCTGTATGAAAACGGCATTGAGACGATCGAAGTCAACTCGTTACGCTACAAGAAAATGAAGGTCAATACCTCTACGGAAACGGCCGCTGTTACTCCTGCTACCGAAAAGTATTGGTATATTTCCGAAAAAGCTACACCCGTTCGCTACCATGTTTCGCCTTCGGTCGTTACCAACAGCGATATCGAGACTCCTTCGTTCGTGTTCGAACAGGCTGTTTCGCGTTCCGCAGTCGGCAGCACGCTCCTGTCCGTCGTTTCCAATACATGGTCGACCGAGGCCGGCAGTGCATGGAACATCAAGAGCAACGAACTGACAGTCAACACACGTCGTGTTGCCGGTTATGGTCTTGTAAAGCCTGCTCCCGAAAATAATATCTATACGGCAGCATTGAAGGTGCCTATCGCGGAGAAATGGCTGGAAGACGATGCCGACGATACGTTCATTTATTCCGACTATACGAAACTGAGCGAATATATCTATGATGTTAAGATCGCAGCCCTGCGCGATGACGGGGAAGGAATTGCCAAGTACAGCGATACGGACAGCAAACATTATCATTTCTACGAGACGTATAAGAAGGCAACAGACTTGGTGGCATCGAAGCCGGCTGCGACTTGCGATTACGACGAAACGATCGACCTGCTGACCCTGGTTACCGGTTGTGCAACCAATGCAGAGGGAGCTAAGGCCCGTGAAATCAATAAGGCAGCTCTTGCTGTTGCGGGTTTGGAATTCCGTTTCGCAGTGCCGACAGTCCCGTTCAAACGCGGCGAAAACGAAGCCGACAACCAGAAGTACATCAAACTGAACGGCTCGGTTGCAACCCCCGTTACCCCGGAAGGAACCGAGAATAACCAGGCAGCCATCGGTAAAACCCCCGTTGTACGCGTCGAATTGTGGGATGCAAAACGCAATGAGATCGTAGACGTAAAATGGCTCCAGCTCAAATGGACACAAAAGACCTTCAGCTTCCCGATCGACAAGATCTATACGAAACTGGGTTGCAGCTATACCTATAAGTTCCTTTGGGATGATATGAACAAGCATATCCTCGAGAAGATGGGCGAGAGCGGCATGTCGCAGGCCGATTTCGTGAATACTTATAAAGTCGCAGGTATCAGCACGACCGACAAATGGACGGAGCGCAACAATAATACCGGTTTAGGCAAGGTCGTTACGGACAAGACCTCCGACGATTACAAGAACGGCAATTACGAAATGTGGTATGGACTCGATGCCAATGCCGCAGAGTCGACACCCGCGTTCGAATGGCACCTGACGGCCGACCAGATCGGTAAGATTATCGACCTGGACGGGAAGTTGCTCAGCAAGTACAAGGACGGTAAGGATATGTTCGTTACGATCAATCTGGTACGCAAGGACGGCAACGTAGACGGCGGTCTGACGATCACCTTTGGTGTAAACTTCACCGTCGAGCTGAAGGCTACGGTTACGAAGAATACCGCATGGTGGCACTCCGACTACGCAGGTAACGCGAACAAGAGTGTCAAGGTCACGCCGATCCACATTAACACGGCCAACCCGGAATACCGCAACGGAACTGTCGATAAGTTGGTTAACTATGAGTTCGACCTGGCAAGCGCATTTACCGACAAGAAGCCGCTCGCCAATATGAACAACTGCGCCGTATGGGATATTCAGTTCTCCAAAACGCAGCCAGTTACGGACTTCAAGGTTAACTTTAACCCTGCAACCGCCGAACCTCAGGTAGAGCACAACAACGACGATTACGGTTATGTGCTGCAATCGAAGACCCTCAGCGGTAATGCTTCGAGAATCCAGTTCAACGGCTCTCAGACGCAGAATGCATGGTTCGGTGTCGACAACGGCAAGTCGGTCGCATCCGAGATATCCGTATTCGTGGGTGAAAATGCAGCCGGCTATGCACTGCTCGGCCAGCGTGCGAACGCGAAGATTTGGGGCTCAATCAACCCGAAGAACATCTATCTGGTCGAAACGTTCGAACTTTCCTACGTTGCCCCGCTCAAGTTCGTGAACGACCTGGGTGTCGTAGAGCTTCCCTATGCAGCTGAAGGACAGACTATCGATTGCGCAGAAGCTATTTCGATCCGAGACTTCCAGAACTACCTCGTAGCTGCAAAAGCCCCGGTAGCAGCGCAAGGTGAGGATGAATATGCTCCCGAACGCTACAAGTACTACGATGTCAAGACCGCTCAATGGAACTTTGCCGAAGCAGTTGTCAATCAGGCTGTCGACGCACAGGGCAATATTTCGGCTGTCAGCATCGAGGGTATCACTGCCGACAACTACGCAACCGAGGTTGCCAAGAGAAAGCTTTATAGCGCCAACTCGTTCTTCAAGATGCCTTCGGGTCAGAACTGCTTTGAGACGAATGCCCAGGATGCTACGAAACTCGATTTCCACAGCCTGCTTGGTAACGACCTCGGCAAAGAGGTATCGGTACTGATTCCCGTATCGGTTCAGCACAAGTACGGCGTCGCCAAGACCCTCGTTCAGGTCAAGGTCAAACCGGTTGTTCTTGACTAAGACATCTTTCCCGCGGAATCCGGCGCTGCTGTGAGGCAGCGCCGGGAACCCGGAAACATACCCCAAAGCAGGAGTCGCACATCCCCAAAGTTTTTTGGTAACAACAACTCCCACTTTTCAAGTAAAACTCCTGCCTGCGGCAGACCGAAGAGGCGCGGTCTGCCGCTTTTTTTATATCCGGGAGTTTCCCTGCGTTCTCTTCGATCCGCATTGTGGGTTCGTTACCCTGGAGCCCGGTTTTTTTGTGGGGTTGAGGTTTTTGTACGGCTCCTGTTTCTCGTGCGGCTCCCGTTTCTTGCGCGGATTGCGGCTTTCTGACGATCGCAAGGCTGCGGGCACGGAATGCCCGGGCATCTTATGGAATATCCGTCGTTGAATCGGGTAGCGGCGGATATTCCTGCCTTTTACGGGCGGTTGTTTGGCCCGCCCGAGACAGACCAACGGAAAAACAGCCGGGATCCTCGGATCCCGGCTGTTTCGCTATTCGGTAGTGTAGTGTGTCGTAAATCTTTCTTTTGCCCGTTATTTCGCCTTTGCGGCCTTTGCCGCCACAGCCTTGTCCAGTTCGATGATGAAATCCGAGAGGACGTTCATGTAGTTGATGAAAGCGTCGTAGGCCGAATCGTAGGGGTTGAAATAGGAGTGTACGTCACCGTCCGAGAGCCATTTGGTAGCCATGTAGTAGAAATGGTCGGAGGTCTGCATGAAACTCCACACATAGTCGAAGTCGGGGCTTTTCAGTGCCGCGATCTTCTCCTTCTGGGCGTAAAGCTTCGAGAACGCTTCGTTCTGCAACTCGTTGCCGAGCCATGCCGTCACGTCGCGCTCCTCGTCGGCCCACGACATCACGTGCGGACAGTGGAGTACCGCTACGGGCTGGTGTTTCTTGGCAGCTTCGGTGACGGTCGCGAACTCCAGACCGTTTTTCTTGGCGAGGATTGCCTTCGGCAGAGCGCGCATGAACTCGAAGATTCCCGTGTCGGCGGTCTGGTGTTCGCCGAAAGTTTCATAGTCCATGAAGAGGTTGATGACCTCGCCCGGAGTATCGTCCGAAGCGAGCCATTTCACATATTTGTCCGCTGTCAGCGGCCATTCGTTCCAACTGCGGTTCGAGAAGCGGAAGGCGATGTCGTCCGAGAGTTTGTAGTTGCGCAGCAGCAGGCGCAGTTTCTGGTTGACGGCGTTGGCGTATACATAGTTGGGCGATTTCCAGCCCAGCACGTGCTTGGCACCTTCGGCCAGCATCGTACGAAAGCCCATTTCGGCCACTGCGGCGCCGATGTCGTCGGAGTAGATCAGCTCCGTATTGCGGAAGGCGGTCGGTTTCACCCCGAATTCCTTTTTTATGAGCGCCGTGTGGAGCTTTACCTGTTCGGTGAAATCCTCCTTCGACGCCAGCGATGCCAACGAGTGGGAGTAGGTTTCGGCAAGGAATTCAATGCAGCCCGTGGCGGCCAGTTCCTTGAACGATTCGAGGACTTCGGGTGCATAGGCACGGAACTGTTCGATAGCGATGCCCGTGATCGAGAATGAGCAGCGGAACTTACCCTTGTTTTCCCGGATGAGCTTCAGCAACAGGGCGTTCATCGGCAGGTAGCATTGCCGGGCGACTTTCTGCATGATGGAGCGGTTCAGCAGGTCGTCCAGATAGTTGTGATCCTTGCCCATGTTGAAGAAGCGGTACTTCTTCAGTCGCCAGGGCTGGTGTACCTGAAAATATAAGCAGACGGTTTTCATAGGGTAGCTATTTTATTGTTTTTTATTCTCTTCGATCGCCGCTTCGTATACGGCTTTGATTTTGGCTGCGGCATCGTTCCATTTCAGGTTCGTGACCTCTTCCAGGCCTTTCGAGGCGAACATCCCCGCAAGCGCCGGGTACTGGATCAGCCCGTAGATGGCATCGGCCAGGGCATCGACATCCCAATAGTCGACCTTCACGGCATAGTCGAGCACTTCGGCCACGCCGCTCTGCTTGGAGATGATCACCGGGACGTTCGAACGCATTGCCTCGAGGGGCGATATGCCGAACGGCTCCGAGACCGACGGCATGACGTATACATCCGACAACTGGAACATCTTGTGTACGTCCTCGCCGCGCAGGAATCCGGTGAAGTGGAACCTGTCGGCAATGCCCAGCCGCGCCACGCGGCGGATGACGTGGTTCATCATGTCGCCCGAGCCGGCCATTACGAAACGTACGTTGGGGACTTTCTTCAGCACCTTGGCCGCGGCCTCGACGAAATAGTCGGGCCCTTTCTGGTAGGTGATACGCCCCAGGAACGTGACGATCTTGTCGTCCACGCCCCGTTCGGGCATTTTGCACTGGCCTGCGGCGAACCGCACGGCATTGTGTACCGTCACGACCTTGTCGGCCGGGACGCCGTAGCGGTTGATGACGATGTTGCGCGTGAGGTTCGAAACGGCGATCACCCGGTCTGCGGCATGCATGCCTGCACGTTCGATGGCGTAGACCTGCGTGTTGACGTTCTCGCCGCTGCGGTCGTATTCCGTGGCGTGCATATGCACGACCAGCGGCTTGCCCGATACGCGCTTGGCGGCGATACCGGCGTAGTAGGTGAGCCAGTCGTGGGCGTGGATGACATCGAATTTGCCCGCCAGGTCGCGGGCTACCTGCGCGGCCACCGTGGCGTAGCGGGCCACCTCTTCCATCAGGTTGGCGCCGTACCGCCCTGAAAAGTTGTAGCGTTCGCGCCAGACCTCTCCCGGGAAGGTACGCTTTTCGCCTGCCTTCCTGTAGGCCTCACCCAGCGAGGCGAACTCCTCCGGCGAAGAGTAGGGGACGAGGTTGGAGTCTATCTGGATGAACGAAACCCGTTTCCATAACTCTCCGGCGTATTCGCCGCTTTCGTAGAGCGCCTCCACGTCGCTGGCATTCACGATGCGGACGAACCGCTGGTCTTCGTCGCCGTAGGCTTTCGGAACGACGAAGATGACCTCCACGCCGTTCCGGGCGAGCCCGCGCGTCAGTCCGTAGCTCGCCGTACCCAGTCCGCCCGCGATGTGGGGCGGAAACTCCCATCCGAACATCAGTACCCTCATGTTTCCCTCCTCTTTTTGTCTCTTTGCTGCCGTATGTGTTTCTGCATGGTGTATCCTTTGCGTTTTCGGAACGTGCCCCGCACTTTCCGAAGCCTTCTATTCCCTCTCTTTCCAGTAGTCAATCATGTCGCGGATGCGGAGCAGCGCCCCTACGCTCCAAGCCTGAGAGATGGCACCGCGCTGCGCATGGGGCGGGTCGCCGTCGTATATCTCCGGTACCGAGCCTATGCCGTAGCTGCTGATATCCTCCTCGAAGGCGGCGAGCAGCTCTTCTGCTTCCCGTACGAAAGCTGCTCCGCGCAGGTCGAATCTCGCCTTGACATAGTGTTCGAGCGGCCATACCCATACCGTTCCCTGATGGTAGGCCGCGTCGCGCGTGGGCTGGTCGCCTTCGTAGCGCCCCTTGTAGAGCGGATTCCGGGGTGAGAGCGTGCGCAGACCCCGCGAAGTCAGCAGATGCTGCCGGACGGTGTCCAGAACGGAGAGCTGCATCGCTTCGTCGGGCATCTTGTAGGCGAGCGAACAGGCGAGTACCTGGTTGGGGCGTATGAAGGTGTTCTGCGTACCGTCGGCAGCGACGTAATCGGCCAGGTATCCGCCGTCGTCGTACCAGAACATCGTGAGAAACGAGTCGCGTACGAGGGCGGGTATATCGTGCCACGCTTCGACGAATTGCCTGTCGCCGAACTGTTCGGCCAGCTCCAGCGTATAGCATACGGCATTGTACCAAAGTGCATTGATTTCCACCTGGTAGCCGTCGCGGCCCGTGACCGGACGGCCGTCCACTACCGCGTCCATCCACGTCATCGCCAACGACGGGTGCGAAGCCCGTACGAGTCCGTTGCGGTCGGTACGGACGACTTCGCCGATGCCTTTGCGGTAGGCGGCGAGTATCTCTTTCATGTAGTGGCCGTAACGCTCCCAGACCTCCCGGGCGGAGGTTCGGGCGGCGAGCTGCTGGAGTACCCAGAAGAACCACAGCGGAGCGTCCGCCGAATTGTAGGCGGTGCCCATGTTCGGGAAAAGCCCCTCCTGCAACTGTCCGGTGAGTGTGTCGAGCACCTCCGTGCAGCTTCGAATGTCTCCCTGCGAAAGCGTGACGCCCGGCAGGGCGATGAAGGTGTCGCGGCCCCAGCGTCCGAACCACGGATAGCCTGCGACGATGTCGGTACCGCCGGCATTGCGGACGATGAATTGCCGGGCCGAGTGACGGAGGCAGGAGAGGAAATCGTCCTTGCGCGACCGCCGTGCCGCTTCGGCTTCGAACATCTCGTCGAGCATCGCCGGAGAGGAGACCTCTTCGAGCGAGCAGGAGAATACGACGGGCTTTCCCTTCGTGATTTCCGTCTCGAAATAGCCCGTGGTGAGCAGGTCCTCGAGGTAGTCGTAGCCGCGCTCGCGCTCTTCGGTGTATTCGAAATTGTAGTACCAGTCGGGCGCCGGGATGAACTCCGCCCCGGCGTCGGTTTGCAGGTAGAGCCACGGAAAGCCTTCGTAGAGCCGGTTGCGGACGCCTCCGGTGACGGGGAAGGAGCGGCCGTCGGCATAAAAGTTGGCCTTGCTCAGGGTGTGTTTGTCGCGGAAGGCGAGGAACGGCCTCAGGCGCAGTATGGTCTGCGAGCGGGCTTCGAGCAGCGTGTAGCGGATGAGCAACTGTGCGTGGGCATGTATCCAGAGAATCTCCTTACGCAGCAAAACGCCCCCTACACGGTAGGTCAGCGCCGGCAGCGGCGTATAGGTGAAATCGACGAGATATTTGTGCCCTTTCGGCTCGTAGGTCTCCGGAAAACGGTGCAGGGCGAGGTTGAAGGAGTGGTCGTGCTGTACGACGGTTTCGTCCAGCGACGAGAGCATCACGTAGTCGTGCTCGTCGCCCTCCCTCACCGGGCCTACGAAGAGGCCGTGGTATTTCCTCGTGTTGCAGCACACGATGGTGGTGCTCATATAGCCGCCGGCACGGTTGGTCGAGAGCATCTCGCGGCGCAGGGCGTATTCGAGGTTTCCCAGTTGATTCTTGTCGAATTCGAGGACTGACATAAGGCTTTGTATTTTACTGTTCTGTTCTTTGTCCGTTCGCGGCGGGTCGGCCTGCTGCAGGGAATGTTTCCCCCTGAACGTTTCGGAAAGGACGGTTCCGTATCGTATCGACGGACCTGTGCCGTTTCCCTCTCTCCCGGCCGTGTTACGCCCATTTCACCAGCGCGAAATCCATGCGGTGGGGCAGCAGGTCGTTTTTCGGATAGACCCGGATGGCGACGTCGAACGAGCCGGGGAAGGTCGGTATGGAATTGACCGCATACCGGACAAGGCTTCCATCCGTTTCGGTGACGTTGAGGTCCATCCGGTCCAGTATTCGCACCTGTGAATCCGGTTCTATCTGGTCGGCGATGATGAGCTCCACGCCGATGTCCTGTGCATCGAGACCGTCTACGTCCACGACGGCTTCGATACGGTAGGGCGTGTTGACCATGATGGCCTCGCGGCCCACGTCGAACTGTTGTACGCTGACTATCCGGACTTTGTCCCACGCCGCGCTGACGCGTCGTTTCCAGGCGGCTATCCGGCGGGCCATGTCGTAGTCGTCCTTGCGCATCTCCAGGGTACGTGCCCACAGTTTACTGTAGTAGCGTTCCTGGTAATCGGTGAGCATCCGGTTGGTGGTGAAGTTGGCTGCGATGTCGGCCACGCAGCTCTTCATGGCGGCTACCCAGCCGTGGGGAATGCCGTCTTCCCCCCTGTCGTAATAGAGCGGAACGATTTCCTCCTCGATGGTCCGGTAGAGAAGCGCCGCATCGAGTTCGTTTTGGTAGCGCGGGTCTTCGTAGGTCCGTTTCATCGGAAGTGCCCAGCCGGCCCCCTTGCGGTAGCCCTCGACCCACCAGCCGTCCAGCACGCTGAACTGCATCACTCCGTTCATGGCGGCCTTCATGCCGCTCGTACCGGAAGCCTCCTGCGGCCGGGTGGGAGTGTTGAGCCATACGTCCACCCCCTGCACCATGCGCCGGGCGATGTCCATGTCGTAATTGGCGAGGAACATGATTTTTCCCGTGAACTCCGGCATGGCCGATACCTCGACGATGCGTTTGATGAGATCCTGTCCCGGAATGTCGTTGGGGTGTGCCTTGCCGGCGAAGACGAACCGTACCGGGCGTTCCGGGTTATTTACGATGGCGGAGAGCCGCGCAAGGTCGGTGAAGAGCAGATTGGCCCGCTTGTAGGTGGCGAAACGGCGGGCGAACCCTATCGTCAGGGCATCCCGGTCGAACGATTCGATAATTTTCACCATCCCCTGTGGAGAGGTCATGTTGCTCTGTTCCGGTGCGAGGTAATAGTGGCGGATATTCTTTATCAGTTTGGCTTTCTGTTCCATGCGCGTTTGCCAGAACCGTTCGTCCGGAATCTCCCTGGCTTTCTGCCAGGCCTCGATGTCGTATTGTTCGCCGGAGAAGCCCTCCGGGAAATATTCCGCGTACATCCTGCGCATGCTGGAGGCCGTCCAGGTCGGAAAATGAACGCCGTTGGTAACGTAGCCTATGTGGAGTTCGTCGTGGAAATAGCCAGGCCATATACCGCCCAGAATCTCCTTGCTTACCTGACCGTGCAGCCAGCTCACTCCGTTGATTTCCTGCGACATGTTGCTTGCCAGAACGCTCATCGAGAACTTCTCCGACGCATCGTTCGGCTTCGTTTTGCCCAGGTTGATGAACTGTTCCCAGGTGATGCCCAGCCGGTCGGGGTAGTGTGACATGTACTGCCGCAGCATGGATTCCGGAAAGGCGTCGTGTCCGGCCGGTACGGGAGTGTGGGTAGTGAAGAGCGACGAGGAGCGCACGACCTCCAGCGCTTCGCTGAACGACAGTTTGTGGCGCTCTATTAGCCTGTTGATGCGTTCGATGCCGATAAAGGCCGCATGTCCTTCGTTGCAGTGGAAGATGTCGGACTGTATGCCAAGCTTGTCCAGTGCGCGGATGCCGCCTACGCCGAGCAGGATTTCCTGCCGGAAGCGGTTCTCGAGGTCGCCGCCGTAGAGGTAGTGGGTGATGGAGCGGTCTTCGACGAGGTTCAGGTCGTGGTCGGTATCGAGCAGGTAGAGTTCCGTGCGGCCTACGTCGCATTTCCAGATGCGGGCCGTGACGTAGCGGCCGGGAAACGAGATGCGGACAGAGCACCAGTTGCCCATGTCGTCGCGCACGGGTGTGATGGGGAGCTTGTTGAAATCCTGCGCTTCATAACCCGCCTCCTGGGCTCCGTTGGCCGAGAGCCGTTGGGTGAAGTAACCGTAACGGTAGAGCAGACCGACACCTACCATGGGGACGTTTTTGTCGCTCGCCTCCTTCAGGTAGTCGCCCGCCAGGATGCCGAGGCCTCCCGAATAGATTTTCAGGGAGCTGTGCAGACCGTATTCCATGCTGAAGTAGGCGATGCGCGGCGACTGACGCCGCTCTTTTCCGGACATGTAGCGCTGGAAGTCGGCATAGACTGCATCCATTCTGGCGAGAAAAGCGTCGTCCCGTTCGAGTTCCTGCAGTCTCCGGACGTTGAGCTGGTCGAGAAAGGCAATCGGATTGCGGTTACACTTCTCCCATAGCGGCGCGTCGATATATTCGAACATCTCCCGTGCGCCGGAGGCCCACGACCACCACAGGTTTTTGGAGAGTATCTCAAGCGGACGGAGCCTTTCGGGCAGGGAGACCTCCACGATGAGCCGCGTCCAGGTCGGGCGGCTGCTTACGAGCTGCTGCTTGACGAAATTGACCTGTTCGGTGTGGGCGCCGCTGTCGTAAACGGTACGCTTGCTGCGCCCTCCGGCCGCACGGAGGGCTTTGTCGTATGCCTGCCAGTAGTAGACTACGAGATTTTGCCACAGGGCCGTCTGTGCCGTTTCGCAGGCCGAGTGCCTCGCGGCCTCGTATCGCTCCGCATCCATGGCGGCGTATCCCTCGATGGCGCGGGCGATTTCGTCGATGACTTCGGCATCGTTGTCGTCGGTGCGTCGGATGACCGTTACCCCCTGCGTCTGCGGCAGGTGGTCGGCCACCCAGAGTCCGAAACCCGCCAGCGAAGTCGTGATGGTGGGTACCGAGAAGGCGACGCTCTCCAGCGGCGTGTAACCCCACGGTTCGTAGTAGGATGCGAAAACCGTTGCGTCCATCCCCACCAGCAGTTCGTAGTAATCCACATTGAAGATACCGTCCTGTCCGTCGAGATACGACGGTACGAAGATGAGTTTTACGCGACTCTCTGCCTCCGTGAGGCTGCTGCCTTCGACGGAGCGTACGATGGGGTCCCATTCGGGGGATGTCAGATGATGCGTCACATAGGGCAGGGAAGCCGTTCCGACCGGTACCGACGGGTCGGCAAGATGGGCGGCGAGCTCCTTGCGCGGGCCGTTGTTGCCGGCCGGAACCATGATGTAGGCGAGTATTTCCCGCTCCTGCCGTTCGGACGCAAGCCGTTTCAGCGATTCCAGAAATACGTCTATGCCTTTGTTGTGGAATTCGTAACGACCGCTCGTTCCCACAATCAGCGGTTCGCGGTCGAATGTATGACCGAGGCAGGCTTCGGCTACCGAAATCAAGAGCCTGCGCGCTTCGGCCCGCTTGCGGTCGAACATGGCGCCCTGCCAGACGAAATCGTCTTCGAAACCGTTGGGAGTGACCTCGTCCGGTTCCCTGCCGAGCAGGTACCGGCATTCGCGGGCCGTGATGTCGCTGACCGTACAGAAGCAGTCGTGGTTGGCAGCGGCAATTTTCTCGAGCGAGTGTTTGGCAACTATGTTGAACTGACGGGCGAGGTCGTCCGCATTCAGGTCGGGCAGTTGTCTGTACAGTGGGATGCCGTTGCCGGCAATGCTTCTCCCTACGACCGTGGCGTGCGTCGAGAAGACCGTGGCGGTGTAAGGAGCGTGCTGCCGCAGGTAGAGACCGCCGCTGGAGGTCATCCATTCATGGAAATGCGCTACCGGCATTTCGTTGGGGGTACAGAACATGTTGCAGTAACTCTCGATGACCTTGCCTGCGGCATAGCCGAACAGCACGGGTTCGATATAATCCCACTGGCCGCTTATCGAATCGACCTTGTAACTCTCCCAGAGAGCTTTCAGAATGTCGTCCTTTTTGTTGAAGAACGAGCTGAAATCCACCAATATGGTGATGGGGCGCCCATTGACGTTCCATCGTCCTATCCTGATACGTATGCCTTCGCTGTAAACCATCTGCTTCCATTCGGCAAGTAGGCCGGTATCCTCTTCGAATTCCGTATTGTCGTTCTCGCGGTGGATATCCGGACCAATGGTTATGTAGCGGTTCCCGAGTGCTTCTACCATCGTCTGTGCCTTGGTGGCCACTACCGTATGTATCCCGCCCACCTTGTTGCATACCTCCCAGCTCACCTCGAAAAGGCGGTCGGGCCGTATCAGGGTTTCGTTGTTCTGATTTTCCATAGTTATTTTTTTGCTTCCGGGGATGTGGTGTCGCTCCCGGAATTCTCTCCGATAACGGTTAAAGGTAGGGAATATTTTGAGATTCTTCCCTCTCTTTTGGCCGATTTAATGACATTGTTTCCGCTTTTTAATGGAAATTTTCTATCTCCAAAAATGGCGCCAAGCCGGTTGTCCGGATTATAAAATGGCATATATATTAAAGGTATGATTTGGAAAGCGGAAGAGGTGGGAGAACGGTTGGAGAACGAGCCGCGTAGAGGATGGCGTGGAAGCGTCTTTTTTAGTGTTAATAGTGGTTTGATAATCAATTATATATGAAAATGAAGAAAAAAAACTAAAAAAAAGTTTCGGATTGATTTGGAAGTTTGAAACGTTTGCGCTTATCTTTGCACCCGCTTCCGGAAATCAAACGGAAGACAACAACGAGGTTCTTTACAAAAACAGGATATGTTAGACGTGACAAAATGACGGAATGTCAGTGCGTTATGGCGACAAAAAGAATGATGTGCGTTTAGTACGCAATAATCCGGCTTCGGCAGACGTTCTTTAAAGCATATTCGAAAAAAAAGTGGTTCGCCGCTTTGGAAATTTGAAAAAAGCCTTTACCTTTGCAACCCGTTTCGATAAGAAACGCAAATTGCGGAGAAAGCAATAAAGAAACAAGTTCTTTGAAGATATTTGAGCAGCTAAAGTTTATCCAGGTCAGCAATGACCGGATATCAAAAATACCTTTGAGATATAGCCAAGATTTATAACAATTCATTACAATGGAGAGTTTGATCCTGGCTCAGGATGAACGCTAGCGGCAGGC
>ERZ857827.1876-NODE-1876-length-18614-cov-3.620831_pt1 | contig 18614 bp, 19 predicted proteins | sample MGYA00519761_ERZ857827 | MGnify/ENA primary metagenome ERZ857827 (study PRJEB31778, sample SAMEA3449370) | human gut metagenome | biome: human gut; feature: human-associated habitat; material: faeces | place: United Kingdom | collected 2010/2012 ... | reverse complement strand
GCGCTTTCTCCCAATGCAGTCTGTACCAGACCGATGCCCGCCTTCCCAAGCATTTTCTCCACCACAGGGCCCAGCGTGTTGGCCAGAAACAGATCCGTTTTGCTCCATTCGCAGAAATCCTTGCCGCCGTTCATGAGGCTGGGCTGATTGTTGGTCAGGGATACGGGCCGGAGAACATTCCCGCTGCCGTGCAGTGCGCTGAAGAGGGTGGGCAGGATGCGGGCAATTTCTCGCGAACCCCTGTGCGGAAGGACGATATCAAGATAAAAAACCTGCCCATTGGCCTCGCTGCGGGCATTGCCCCGGGAGGCAGCGGCATATTCTTTCAGGCGCTGGTACCAGTATTCGCTTTTTTCCGTGTTCATCAGCACGGAATATAGGACGCTCAGCGCGCTCATCAGAACCGGTTCGTTTTGGACGTCCTCCTCTGAAAGCGCCTGATAGTATTGCCTCAGCGCCCAGTAGCTGCCGACGCCCGGATGCTTCCGCGCTTCCCGGAGCAAAAGGGAACGGATGCTGTCCGCGTCGCCGCAGCGCTGATAGAGCCTGAGCGCCCGCATCGTCTGACCGCTGGTTTCACAGTATCGTCCCGCATTGTACATCAGCTGATAGATGCATTTGTGCCCAAAAACCACTAAAGCCTGTTCCCGCAGCGCTTCCAGCAGTACCGGACGAATGTGCCATTCTCCGCCGTCGCATTGGAGGATATTGCCGGCCTGTTCCGCACGATGGAGCAGCGAAGCGGCGTCGTCCTCTCCGGTGATGGCTTCCGCCAGTTCCAGCGTAAAAGCGTCTACAACGCTGACCTGCATCAGAAAGCTTCGGATATCCTCCTTCCAATGGCTGATGACGTCCGATTGGAGATAATCCATGAAAACTCTTTTGATGTCGGCTTCCAGAGCATTTCCGTCGGCGGCTCCCTGCTGAACCCGGCGAAGAAAAAGATTCAGCGCCATGATATTTCCTTCAGTTGTCTCCAGCCATAGCCGGATCCGTTCCGGGGAAAGCTTCAGGCCCACAGAAGGGCAGAACTCCGCTAATTCGTCGGCGGTAACGCGCAGATCGTCCTCCGGGATCACTATGATTTTGGCCTGAAGCGCCAGAGAAGAAGCCCATGCGGGCAAAGAAGCGCGGCCGATCAGCACCATTCGGCAGCCCTCCTTGCCGATCATTGGAACGAGCTTTTGGGGCAGGGTATCGCCCTCTACACCATGAAGGTCATCCAATATGGTATATTCATCGGCGGTGCAGTGCGAAAGCTTTTCCATCAGCACCTCTTCCGGCTCCGTCCCGCTGATCCAGCGCGTGGAAGCACGGTCAAAAACCTGCGCTGCGACGCTTGTTTTGCCAAAACCCGTCGCGCCGCAGAGATAGACGCTCATTTTCAGTTCCTTTGCCGCCTGAAGTTTTTTCAGGGCTTTTTTTGCAAACCAGATCTGCTTGTCCAAGATGCTCCTCCCGGTATGATCGAACGTCGGAGCCGTATCCTTCGCAGCCTGCGGCGGATACGGCTATGAATACCTGAAAAAACGGCTTGCGGTGTTGAAACGGCTGCTCCAAAAGGAGCGCGGATGGCCGCCGTGTGTTTTCATCCGTTCAGGCCGCTCCATTATAGCACGGAAAGGGAAATACTGCTATTTCCGAATGACATGGAAGTACGTTCTGCTTGCAGGCAGCAGAAACAGACCTTGGACAGAGCGGCTGAGGGGGCTGAAATTTTTTTGCCTAAAAAGAAAAAAGACGGTTGACAGCAGAAGGAGAGTATGGTAGTATGAATTTGCGGTTAGTTGAGTTTAACCAAGAGGGCTCCGGGGAGGAGCTTTCTTTTGGGAGGCTGGTTAAACATGACTAACCAAAGAAGGAGGGATGGAAAATGACGAAACGCTTTGAGAAAACGCTGATCGGCCATTGCGCGGCAACGCTGGCAGGGCATAAGTGCGGCAGCTTGTTTTCGTACCATTTGGCGGCGGGGGAAACGATGGAAGAAAATTTGAACCCGGTCAATCTCCATCTTTCCGAAAAGGGTGTGCGCGTCCGGCTGCTGAGGGGATGCGCACGGGGCGCTCTATTGTATGTATACCGCCCGCGAAAGCTGGCGAGACGGCTGGAGGATCCTGCGGTCCGTGATTTTCTCTCCGCGCAGGGCTACACGGATTTCTCCGGGGAGGGCTGTCTCGCCACGCTGACGCGCCGTCTGGCTCAGTGCGAGGATTTTCCCCATGAGATCGGCGTCTTTCTGGACTATCCGCTGGAAGATGTGATCGGCTTCATCCGCAACCGGGGCAGCGGGTTCTGCTGTCTGGGCTGCTGGAAGGCCTATTCCAACGCCGAAACGGCGGAAAAGACCTTCGCGCTGTACCGCAAATGCCGGGAAGTTTATCTGAACTGTTACGGCAAGGGTTTTGATGTCGCGCGGCTGACGGTAGCCGCTTGACATACTATGATCAATCAGGAGGAAAGAAGATGAATCGAGTAGCAGTAGTCTACTGGAGCGGCACGGGCCACACGCAGGCCATGGCCGAAGCGGTAGCCAACGCATGCGGCGGCAAGCTGATGACCGCCGTGGAATTCTCGCCGGATCAGGCGGCGGAATATGACGCCATTGCCTTCGGCTGCCCGGCGATGGGCGCGGAGGTGCTGGAGGAAAGTGAGTTCCAGCCCATGTTTGACGACGTGAAGCCCCAGCTCAAGGGCAAGAAGATCGCGTTGTTCGGCTCTTACGGCTGGGGAGACGGCGAATGGATGCGCTCCTGGGAAGAGGATTGCCTGGCGGCCGGCGCGGTGCTGGCCTGCGACAGCGTGATCTGCCAGGACGAGCCGGACGGGGACGCGCTGGCCGCCTGCGAGGCGCTGGGCAAGGCGCTGGCGGAGTGACCTCATGCCGGAGAAGGCCGGGCGGGAGCTGATGGACGCGGCTTTCGGAACTCCCTTCTTCGGAAGGTGTTGTGCGATTTTCAACTTTGATTTTCTGTTTGCGCGAAACAAGCAGGATTCTGTTCTGTTCCAAATTCACCTTATGGGAGAGTCGGTAAGGACGCAGTCGACTCTCCTTTTCGTGTATTTTTTTCAACTCCCATTGACACTATAGGAGATAGGAAGTATAATGTCCACCGGAAAGGTAGGAATTAACCCGCCTTTCGGAAACATACGAAGCGCGAAAGGAGCGGCTGCCTTATGATGATCTCTTCCAAAGGGCGGTACGCCCTGCGGGTCATGCTGGATATGGCCGAGCAGGGCGGCGACAGCTACCTCCCGCTGAAGGATATTGCGGATCGCCAGAATATTTCCCGGAAATATCTGGAAAGCATCATGCCTGACCTGGCCAAACATGGCCTGGTGGAAAGCGCCATGGGCAAAACCGGCGGCTACAAGCTGACCCGGAAGCCCGAAGACTACAAGGTGGGCGAGATCCTCTGCGCCGCAGAGGGCGAACTGGCCCCCGTTGCCTGCCTGACCAAGGACGGCAAGAAGTGTGAGAAGGTAGATTCCTGCTACACGCTGCCCTTCTGGATCGGGCTGGAGGAACACATCAACTCCTACGTCAACAGCTACACGCTGAAGGATCTGCTGGAATCCGGAGAAAAAAACCACGACAAATGCGGCGGCTGCACGGCCTGCGGCGGGAAAGAGGTTGAAGGAAAATGAAACAGAACGCTTTACTGGAAGTCAAAAATCTGCATGTGAGCGCCGAGGATGAAACCGAAATTCTGCACGGCGTGAATTTAACGCTGGGCCACGACGAGACCCATGTGCTCATGGGCCCCAACGGCACGGGCAAATCTACGCTGGGCTATGCGATTACCGGCAATCCCAACTATACCGTTACCGAAGGCCAGATTCTTTTTGACGGCGAGGACATCACCGGCCTGCCCGTCAACGAACGCGCCAAGAAGGGTATTTTTCTGTCCTTCCAGAACCCGCTGGAGGTTCCCGGCGTGACCCTGAGCGCCTTTATCCGCACGTCGCTGGAACAGAAGACCGGCAGCCGTCTGCGCCTGTGGGACTTCAAAAAGAAGCTGGCGGAAACCATGAAGCTGCTCAACATGGACGAAGCCTATGCCGAGCGCGACCTGAACGTGGGCTTCTCCGGCGGCGAAAAGAAAAAGGCGGAAATTCTGCAAATGCTCATGCTGGAACCCAAGCTGGCCATTCTGGACGAAACGGACTCCGGTCTGGACGTGGACGCGGTGCGCACGGTTTCCAACGGCGTGCGGCTGTTCAAGGAACGCTGCCACGGCTCCCTGCTGATCATTACGCACAGCACCCGGATCCTGGAGGCCCTTCAGGTGGACGAGACCCATGTGATGGAAAACGGTGTCATCGTCCGGGAAGGCGACGCCTCTCTGGTAGAGGAGATCAACGAACACGGTTTCGGAAAGCTGAGCGAGGACCGGTGATCCATGATGAGAGAAAAGAGTCTGGTAGAAGATATTGACCGCAGTATCTATGATATTCGGGATGAAGAAAAAGATGCCTACCGCATGGAAGCGGGCCTGACCCCCGAGATCATCGAAAAGCTGTCCAAGGAAAAGGGCGACCCGGTGTGGATGCAGCAGTTCCGGCTGCAAGCCCTTCAGATTTATAATGAGATGGAGATCCCCAACTGGGGCCCCTCCATTGAAGGGCTGGACATGGATCACATCGCCACTTACGTCCGTCCCAATACCAAGATGCAGAACGACTGGAAAAACGTGCCCCAGGACATCAAGGATACCTTCGACCGGCTGGGTATCCCGCAGGCCGAACGGAAGTCGCTGGCAGGCGTGGGCGCGCAGTACGATTCCGAGCTGGTGTATCACAACGTCCGGGAGGAAGTGGCCGCCGAGGGCGTGGTGTACACCGATATGGAAAGCGCCATGAAGGGCGAATATGCCGATATGGTGCGCAAGTACTTTATGAAGCTGGTTACGCCCCGGGATCATAAGTTCGCCGCGCTGCACGGCGCGGTCTGGTCCGGCGGCTCCTTCGTTTACGTGCCCAAGGGCGTGCATCTGTCCATTCCGCTGCAGTCCTATTTCCGGCTGAACGCCAAGGGCGCGGGCCAGTTCGAGCATACGCTGATCATCGTGGACGAGGGCGCCAGCCTGCATTTCATCGAAGGCTGCTCCGCACCCAAGTACAACGTGGCCAACCTGCATGCGGGCTGCGTGGAGCTGTATGTGAAGAAGAACGCCAAGCTGCGTTATTCCACCATTGAAAACTGGTCCAAGAACATGTACAACCTGAACACCAAGCGGGCGCTGGTGGAGGAAAACGGCGTCATCGAGTGGGTATCCGGTTCCTTCGGCTCTCATGTGGGCTGTCTGTATCCCATGAGCGTCCTGAAGGGTGACAATTCCCGCACGGAGTTCACCGGCGTGACCTTCGCAGGAAAGGGCCAGAATCTGGATACCGGCGCGAAGGTGGTTCACGTGGGCAAGAACACCAGCTCCTATATGAACACCCGCTCCATCAGCAAGAGCGGCGGTATCAGTATCTTCCGCAGCAGCGTAGTGGTGGAAAAGAGCGCTCAGGGCGCGAAATCCTCCGTGTCCTGCCAGAGCCTGATGCTGGACTCCGAGTCTCGCTCCGACACCATCCCCGCCATGGACATCCGTACCCGGAACGCTTCCGTAGGCCACGAGGCCAAGATCGGCAGCATCAGCAACGAGGCCATTTTCTATCTCATGAGCCGCGGCATGTCCGAAGAGGACGCCCGGGCGCTGATCGTCAGCGGCTTCGCGGATAATGTATCCAAGGAGCTTCCCGTGGAGTACGCGGTGGAGATGAACAATCTGATCCGTCTGGAAATGAAGGGCAGCATCGGCTGACAACGCTTGCGGAAGGAGGAAAAACGATGGAAGAAACGATGAAGACCAAGAATCGCCTGATCGTGGATCAGCTCCCGGTCAAGACGTGGAACCGGCTGAATGTAAACGAAGCCGTGATTGAATGGGATGAAGCCCGTACCGCTGATCTGGGTACGGAAAGCCATATGGCCGGGTCGGACGAGCCCGTGCGCATCGCCGCCCGGGGAGAGGGCGAATTCAGCCGCAAGCAGGTGAAGGTGGAGGCCGCGCCCGGTACGCGCATCACCGTTTACGAGCAGATGGAGGCCGAGCAGCATTTTCATCTGCACACGACGCTGGTGGCTCATGAAAACGCCGTCATCCGTCTGGTGCAGCTGCAGGATACCCGGGAGGGTTCCCTTTTGTACAACCAGATCGACGGCCATTGCGAAGAAAACGGCCATATCGAGCTGATCCAGATGTTCGTAGGCCGGGGTCATCTGTATTCCGACAGCCGTTTCACGCTGCAGGGCGACCGCAGCGGGCTGGAAGCGGATATCGGCTATCTGGGTCGGAAGGATCAGAAGCTGGATATGAATCTGGCGGTGGATCATTTCGGAAAGCATACGGAAAGCGAGATCAACGCCGCCGGGGCGCTGATGGACAGCGCAGAAAAGATTTTCCGCGGCACCATTGATTTCAAGAACGGTTCCAGCGATTCCGTGGGCAACGAAAAAGAGACCGTCCTCATGCTGGGCGAAAACGTGGTCAACAAGACCGTGCCTCTCATCCTGTGCGCCGAAGAAAACGTGGTGGGCAACCACGGCGCGACCATCGGCGAGCTGGACGACGAAACGCTGTTCTATTTCGAAAGCCGCGGCATCGGCCGGGAAGCGGCGGAGGATCTGCTGGCTCGGGCGTCCATCGAACGGCTGGCCCGGAAGACCGGGGACGGGGAAACGGAAGAGAAGATCGCAGCGCTTTTGAACGAGGAGCTTTAACATGGCATACGATTTCAGAAAAGACTTTCCGCTGCTTCAGCAGAACAAGATCGCCTATCTGGACAACGCGGCGACGGCCCAGCGGCCCCAGTGCGTTATCGACGCGGAAAGCAGCTTTTACCGCAATTCCAACGCCAACCCCCTGCGGGGCCTGTATTCCCTCAGCGTGGAAGCGACGGAAATTTATGAAAACGCCCGGGAGTCCGTTCGGGATTTCCTGAACGCTTCCTCTACGGAAGAAATCATCTTTACCCGTGGCACCACCGAAGGGCTGAATCTGGTGGCGTATAGCTACGGCCTTCATCATGTGAAGGAGGGCGACGAGGTACTGGTCTCCATCATGGAGCACCACAGCAATCTCCTGCCGTGGCAGATGGTCTGCCGCCAGACCGGCGCGAAGCTCCGCTTTATCGAATGCGAGCCGGACGGCACGGTGGATCTGGCCAAGGTGGAAGCCCTGATCAGCGACCGCACGAAGATCGTGGCCATCAATCAGGTATCCAATGTGCTGGGCCGGATCAATCCCGTTCGGGAGATCGCCGATATGGCCCACCGCCACGGCGCGGTGATCGTGGTGGACGGCGCGCAGAGCACGCCCCATATGCCCGTGAACGTGCGGGAGCTGGACGCGGATTTCTTCGCCTTCTCCGGCCACAAGGTTTTCGGCCCCATGGGCATCGGCGTTCTGTACGGCAGGAAGGAACTGCTGGACCATATGCCCCCCTTCCTGACCGGCGGCGAAATGATCGAGTCCGTCACCCGGGAATCCGCCATTTATGCCGAACTGCCCCACAAATTTGAGGCGGGCACGGTGAACGCGGGGGGCGCGGCGGGCCTGCAGGCTGCCATTGAGTACATGCTCAGCGTGGGCTTCGAAACCATGCACGAGCGGGAAACGGCGCTGGTCAGCCGGGCCATGGAGGGCATGAAGAAGCTGCCCTATGTCCATGTGCTGGGCTCGGACAAGCCCGAAGAACACACCGGCATCGTGACCTTCACCATGGACGGCGTTCATCCCCACGACGTAAGCGAGATCCTGTCGGCGGACGGCGTGGCCGTCCGGGCGGGACACCACTGCGCGCAGCCCCTGCTGGCTCATTTGGGCTACAGCTCCACCGTGCGCGCCAGCTTTGCCTTCTACAATACCGAAGCGGAAGTGGACCAGCTGCTGGCCAGCCTTTCGACGATGAGGGAGCGGATGGGTTATGGAAAATAGGAGCTTCTACAACGAAATTTTGACCGAGCATAACATTCACCCGGAATTCAAGCATGATCTGCCCGACGCGGACATCGTGCTGGAAGGGGTGAATCCCAGCTGCGGCGACCATATCTGGCTGAAGCTGAAGACCGACGGCGACAAGATCACCGACGGCGCTTTCGTGGGCGACGGCTGCGCCATTTCTCAGGCGTCCGCCGACATCATGCTGGGCATGGTGATCGGTCAGCCCAAGGAAAAGGCGCTTCAAATGGCCGATACCTTCATGCGCATGATTAAGGGGCAGGCCAGCGACGAAGAGATCGACAGCCTGGAAGAAGCCTCGGCCCTGCGGGATATTTCCCATATGCCCGCCCGGGTCAAGTGCGCCGTGCTGGGCTGGCGCACCCTTAAGGAAGCCGTAGGAAAATAAAACCGAAAGGCCGCAGAGGGCAAAGCTGCGGCCTCTGCTTGTCAAAAAACTTGTCAAAAAAGTGGAGGTGCAGGAGGCACTGCCTCCTGCCGGGGTTTTAGGGGCAGAGCCCCTAAGCCTTATGCCACAGCATTCTTCCCACGAACCAGCGAAGCGCTGTTCGCGGGCGCGGGCGGTCGATCAGGGTTTTTTCGACAGCCTGAGACCGCAGAGGGCAAAGCTGCGGCCTTTTTCATCCAGAAGGAAAAAAGCATGAAGCGTCTCTATTATATCCTGAAAGTCCTTTTGGGCTGCCTGATCGGCGTGTTTGCGGGAAGCTCCCTTTGCCGGTGCTGGGACTATGCCCAACGGCCCGATTTCTATGCCGTCAATTCCGCCCCGTGGTATGGGCAGCTTCTGGTAAACGGGGTGCTGACGGCGGTTGCCGCTCTGGCGACCCTGCTCGTCCTGTTCCTTCTGAAACGGAAAATAAAAGCTTCCTGAAAAGAACAAATCGCAAAGCGTCCTCCGACGCCCGCAGGCTCGGAGGACGCTTTTTGAATAGAGGAAGGAATGCTCCTAAGGTCAGTCCAGCGTTTCAAAGGCGCAGAAATCGATCTCCTGCACCTTCAGCAGGCTGGCGCTGCCGTCCAGCGCCGCGTAGAGATACACCAGCGCATAGCCGACGGGGGCTTCCGGAGTGACGAGCCGGGTCTGGCACAGCAGGCAGTAGTTGGTTCCAGCCACCAGCTGGGTGGCCAGCAGAGCCACGGGCATATAGTCGCAGCCCGTCAATTCCTCCGTGGCCTTGGTAAAGGCCGTCAGTACTTCCTCCGGAATCTGGGTGGAGTCGTCTTCGGTGGGGATCCACCGGCCCAGCAGCGGGTCGGACGCTTCTGCCAGCGCGGAAACACCAAGGGACAAAACCAGCAGACCTGCCAGAACGAGACAAAGCAGTTTTTTCATTCGAATGACCTCTTTCTTTCTAAAGTCGGGTTGCGGGAATGCAGTGCGGAATCACATTCACAGGAACAGACGAGCCTTATAGAGAAAAGGTTCCATCTTTTTGAAAAAACGCCTCTTTTTCGGAAATGCATGAAAAAAGAAGCGTTTCGTCAGTCGGGAAAAACCACCACCAGCAGCATTTGAAAGGCTTCCTCGGCGTAAAGGGCATGGGGCTTTTCGGCAGGCATGACCACGCATTCGCCCGGCCCCAGCGAGTGAACGCTTCCGTCCACCGTGAAGCGGCCCCGCCCGCTGAGAACCAGCGCCAGCGCGTCGCCGCGGGAATCGTGGGCGCTGATCTCCTCGCCCTTGTCAAAGGCGAACAGGGTGACGCTCACATGAGGATTCTGGCTCAGCGTTCGGCTGACCACCTGCCCGGCCTGATAGGGAATCAGCTCCGTCAAAACGAGCGCTTTATTCAATGGAATGTTTTTCAGCATCGCCGCGCCCTCATTCCACCGTTTCGATAGCGGCCACTGGGCAGCCGGTGTAAGCTTCCTCGGCAGCGTCTTCCAGCTCCGGCGGAACTTCCCGGTCGGCGGCGACGGCCCGGCGGTCGCCGTTCATTTCGAAAATGTCCGGACAGGTGGCGGCGCAGAACCCGCAGCCGATGCAGGCGTTGTTGACGCGATATTTCATGAATCGTTTCTCCTTTCCTGAACCTTATGGATGGGGTTGTCAGGAAAAGGATACCCCGGCGGGGCAAGGCTCATACGTCCGGTCAGCCGGGACGGCGAAGCGATTCCAGCGGGGTTTGCCAAGGAGCGTATAGGCCGTTCATCCAGCCGTATACATCCATCTGATAGACCTTTTGCAGATTTTCCGGGGAAAAAACGGCGCTGATCGGCCCCTGCGTCGCGGCGCTGCCCTCGTTCATCAGCACGGCGTGGGTGCCGTACCGTCGGGCCAGACTCAGGTCGTGCACCACCGACAGCGCGGCCCGCCCCGGCGTTTGCAGCCATTGCCCGATCAGGCTGAACAGGTTTTTCTGGTACACCAGATCCAGATGATTGGCCGGTTCGTCCAGCAGCAGGATTTCCGGCTCCTGAGCGAATACCTGCGCCAGAAAGGCCCGCTGCACCTCGCCGCCGGACAGCTCCAGCAGGCTTTTATTCCGAAGCGCGGTCATGCCGGTTTTTTCCAATGCCTGCTCTATGGCGTCGGTGCCTTTTTCATCCCGGCGGCCCAGAAGCCAATGCTGATGCGCGTAACGGCCCAAGGAAACGATTTCCTCCACCGTGTAGCCGTAGCTGACCGTATGCTGCTGAGACAGCACGCCGATCTTCCGGGCCAGCTCCGCAGGCCGGAAATCGCGCAGGTTCTTTCCTTCCAGCCGAATGGTTCCTTCGTAGGGAACGCACTGAGCGATGGCGGAGATCAGCGAGCTTTTGCCCGCGCCGTTCGGCCCGACCAGCATGAGCCACTGGCCTTCTTCCAGCGTAAAGGACAGGCGGCTGACGGCGGTATACGCGCCATAGCGCACGGTGAGATTTTCCGCGTTCAGCATGAGCTTCCTCCCGCCTTTCTGCTTCGGTAGAAGATAACGACAAACACCAGAGAGCCGATCAGCGACGTGACCACGCCGATGGGCAGCTCGATGGGGGAAAGAAGCGTGCGGGCGGTCAGGTCGGCCAGCAGCAGGAATACCGCGCCCAAAAACAGGGAGGCGGGCAGAAGACGTTTATGATTCGGGCCGGTCAGCATGCGGGTCATATGGGGCGTGACCAGCCCGACAAAGCCGATGGTTCCGCCGATGGCCACACAGGTGCCGATCAGCACGGAAACAGCGATCATGATTTCCAGCTTGACCCGCCGGACGGAAACGCCCACGTGCCGGGCGTTTTCTTCGCCCACGGCAAAGGCATTCAGCTCCCGGCTGCGGGAAAGAATCCATCCACCGCAGACCAGCAGGGCCCCGCCCAGCAGAGCGGCGTGACGAAAATGGCTCCCGGCCAGGGAACCCATGGTCCAGAAGGTGATGGTGCGCAGCTTTTCCCCGGAAAAAGCGATCAAAAGACTGATGAGGCTGGAGGCGAACATGGAAAAAATCACGCCGATCAGGATGATGCTGTTGGTACTCAGGCTGCGGTCAAGGGCATAAGCAAGGCCCAGAATGATGAGAAGAGACAAAAAGGCGAAGAGAATCGCCATGCCCACGTTTCCGCCGTAGGGCAGGCCGGGCAGGGTAATGCCCAGTGCCAGCGCGGTCACGGCTCCCAGCGACGCGCCGGAGGACACGCCCAGCGTGGAGCCGTCCGCCAGCGGATTGCGCAGAAGCCCCTGCATGGCCGCGCCGCACAGGGAGAGCGCCGCGCCGGTCAGCGCTACGCACAGCACCCGGGGAAGCCGTACGGAAAAAAGAACGGCCTTGGGAAAGCCTTCCGGCAGGGGAAGCCCCCAGAGAGCGTTCCACAGGGCGGTCAGGGTGGAAGAAAGCGGAATAGATACGCTGCCGACGCAGACGCACAGCAGCATCGTCAGCAGCAGGATCAGAGCGGCAGCGAGCCACAGAAGAAAGGAAGAACAGGGACGTTTCATCATAATAGCAGCGGAACCTCCCGGAAAATGGAAAAAGGAGCAAAAAGGGGTTTCCAGCCGCCGCACGGCGCTTGTAAGCCCCTTTCCGCGAAAGCCCCGCGCCCGTTCGGACGCGGGGCGGCCCCTGCTCAGGCGGCGGGGGTCAGGGCTTCGTCACCGGAGACGAACTGGTAAAGGGTCTCGGCAGCGTCCTTCAGACGGGGGCCGGGACGGGAAATTTCATTGGAGTCGGCGTTGAGGATCGCGTCGTTCTGGACGGCCTTCAGGCCTTCCCAACCGGCGCGGGACTTGATTTCTTCCACAGGGGTGGGGCCTTCGCCGTAGTACATGGAAATCGTGACGATGTAATCAGGATCCCGTTCCAGCACCTGCTCTTCGGAGATCTCCGCCCAGCCTTCCACATCCGCGAAGGCGTTGGTCAGGCCGCACAGGGTGGCCAGCTCATCCATGAAGGTGCCCTTGCCGGCCGTCCACAGGCCCCATTGCAGGGGAGAAACCTCGAAGTAGACGGTCTTGCCGGTATTTTCGCTCTTGGCGGCGATATCGGCAAAGGCGGACTGCATGTCCGCAACCATGGCTTCGGCTTCGTCATTGCGGCCCACCAGCGCGCCGATCAGGCGAATGGCGGTGTACACGCCTTCAATGTCCTGCGCGTCGCTGACGACCACGCGGATACCGGCCTCTTCCAGCGCGGCGACCTGCTCTTCGGTCTGGGCCATTTTGGCCATGATGACCACCTGGGGCTCCAGCGCGATGATCTGCTCCAGATTGGTGTCAGCGCCGGACTGAACCGCGGGCACCTCCAGGATCGATTCCGGATAGTCGCAGTATTCGCCGCGGCCTACCAGCGTGTCCTCCGCGCCCAGCGCGGCAAGGATTTCGCAGTCGGAAGCGGTCAGCGCCACAACTTTGGTGGCGGGCGCGTCCAGCGAGATCTCCCGGCCGGCCATGTCGGTCACGGTGACGGCGGTGCTTTCCGCAAAGGCTGCGGTCAGGCTGAGAGCCATCACAAGGGCAAGGAACAGGAATACGAGTTTTTTGGTCATTGGTCTTTCCTCCTTGGTGAATCAGATCAAATGAAAGAGCAGGGAAGAACGTTTTTGAGCAAACAAAAGCGCTCCTCCCGGAGGAACGCTAAAGAAGCCTTCGCCGCTTCCGGCGTTGGCCTTCCAGCAAATCCCATCCCCAGGGGCTTGTTCGAACGATGGAAACAGGTCTCCCGGCTTGGCCTCATTCTACTTGCGCACCTTCCCGCCCGAAGGACAGTGGCTTTTCCGCGCGTTCGTCCGCTTCACGGTTACTGGGATAGCTCGGAATTCGCATCCGTATTCCCATGACGCTCCCGACCAGAGGAGCGCCGCGCCTCACGGCGCAGATCCATCGGCTGATTCATTTGTCGGCTTGATTATACCTGTCCGGCAGGGACAAGTCAACGCAGGAGCCCATTTCCGGAGGCGCAAAATCGAAAATCGAAAACAGCGGTGAAGGGCAGAATAGAATAATTCAGAAGAAAGGTTCAAAATTTTGTCCAAATGATGCCATGATGCGCCGAAGAATGCACAAAGCCCATTGACGAATGAAAAAAAGCCGTGTATCCTGTTGGCGAAAACCCGCGCATCCGTCCCAAAAAGGCCGGGAAAAGATACGTTCGAAAAAATGGGGGAGGTTCAGTATGCTGTATCCCAAAAGCGCTGAAAAGAAACTGACGCAGGAACAGTTCCGCCATCCGGGCAGCGAATATCGCGGCGCGCCCTTTTGGGCATGGAACTGCCGATTGGAGAAGGAAGAGCTGCTCCGGCAGCTGGAAGTGTTGAAAAAAATGGGCTTGGGCGGCGCTCATATGCATGTGCGCACCGGCATGGCCACGCCCTATCTGAGCGACGAGCATATGGCGCTGATCAAGGCCTGCGTGGAAAAATGCCGGGACGAAAAAATGCTGGCCTGGCTGTACGACGAGGATCGCTGGCCCTCCGGCGCGGCGGGCGGCCTTCTGACCAAAGACCCCCAATACCGCGCCCGGCACCTGCTGCTGACCACGAAGCCCTACGGCGAAGGCCAAGCCGAGGCGGGACTGGATTCTTCGGCCCGTTCCGCCCGCTCGGAGAATGGTACGCTGCTGGCCTGCTACGATGTGCAGCTGGATGAAAACGGGTGCCTGACCGGGGCCAAGCGAATCGCCGCAACAGAAGAAGCGGCGGGACGGAAATGGTACGCCTATCAGGAAACCGACCTTCCCAATCCGTGGTACAACAACCAGACCTACGCCAATACACTGGATCCCGCTACGATGCAAAAGTTCGTGGAGATCACCTACGAACGCTATCTGGAAACCGTCGGCGAGGACTTCGGCGGCGTTGTTCCCGCCATTTTCACGGACGAGCCCCAATTCTCCCATAAGAGTGCGCTGGCCTTCGCCCGGGAGGAAAAGGACGTGTTCCTGCCCTGGACGGACGATCTGCCGGAAACCTTCCGGGCGGCCTACGGAGAGGAGCTGCTGGAGCATCTGCCGGAGCTGCTCTGGGAGCTGCCGGAGGGAAAGGTTTCTTTGATCCGGTATCATTATCACGACCATATTGCCGAGCGCTTCGCACAGGCCTTCGCCGATACCTGCGGCGGCTGGTGTCAGGAGCACGGCCTGATGCTGACGGGCCACATGATGGAGGAACCCACGCTGAAAAGCCAGACGGCGGCGCTGGGCGAGGCCATGCGCTCCTATCGCAGCTTCCAGCTGCCGGGCATCGACATGCTCTGCGGCAGCCGGGAGTTCACCACTGCCAAGCAGGCCCAGAGCGCGGTGCATCAGTATGGCCGCCCCGGTATGACCAGCGAGCTTTACGGCGTTACCGGCTGGGATTTTGATTTCCGGGGGCACAAGCTCCACGGTGACTGGCAGGCGGCGCTGGGCGTGACCGTCCGGGTGCAGCATCTGGCGTGGGTTTCCATGAAGGGAGAGGCCAAGCGGGATTATCCGGCGTCCATCAACGATCAGTCCCCCTGGTGGCAGGATTACGCCTATGTAGAAGATCATTTCGCCCGGCTGAACACGGCGCTGACCCGGGGAAAGCCGGTGGTGCGGGTAGGCGTGATCCATCCGGTGGAGAGCTACTGGCTCCACTGGGGCCCGGCGGAGCAGACCGACGGCATTCGCCGCCAGATGGACGAGCGGTTCCAAAGCCTGACCGACTGGCTGGTGAACGGCGGCGTGGATTTCGATTTCCTCTGCGAATCCCTGCTGCCTTCTCAGTGCCAGCAGGGCGGCGCGCCCCTGCGGGTGGGGGAGATGGCCTACGACGCGGTGGTGGTTCCGGGCTGCGAAACCCTGCGTTCCACGACGCTGGAACGGCTGGAAGCCTTCCAAAGGGCAGGCGGACGGCTGATCTTTCTGGGCGATGCGCCCCGCTATGCGGAGGCGAAGCCGGACGAACGGGGAAAACGCCTGTATGAGCAGTCCCGGCACACGGAATTCAGCCGGGAGGCGCTGCTGGACGCGCTGGAGCCGGTGAGGCTGATCGATATCCGCGACGAAAACGGTGTGCGGACGGACAATCTCCTTCATCAGCTGCGGCAGGACGGCGACGGCCTGTGGCTCTTCTTAGCCCATAGCCGGGAACCCTACAACAATGACGTTCCCACTCGCCAGAACATCCGTCTGACGGTCAAGGGAGCCTATCACGCGCACATTTATGACACGCTGACCGGCAATATTCTTCCGGCGAATGCGGAAATTCAGGGCGATAAGACCGTTATCCGGGCGACGCTGTACGATCATGACAGTCTGCTGCTGCGGCTGGATCATGAACCGGCGCTGCCCCGGACGGAGAACGAAGGGTCTGCCGCATCCCGTCCGGTGAGCGTCCCCTCGCTGGTGCATTATGTGCTGGACGAGCCCAACGCGCTTCTTCTGGATAAGGCGGAATACGCGCTGGATCAGGGGGAGTACCAGCCTGAGGAAGAGATCCTTCGGGCGGACAACGCCCTGCGGCGGGAGCTGGGCTGGCCGCTGCGCATGGACGCAGTGGCGCAGCCATGGACGGTCAAAGAAGAAAAGACGGATCACACCGTGCGCCTGCGCTTTGCGGTTCATTCGGAGATCGCCGTGCCCGATGCGAAGCTTGCTTTAGAGGACGCGGAGCTGGCGAAGATTTGGCTGAACGGGAAGCTGGTAGAGTCCGGGCCGGAGGGCTGGTACACGGACAAGAGCATCGGCACGGTCGCCTTGGGAACGCTGGAACCCGGCGATACGGTCATCGAGGCGGAGTGGCCCTTCGGGCGGCGCACCAATCTGGAATGGTGCTATTTGCTGGGGAGCTTCGGCGTTCGCCTGCAGGGCGAAAGCCGCACCCTGACGGCGCTGCCGGAAAAGCTGGGCTTTGACGATGTGACCCGGCAGGGACTTCCCTATTACGGCGGCAATATTACCTACTGCATCCCGCTCACGACCGAAGCCGGAACGCTGTCCGTCTGCGCGCCCCATTATGACGGCGCTGCCCTTCGGGCGGCGCTGGATGGAGAGCCGAAGGGTTATCTGGTCTATGCGCCCTACCGGCTGACGCTGGGCGAGGTGGAGAAAGGCCCCCATCTGCTGGAGCTGACCCTGCTGGGCAGTCGGCAGAACGCCTTCGGCCCGGTGCATCTGGCCGATGAAAAAGAAAAGTGGATTGGCCCCAATGCATGGCGCAGCGAAGGCGCATGCTGGACGGAGAGCTACCGCCTGAAACGGCTGGGGATCCGCAGCCGCCCGGAGGTAGAATTCCGGCCCTAAACAGGACAAAAAGAGGGCCTTGCCTTTCGAAAACCATTTTCTTATAATAGGAACAGACTTTTAAGAATGGGCTTTGGCCCTTTACAAAGGAGCAGCGATATGAATTCGATCCCCCGCAGTGAACATCCCAAGCCTCAATTCCGGCGCGACAGCTGGATGAACTTGAACGGCCTTTGGGCCTTTGAAATCGACAATGGCCGAAGCGGCAAGGCCCGCGGCCTGAGCGCGGCAGATGCGCAGCTTTCCGGCCAGATTCTGGTGCCGTTCTGCCCCCAGAGCGAGCTTTCCGGCGTGAATCATAAGGATTTCCTTTCCGGCGTATGGTATCGCCGCACGTTTGAACTGACGAAGGAGCAGCTTTCCGGCCGGGTTGCGCTGCACTTCGGCGCGGTGGACTATCGCTGCGAGGCTTTCGTTAACGGCGTCAGCGTGGGAACCCACACCGGCGGATACGTTTCCTTCTGCTTTGACGTGACCGAAGCCGTGCGAGAGGGCGAAAACGTCCTGACCGTCTACGCCGAGGATGACGAGCGGGATCCCCTGATCCCCCGGGGCAAGCAGAGCGAGCTGTTTTACTCCCACGGCTGCGACTACACCCGAACCACCGGCATCTGGCAGACGGTGTGGCTGGAGTTCTTGCCGGAGACCCATATCGAAAAAATCAAGATTTTTCCCAGCGCAGAAACCGGTTCCTTTGACGTGGAAGCCCTGCTGAAGGGCGCGGGCACGCTGACGGTGGAAGCCGCCTATGAAGGACGGCCCATGGGCGCGGCCAGCGTGAAGGCCGAGGGCGGACTGGTGCGGCTGCATCTGCCGCTGCAGGAGACCCATCTGTGGGAGCTGGGCTGCGGCCGCCTGTACGACCTGAAGCTGACCTACGGCGAGGACAGGGTGCAGAGCTACGCGGGGCTGCGCAGCGTCCGGCTGGACGGCTACCGCTTCCTGCTCAACGGCAAGTCCGTTTTCCAGCGCACGGTGCTGGATCAGGGCTTCTATCCCGACGGCATTTATACCGCACCAAGCGATCAGGCGTTGGAGAACGACATCCATCTTTCCATGGCCTGCGGCTTCAACGGCGCCCGCCTGCATGAAAAGATCTTCGAGGAACGCTTCCTGTATCACTGCGACCGTCTGGGCTACATGGTGTGGGGCGAGTTCCCCAACTGGGGTCTGGACGTGACCCGCCCCGACGCGGTCTACAGCGTACTGCCCGAATGGCTGGAAGAAATGGAACGGGATTTCAACCATCCCGCGCTGATCGGCTGGTGTCCCTTTAACGAAACGTGGGATCGGGATCATCGCAAGCAGGATGATAACGTGCTGCGCGCCGTGTATCTGGCCACCAAGAGCGCCGATCCCACCCGCCCCTGCATCGATACCAGCGGCAACTATCATGTGGTCACGGATATTTACGACGTTCACGATTACGAGCAGAACGTGGAAATCTTCAAGAATCACTATGACGAGCTGGCTAACGGCGGCGAGCTGTGGGATCAGGTCAACCACCGCGGCACCGGCGTCCGCCAGCAGTACGACGGCAAGCTGCCCGTGTTCATCAGCGAATACGGCGGCATCGGCTGGACGAAGGAGGAAAAGGCGTGGGGCTACGGCAACATGCCCAAGTCCGAGGAAGAGTTCATTCAGCGCTTCTGCGGCCTGACCAGCGCTATTCTGGATAATCCGCGCATCATGGGCCTGTGCTATACCCAGCTGACCAACGTGGAGCAGGAACAGAACGGCCTGTATACTTACGACCGTCAGCCGAAATTCGATGTGAATATTTTCCGGGAGGTCCTCACGAAAAAAGCCGCGATTGAGGACTGACGAAGCAAGCGGGCGGCATGCCGAAAGGCATGCCGCAGTCTGTCGAAAATTCCGAGTTGGCCGCCGTTGCCCGCAAACAGCGCTACGCTGGTTTGCGGGGAAAGTGCTG
>ERZ857827.1872-NODE-1872-length-18660-cov-2.895512_pt1 | contig 18660 bp, 20 predicted proteins | sample MGYA00519761_ERZ857827 | MGnify/ENA primary metagenome ERZ857827 (study PRJEB31778, sample SAMEA3449370) | human gut metagenome | biome: human gut; feature: human-associated habitat; material: faeces | place: United Kingdom | collected 2010/2012 ... | reverse complement strand
GCGAGCGCGTATAAGCGAGCATTCAACCCGCAAGTGATAGAGTCACAAATATAGGGTATCTTCTCTCTTGGGGAGCGTCTCTACTTGCCTGCGGCAAATCAGAATTAGTTATTTGAGGTTCTGAATCTCCATTGGGTCATAGGTAGTCATCTGATATACATAGTAATTCAGCCAGTTGGTATACAACGTATTCGCATGGCATCTCCACGACTTCACCGGTCCGAGTTCTGGTTTATCGTCTTTGTAGTAGCGATTTGGAAATGGAACATTGTCCATTCCTTTAGCAAGATCACGTTTGTATTCGCCATCAAGAGTCAGTACATCATATTCTGGATGTCCTGTGACAAATACCTGACTTCCTGTGGAATTCAAAATAATGTATGGTCCTGTCTCATCTGATTCTGCTACGATCGTTAATTCTTTATTCTTGCGGATGGCTTCTCCGTCAACTCCTGTATTTCTAGAGTGTGGCACGTAAAACTTATCATCAAATCCTCGAATAATAGGAAGTTTATTATGTAATGGATGGTGTTCATAAACACCTGAAATCTTCTTATTCAAGATATGTTTCTTGATCCCATAGTGATAATAAAGTCCTGCTTGTGCTGCCCAGCAGATATACAACGTTGATGTGACATGTGTCTTGGACCATTCCATGATTTCTTCAAGTTCTTCCCAGTAGTCTACTTCTTCAAATGCCAGATGCTCGACCGGAGCACCGGTTATGATCATGCCGTCATAACAGTTCTCTTTTAAATGCTCGAAGTAATCGTAAAACTTAAGCAGATGATCATGACTGGTATTTTTTGATTCGTGATTCTTTACCATCATAAAATCGATATCGACCTGTAAGGGCGATTTACTGATGAGCCGAAGGATCTGTGTTTCTGTTTCGATCTTTTTCGGCATCAGATTGAGGATCACAAGCTTCAGCGGTCGGATATCCTGCTTGGAGGCATCACGGTCATCAATGGCAAAAATCTTTTCACTTTCCAGTATTTCTTTTGCAGGAAGGTCATTAGGTATATTGATTGGCATGTTATGCCTCTTTTGCTGCAGCAAGTGCCTGTTTGAGATCTTCGATGATGTCAGAAGCGTCTTCCAGGCCTACAGAGAAGCGAATCAGATCCTTATCTACTCCAGCCTCAGCGAGCTGTTCATCGCTTAACTGTCGGTGCGTATGGCTGGCAGGATGCAGCAGACATGTCCTTGCATCGGCCACGTGTGTCGCAATAATGGCAAGCTGCAGTGAATCCATGAATTTTTCAGCTTTTTCACGGCTTCCTTTCAATGCAAAGGCAAGCACGCCGCATGTACCGTTCGGACAGTATTTCTGTGCCAATTCATAATATTCATCCGTTTCCAGCCCCGGATATTTTACCCAGGCAACATCTTCGCATGTGGACAGGAAGCGGGCAACTGCCAAAGCATTGCTGCAGTGGCGTTCCATACGAACAGCCAGTGATTCAAGTCCCAGGTTGAGGTAGAATGCGTTTTGCGGTGACTGGATAGATCCCAGATCGCGCATAAGCTGACTGGTCGCTTTTGTAATGTAAGCCATCTTTCCGAATTTTTCGGTATAAGTCAGGCCGTGATAGGATTCATCCGGTGTTGTAAGGCCCGGGAATTTTTCAGCATGGGCGCTCCAGTCGAAATTACCGCTGTCCACGATGACACCGCCGACAGAAACACCATGTCCGTCCATATATTTTGTTGTTGAGTGAGTCACGATATCACATCCCCATTCGATCGGACGGCAGTTGATTGGTGTAGCGAAGGTATTGTCCACGATCAGCGGAACACCGTTGCGATGAGCGATCTTTGCGAACTTTTCGATATCAAAAATACTAACTGTCGGATTTGTGATCGTTTCACCGAAAACGCACTTTGTATTTTCACGGAAGCATTTCTGTAGTTCCTCTTCGCTGATGGAAGGATCGACGAAAGTGCAGTCGATTCCCATTTTCTTCATCGTAACGCCGAACAGATTGTATGTACCGCCGTAAATAGCGCTGGAGGCGATAAAGTGATCGCCGGCCTCGCAGATGTTGAAAACCGCGAAAAAGTTTGCGGCCTGTCCGGAAGATGTAAGCATACCGGCAACACCGCCTTCCATTGCGGCGATCCGCGCAGCTACTGTGTCATTGGTAGGGTTCTGCAGCCTTGTGTAAAAATAACCTGATTTTTCCAGGTCAAACAGTTTTCCCATATCTTCACTGCTGTCATATTTAAAAGTAGTGCTCTGGTAGATCGGCACCTGTCTTGGTTCACCGTTATGCGGTTCATAGCCCGCATGCAGGCACTTAGTATCAATCTTCATTCCATTTTCCTCCTTCATATCGTATGAAATGATTTTACACTTTTTGTAAATAGGTTTCAATGTTTTGTGTAAAATGTTTCTGATTTCTGTATGAATAAAAAAAGCTGACCGTGATCAGCTTTCGTTTATAGTTGAATGCCGCGGATGATATCCAGCATGGCATCACGCAGATCTTCGCGTTCCAGGGCAAAATCCACCTGAGCCTGCAGAAAACCTTTTTTGTCTCCGACATCATAACGTTTTCCGATAAAATCATAAGCATAGACATCTTCCTGCCGGATCAGACGGTCAATGGCATCTGTGAGCTGTATTTCGTTGCCTTTTCCCGGCTGCTGCGTTTCCAGCAGTTCGAAAATAGCAGGCGTCAATACGTAACGTCCCAAAATGGCAAAATTGCTTGGTGCATCCTCTTTTTTCGGCTTTTCTACAAATCCTTTGACACTGCTCAGTCGTTCACTGATGTGCTGTTTCGGATCGACAATGCCGTATTTATGGACATTTTCATCTGCCACGCTTTGAACGCCAACGACGCTGCAGCCGGTTTGTTCATATACGCTGACCAGCTGCTGGGTTGCTGTAAGTCCGTTTTTGTTTACGACGATGTCGTCACCGAGCAAAATGGCAAAAGGCTCGTCTCCGACAAAGGATTTGGCACATAGCACAGCATGTCCGAGACCTCTGGGATTCTTCTGCCGTACGCTGTAGACATTGGCCATGGATGCAATGTCACGAACCATCTGCAGATGGGCAAGATCATTGCTGCTTTCCAGTTTTTTCTCCAACTCGAAACTGACATCGAAATGGTTTTCGATGCATCCTTTGTAACAGTTCGTTATGATCAGTATTTCTTCAATGCCGCTTTGCACAGCTTCTTCTACAATATACTGGATGGTAGGTTTATCGACGATCGGCAGCATTTCTTTTGGCACTGCTTTTGTAGCCGGAAGAAAGCGGGTACCGAATCCGGCAGCCGGTATGATTGCTTTTCTGAGTTTTTTCATCGTTTCCTCCATTCTCTGCATGTTGAAAGCAGAGATGTTACAGACTTCTCTTTATGGATAGACAGTCCTGTATCATTATAGCAATAAACACAAGTGAATGACAACCCTGTCAAAGACAGGTAAAAAAAACCGGAAAGCTTATTCTTTCCGGTCTCCCTTGTGCTCGTTTATCGTATCAACAGCCTGTTTTGCTACATCAAGCATATGCTCCTGGGAGCGTTCCAGATACATTTTGCTTTTCTCTTGATCACCTTTGTTTTCATACTGCAGCGAAAGCAGGTATTCCATAAAACCGAGATTCATTCCGCTGAGCTGATCCAGGACAGCTTCCATTTCTTCGATATAGTTGTATTTCTTCAAGATAAAAATGTCATACAGCTTATGCGATTCCTTTTTCTGTGTATCCTCGTTTTCCCATGTGTCGATCTCATCCAGTAAAGTTTTGGTGTTTTTCTTGTCGCCACGTTCGATGTAATAATTGAAGGCTTTCAGTACAAGGTCTTTTCTTTGTTTTTTGGTAATGCGGTAACTCAGCAGTTCGTCAAACATTTTTTGTATCTGTGCATGATCTTCCTTGAACATCAGTCCGTTGAGCTTCATATACAAACGGTTGTATTTAGGATACAGATATTTGACCAGGGGCGTATCGAGATACGCAAAATAGGCATCGTATTCGCCTTTGGACAATAGACTGCTCAGTTTACGAAAAGAAGCTCGTTTTCCGTATTCGGTCAATAAAAATAAAACGGCTAAGATCGCCAGTGATAAAAGCATGATTTCCATGATTGCTCTTCCTCCATTATGTTTTTGTACAGACTCTATAAATTATTATATATGAATGAGGACAAATGTAAAATGTTTAATAAAACTGCCGGCTAAAATACAGCTTTTCTTCTTATGTATTTTCAAAAAAACAGCGGTACATGACCACAGTACCGCTGTTTTCCTGATTTATGAATTAAAACAATTTTTCCTGATGAGAAGCGAACAGATATTCGTCGATCGTATTCTTGATACGGTCTTTGATCAGAGCTTCCGGATCGTTTTCCAGTGAACCTTCACGTACTTTTGTATACTGGATCGGCATGAATTGTGAAAGAACAGCCAGTGATACGCCGTATTTGCGCAGGTTGGCGATCAGCTTTTCTTTTGCTGCATTTACTTCCGGTACAGGCATATAATAACGGCTGCGGTCAGAGAATGAGAATTTACGTTTGAACCACAGTTCGTTGTCATTTCCATGGTAATGTTTCTGCCAGTTCTTAGGTTCTGCGAGCATTGCTTCTTCCAGTACATCGATGAAGTGAGACTGTTCTTCTTCATTTCCGTGCATGATCATTTTTTCCATGTAAGCCAAAGCAAAGAGTGCTTCACGCATAGCGTAAGTCAGGCCCGGACCAACTTTCAGGATACCGACACCGTCTTCGATCAGTTCTTTTAATTTGAATTTCGTCTGATAGTCAGTAGAATGTCCTTCGAATACAAGGTTCGGGAATTCCTTGATGCTTGCCATCAGCTCAGCTGCTTTCGCACGGTCATATTCTGTACATCCGGCGTCTTTTTCTTCCACGCCCGGCTGAACAACACATGCGATGACATCTTTCCATGTTTCCTCGAGACCGGCTTCCTTAAATGCTTTTTCAAATGCAGTTACTGTTGCCTTGAAATCTTCTACGCGGGTTACCTGCATGCCGGCATTTGGATCCTGTGCCCCGCCAGGAATCGGAACTTCGCTTCCCACGATATAAACAGGGCGAACAGCATTTGGATTTGTCTTCAGCAGTTCCTGATATGTATCTTCGCATACACGGGCAAGCTCAGCACCGCGGCGTGCGATTGTTTCATCACTCAGACGAACGTTCGGATCATCGTCCGCTACCTTCATGCTGGTATCGATATGGATCTTTGTGAATCCGGCTGCCACATAGCAGCGAACTAATTCACGTGCATCCGCCATTGCTTCTGCTTCCGGTTTTGATGCGAAAGTCAGAGGACCGAGATGGTCGCCGCCAAGGAAGATGCGATCGGTTGTAAAGCCGACTTTTTCAGCGATCTCGTAAACAAAGTTACGGAAATCAACCGGCTTCATGCCAGTGTAACCGCCGTTTTGGTCAACCTGGTTTGCAGTAGCCTCGATCAGAACACAGGAATTATCCCGTTTTGCGCATTCGATTGCAGCTTCGATTACATAGCTGTTGGCGCTGCAGGCAGAGTAAATGCCGACGGCTTCGCCTGCCTTTTGTTTCGCAATAATCTGCTTTAAAGGGTTTTCGTTCATATTGAATACCTTTTCGTTCATCCTGTCTATCCACCAATACAGGATCAACTTGTCCTTTCCATCCGGCCTTTTCTGCGAGATGTCCGTTTTCCGCAAAGGGGTGGATCAGCTGCGGGAATATGTCAGAGACAGGAGAGGACCGGTGCTTTCTCCAGTATCCGATGCCCGCTGCGGCGGGCATAAGAACAACTCGCGTCAATAAGTTTTCCCTCGTGCCAGCGCATTCAGGAACCATTACTAGTATATCATATTTTCCCGTTGTAAGAAGGCAGGATCAGCTAAAAATCATGTGTGTGGTCAACAGGAGGGACCATAACAGTGAAAAAACAGCGGAGAACCGAAAAACAAAATGCAAAGAAGGGCTTCAGATGGTTTATAATGGAAAGGAATGTGTGACAGGGGGACAAGGTTATGACAATAAAGGTACTGGTATGCGATCTGGACGGTACGCTGCTTCAGCCAAGCGGCGGAACGAAAGTCAGTGAACGAGTGGCACAGGCTTTGATCGAACTGCAGCAGAAGGGAATCACGCTGATCCTGAACTCGGCAAGGATCCTTCACGGAATCCTTCCGCTGGCACAACAGGTGCAGATGGATCGTTACGGCGGTTACATCATTGCGCAAAACGGAACGATGGGCTACGATGTGGCTGCACAAAAAATTATGTTTTCTCATACCATAGACAGAGATGACAGTTTGCAGCTGTGGCGGGAGACTGTCAGACGCGGGCTTGATTTTGGAATCGCACAGCCATCGTATGTGGTTGCCAGCGGCTTTAGTGAAGGGTTTGTTCTTGACCGTGATAATTGCGAAGTGGATTATCTGCTGACAAATGACCCCTCCCGTTATGTAAAGGAAGACATCTGGAAATGTGCTGTGTCCATGAACAAAGAAAAACTGGATCAGGAGTATGAAGGTCTGCGGCGGATCATTGAGACACAGTATCCGTATCAGGCGATCCGAAGCACTGACACAATTGCCGATGTCATTGCAAAAGGCTGCAGCAAACGCAGAGGACTGGAAGAATTGTTTGCGTTGACCGGACTTGAATTTGAGCAGACTGCCGCAATCGGAGACGGAGACAGCGATGTGGAAATGATCGAAGCCAGTGCATATGGCGTTACGCTGGAAAACGGCAGCAAACGCTGTCGTCAGGCAGCTGATCTGATTGTACCTTCTTATGAAAGAGAGGGCTGTCTGCAGCTGTTTGCGTACCTGAAAAATCAGTTTTGACGCTTACGTTGTTTCTTTCATGCGATTTATCTTTTCGTGTATCGGGTTACGTGGTATAGTATAAAGGCAAAATTATGTCAAATATGGAATAGGAGGTATTGTTTATGAGCGTTATGATCGAACGATTAGAAGGTATGGTCAATCGTTATCATGAAATTACCGATCTGATGATGATGCCGGAAATCACTTCTGACAGCAAACAGCTTGCCAAGCTGGGACGTGAACAGGCAGAGCTGACACAGGTCGTGGAAACTTATACAGAATATAAGAAAACAGCGGAATCACTGGAAGAAGCAAAGGTGCTTCTGACAGAGGACGATAAAGAAATCCGAGAAATGGCAAAGCAGGAAGTGGAGGAACTGGAACCGAAACTGGAGCAGCTGTTGTCCAGACTGGAAGTGCTGCTGATTCCGAAAGATCCCAATGATTCGCATAATGCCTTTTTGGAGATCCGCGGTGCGGCCGGCGGCGATGAAGGAAATATCTTTGCCGGAGATTTGTATCGTATGTATACAAAATATGCAGAGTCTCGCGGATGGCACGTGGAGACTATTGAAATGGACGAAAGCGAGGCCGGCGGTTTTGCTCTTGTGTCTTGCAAGATCAGCGGAGACGGCGTATACGGCCGTTTGAAGTTTGAATCAGGAAGCCATCGCGTACAGCGTGTACCGAAGACAGAAAGTCAGGGGCGTATTCATACATCCACGGCAACTGTTCTGGTTACGCCGGAAGTGGAGGCTGAAGACTTTGATATTGATATGAACGATCTGGAAATCGAAACAATGCGTTCCAGCGGTGCCGGCGGGCAGCATATCAATAAGACAGATTCCGCTGTCCGTATCGTCGTTAAATGTCAGGACGGACGTTCCCAGCATGAAAACAGGGCAACAGCTTTGATGACTATCCGCTCCCGTGTTTATGAGGAACATCAGCGTAAGCTGGAGGAAGAGCAGGGAATGGAGCGCCGCTCTAAAATCGGAACCGGAGACCGTGCGGAAAAGATCCGTACATACAATTATCCGCAGAACCGCGTGACCGATCACCGCATCGGATTTACGATCCAGCAATTAGACCGTGTCATGGAAGGACGTATGGACGACATCCTGGATGCTTTGGAACAGGCAGACCAGCAGGCAAAGCTGGCAGGTGAAAAATAATGGCGAGCTATCGCAAAGTACTGCATGATGCCAAACAGCGCCTGTATGAGGCAGGTCAGGGAGAGCAGGCAGCACAGCTTTTGATGCTGGAGCTGGCCAATCTGGAGGCGCATAACTTATATATGGAGTATGACCAGGAAGTTCCCGATGAGCTTTTGGAGCGTTTTGAACAAGGGATCCAGCGCATGGAAAAAGGCGAACCGCTGGGGCATGTACTTGGCTTTGAATGGTTCTACGGTTATCGTTTTACTGTAAATCCGGATGTATTGATACCGCGTCCTGAAACAGAGGAGCTTGTGGCAAATATCCTGGCCGGATATGATGAGTTCTTCGAAGGCAGGGATGTGGATGTCATCGATATCGGGACAGGAAGCGGAGCCATTGCCATTTCATTAAGCAAGGAAGAATCTCATATGCATGTGGCTGCCAGCGACATCAGTGACGCGGCAGTTGCGGTGGCACAGAAAAATGCGCAGGACAATGAGGCGGATGTGGCTTTTTATGTCGGAGACATGCTGCAGCCTTTTATTGAACGCGGCATCAAGGCGGATATCCTTGTTTCTAATCCGCCCTATATCCCGCAGGATGAAAAAATGGAACACAGCGTTGTTGATTTTGAACCGCATGTTGCTTTGTTCGGCGGAGAAGACGGACTGAAGTTTTACCGTCAGATTTTTGAAGGAGCCCATCAGGTGTTGAAAGAGAAAGCAATCCTGGCGTTCGAAATGGGCTATGATCAGGGAGAACGACTGTCAAAGCTGGCACTGCACTATTTTCCGCAGGCACGCATTGAGGTCGTCAAAGATCTCAGCGGAAAGAATCGCATGCTGTTTGTTTATCACAATCTGCAGGATCCGAACATGAATTCATAAAATGTTCACAAAATGTACACATTGAAATGATATGCTGAAAGTACCGGAAGAGTTCCTGTCTTCATATGGCATGATGAGCGAGGGACAGAGAACTGCTTCGGTCACAGGCTGTGAAGCGGACCTCTATCCCTAATTAAACCTTTTTCATTTGCTTTGCAGCAGGTAAAGTCGCATGATCCCACCATGCGGCTTTTTTCGTTGGAAACAAAGCTCTCAAATCGAAGCGGATTGTGGTATAATCTCTAGTTGAAGGTGATAAGATGAAAATGCAGAGAAATTCACGCTGCTGGTGCGGCAGCGGCAAAAAGTATAAACAGTGTCATGAAAAATGGGATGAGCGTTACAATATGCTCAGACTGGAGGGGAAAATCGTTCCGGATCGTTCCCTGATCAAAAGTCCGGAAGATCTTCGTCTCATTAAAAAAGCAGCCGCAATCAACAACGGGGCGCTGGATCTTGTTGCACAGCGTATCCATGCGGGAATGACGACAGAAGACATCAATACGCTTGTTCATAATTATACGATCGAACACGGGGGTATTCCTGCGCCTTTGAACTATGAAGGATTTCCGAAAAGTGTCTGTACTTCGATCAATGATGAGGTCTGCCACGGCATCCCGGACCCTTCCGTTATTCTGCGTGAGGGAGATATTATCAATGTAGATGCAACGACGATTTACAAAGGCCATTATGCGGATGCATCCCGAATGTTCTTGATCGGCGAATGCTCAGCGGAAGCGAAGAAGCTGGTGGATGTGACTAAAGAATGCCTGCAGATCGGCATTGATGCCATCAAACCGTGGGGACATGTGGGAGATATCGGCGCAGCCATCATGGAACATGCGCACAAACACGGCTATCATGTTGTCCGTGACTTTGCCGGACATGGCGTAGGAAACGGTTTTCATGAAGATCCGATCGTTCCTCATGTGGGAATGCGCGGAACCGGCATGGTGCTGGCACCGGGCATGGTCATTACCGTGGAACCGATGATCAATATCGGCGGCTGGGAGCTGTTTATTGATGAGGAAAACGGCTGGACAGCCTATACGGAAGACGGTTCCTTGAGCGCACAGTGGGAACATACAATTTATATTGGAGAACATGGCGTAGAAATCATTGCCTATTGATCGTAAAGACAGGGTCAATTTGTGTTATGCTTCGAAACATGCTATAATCAAACACGTTAAACGAAAAGGAGTTTTGCATTATGGAGAAATGGAGTGTTGAAAAATACTGTGATCGTCTACAGGCCATGAAGTGTGAAGCACATGATAAATTATGGCTTTATATCGAAGTCAATGCAAAGGATTTTATGAACGAATGTGAACCAGGGGTAAAGAATCTGAACAGCTGCTGCAAAGCAATGTTGAATAAAATGCTGGAAGGAGATAATTTTGTCGTAGAGCCGAAAAGCCGCAGCAAATGCGCGGGAACACTGACGATCCGCTATTATGTGGACAACCTCAGTCCGGAACGCCGCACATACGCGCAGGCAATGGCTGACAACAAATAATGCAAAATATCCGCTGACGGCGGATATTTTTTATAAGAGAAAGGAACAGTGGAAAGCAATGAAGAAAATAACAAGTTTTTGTGTTGATCATGATGTGCTGGAAAAAGGCATGTATATTTCCCGTATCGACGGGGATGTCATTACTTATGATCTGCGAATGGTAAAGCCCAATAAAGGCGGTTATCTGGAGAATGCCGGTCTGCATACCTTTGAGCATCTGTTCGCAACTTATGTTCGCAATTCGGCATACAGCGATGACATCATTTATGTGGGACCGATGGGATGCCGTACAGGCTTTTATCTGTTGACCAGAGATCATCTGTCACATGAACAGGCATTGTCACTGGTTCAGGAGACAATGGACTTCATTGCCGCTTATGAGGGGGAAATACCGGGAGCACAGGAAAGCCGCGAATGCGGGAACTATCTGGACCACGATCTGGCACAGGCAAAACAGTATGCCGCGGATTACGGAAATGTGCTGAAAGAGTGGACAACGGCCAAGCTGCATTACGAGGATTAAACAAAAGCAGGATCACGATATTCCTGCTTTTTTACGATATGTCATTTTTTCTGAAGGATATAGTCGACGAAGCCCTGCCGGATCATTTCGTTTCGATAAATACGATGCTGGATGCGGCGTTCTTTAAACAGCAGCTTCATGTCTGAAAACCAGATGTCTGCTTCGGTTTCCTCAAAATAGGAATGAATCACGGGCATATCGTCGTCGTACTGATAGTATTGATGGTTTCCGAGGGTATCTCCGCCGCCGCAGCGGAAGTCATCCGTTGTCAGAAAATTGACGAACATGAGCCCCTGCGGCTTCAGTACCCGCTTCATTTCTTTCAGGGCCACTGCTATATCTTTTTTGGTCATATGAAAGATGGAATTATAGGAGTAAACGGCGCCGAAGCAGTCCTTTTCATAGGGAAGTCTCTTCATATCGCCGGTCTGGATATGCAGCTGCATCTGGTGTCTGTGGGCAAAACAAAGGGCTTTTTGAACCTGGGCTTCATCGATGTCGATGCCGGATGCGGCATAGCCGTTTTCATAAAACAGGGCAAGAGGCGGGAGCTCTCCGCCTGCTCCGCAGTCAAGGACAGATCGGCTGATATCGTATTCGCTGCAGTATTGCAGAAAACGATACAGCGGAATTTGATAATAGATTCTTTGCATCTTAATCTTTCCTTTCTGTATGAATACAGTATAGTATTCCGGGTTTCCCTCGTCAAACAGCGTTCTCTTTCTTTTTGCGGCAAATGGCGTTATACTGAAACTGATATTTGATATAAAGAAAGAGAGGCTGATCATATGGAATTAAATGAAGCAATAGCGAAGCGTCGAAGCATTCGTAAGTACCAGAAAAAAGAAGTCGCAAAAGAACTGATCGATGAAATGATCACGGCTGCGATTGAGGCACCGACCTGGAAAAACTCACAGACAGGCCGTTATCATGTCGTCATGTCTGAAGAAATGCTGGAAAAGGTCAAATGGGAAGGACTTGCCCGTTTTAACGCGGAGAACACCGAAGAGGCACCGGTGCTGATCGTTGAGACATTTGTCAAAGACAGAAGCGGATTTGAAAAAACAGGCGAGCCGAGCAATGAACTCGGCAACGGATGGGGCTGTTACGATCTGGGATTACAGACGATGAATCTGCTGTTGAAGGCAGCCGAACTGGGATTAAGCACGCTGGTCATGGGAATCAGAAATGCACAGAAGATTCGTGAGATCCTGCAGATTGCGGAAAACGAGACCATTGTTGCTGTTATTGCGGTTGGCTATGGTGACATTGACCCCGCCAAACCAAAAAGAAAACAGGTTGCGGATATTGCCAAATACTATTAGGAAGCAGAGTGCTTCCTTTTTTAGTGAGCTGGCTTTTTTGTGTCGTATAGGAAATAAGGTGATGACATATGATTTTCGTTTTGCCTCTGATCGGTTCGCTTTTCGTGTATCTGGTCTTTTTTCACTATACGGCCTTGAAAACCTGGAAGACAGGACTGCTTTGTCTGTGTCTTGGAATTCTGCTGTATCCGGCTGCTGTTATGCATCAGGAATACAATGCTGAGATCATTTACCGTTATCTTGTCTTTTTGCTGTTTGCCGTAATTGCTTTGATCGATCTGTATTGTATGATCATACCGGATATGCTGGTGCTGATCACTTTGCTGCTGACGTTTCCTTTTACCGCTGTTTCCCCATGGGAGAGAGCAGTGTCACTGGCAGTGATCCTGGCGGCTTCCTGGATCGTGGAGAAGTGGAGGAAGGGGAGCTTTGGATGGGGAGATGTTAAATTATGCAGTGTCTGTGCCCTTTCTTTCGGCTTTTCTTTTTTGTCATATTTTCGTTACAGTCTTGTCCTTGGCGGTCTGTTTGCATGCATTGCCTTATGGTCGGGACATGTTAAGAAACAGACCAGAATCCCCTTTGCCCCATGGATATCGATGACAATCTTGCTGCTGTTTCTTTGAAAAACGTCTGCGAAAACAGTTGTTTTCTGCTATAATGCTTCATAGAAAACAGTTTGGAGGCGAACGCATGGACCGTAAGCAGATCATCATAGATGAAATAAAGAAAAGTGAAAAGCCGCTCTCTGCATCAGCTCTGGCAAAAAAGCTACATGTATCCAGACAGATCATCGTAGGGGATGTGGCATTGATCCGGGCTGCGGGAACACAGATCATTGCCACGCCGAGAGGCTATGTTTTGGAAGAAAAAAAAGAAGGCGTTGAAAAAAAACTGGCGGTATCGCATACTCGCGAACAGATTCAGGATGAGCTGTATACGATCATCGACCAGGGAGCAAGCGTGATCGATGTGATCGTTGAGCATCCGATTTACGGCCAGCTGGTAGGTCAGCTGCATCTTTCCTCCCGATATGATGTGGATCAGTTCCTGAACAAGATCGACGGCAATGAACCGTTAAGTCAGTTAACGCACGGGGTTCATCTGCATACGATCCGCTGCCGGGATGAAGCGGTATTTCACCGGGTGGAAGATGCATTGAGGAAAAAAGGATTACTGTATCAGAGATAGTTTTTATGATCATGGAGCTGTTCGAAGAAGAACAGCTTTTTTTCTTGGGTATGAACCGTGAAAGAACGGCGCATACTTTTAGTGAAAACAGCAGGGGAAAAGAAAAAGGTTAACGTATAAATGGGATGAAAGGAGGAATAGCATGGATGTTCGGACATTATATACACAGGCAAAACAGGCCGCACCGGAGGAAGTGCTTCATCAGTGGCAGGATATCATGGAACAGTTTCTGCAGCGAAGGCAGGAACGTTTTGTCAGGATGAACCAGAAAGAACAGGCAGAGCATCTGATTTCGGAAGCCAATCACCGGGAAAGGGCGGGATTGTTTTCCTGTGAATCTTTCGGGATCGATCTTCATGTCGGAGATATTTGCTTTATAGACTTTGGTGCAGATGCTTATCAGTGCGAGATCGGTTTTCAGCATTTCGGCATTGTCATGAAAATGTATCACGGCAAGGCTTTTGTGATTCCGATGAGCGGCAATCCGCTGGCTTATCGTCAGGCTTTCGATGTATATGCCAATCCTAAGGGGAAAAAACATCTGATGCGTATCGGGAAGGTGCCGGGACTGAACAAGCCTTCTACTTTATTCCTGAATGACTGTAAATTTATCAATACGGCGCGCATCATTGATGTGAAGGCCCATATCGAAAAAAACAGTGATTTGTTTCAAAGCATTTATCATCGTATGCAGCAGGTGATCGGCTGATGCCTCTTTTCTTGAATGTGCGCACATTCCGACAAGTTTTTCTTTTGCGTTTTCCTACAATAGGGGGCGTGAGGTGATGCTGTGGAAAAGGCAGTGGTGAAGGATCATCGGGTCAGCCTTCATACAAATCTGGAAATAATTTTGTATCTGGGCGCAGGGGTATTTGTATCAATAGTGCCGCTGCGTTTTCAGTATCTATTTTTATTTCCGTTGTTGACGTACGGTTATCTTCATAATCGCAAGGCAATTTTATTTTTTCTTTTTTCGCTGTCTCTGTTTTTTGTTGCTCTTTCTGTTTCAACAGCGTATCTGAGCATCTTGGGAATCATCATTTTTTTTCTTCTCGTACAATGTGCGGGGGCTGTGCGCGGTTCACTTCCGCTGTGGATGAGCGTGATCACTCTTGCTGTTCAGCTTCCCTTTGTCATTCAGCTGCAGGACTGGAAACTGATCGTGATGACAATGTCTCTGCTGGCGCTTTTGTATGGAGCACAGCTGGAAAACGGCGGGTGGATGCGCAATGAATGGCAGCATAATGACATCTGGAAAGGAACATTTCTGGTTACCGCCTGTTTTACGGGGATTTATTATTTTCCGGACTTGACGGATGTGTTTTCTCTGACGGCGGGAATGCTGGTGATGATGGTCTGTCAGCCGCTTGCAGGATGTATGTTGCTGCTGCTGATGAATATTCATATATACGATTTTCCGCTGACTGCCTGTCTGGCCGTTGTGCTGCTGCACGCACCGATCGACAAAAGAATCAGTTCTCTTCTTTTTTTGCTGATCATGTGGATGCTGCAGCCGACTCTTGTCCAGGCCGTTACGGCCGGTATGGCATATGTCATAAAGCTGATGCAGTGGCAGCATGAACTGAAAAGAAATCCGGTCGTTTCAATGGATCTTCAGCAGGAAAAAGAACAGATCATGAAACGCCGGCTGCAAAACTATTCGGGTGTTTTTTATTCTCTTGGACAGTTCTATGAGGCCCAGCATCAGCAGGACAGCAATCTGCTGTATCAAATGGCGGACGGTGTGGCGCAAATGGCGCTTCAGCTCGGTGCCAAAACAAAGACAATGGATGAGAAGGCACTGAAAGAGGTGCTGGAAGGGTATCAGTTTACAGTGCATTCACTGAAAGTCGTTCAACAGGATGCGCAAATCCGCATCGAAGGTGTGATTGACCGGACAGCCAGAGTGGAAATTGATGAAACGTTAAAGCCGCTGCTGGATACATTATATGCGACTTGTTTTCATTTGGAATATCTTAAGGAATCACGTCTGTTTTACCGTTCCTCAGACTTTGTTTTCAGCAGTTCACAGCATTACTGGGTGGATGCTTCCTATGATTCGATCAGTGTACGGGCATCCGGCAACGGTGATACATGTTCGATCTTTCGCCATGGGCCTTATACTATTTGTTCATTGTCGGACGGCATGGGGAGCGGAGAAGCGGCCGCAAAAAGCTCACTGCTGATCAGCGGCATCTTTCAGCGCATGATTGCCAGTGATATGGATGCCGTGCAGGCAGTGAAAACAGTCAACCGTCTGATGCACAGTGATATTTACGCAACATTGGATGTGATCTGTATCAATGTACATACCAGAAAAGCATATCTGATCAAGTCAGCTGCCTGTCCGACACTGCTGATCCGAAAAAAAACGTTTGCTGCGTCTGGACGGCCGATCGCTCCCGGTCGGGATTTTAGAGGAAATCGAGCCTCACTGCATGGAGGTGCAGCTGCAGAAGGATGATGAGATCCTGATGGTAAGTGACGGTGTTCGGATGCAGGAAATCGAGCACTGGCTGCGCATGCGCCGTAGCGCATCCGTGCGTGATGAGCTCAATGAGCTGATGAGAGGGCTGCGTCTGCATGAACGCGAAGACGATACGACTGCGCTGTTGCTACGTTTTGCGGAAACAGAATATAAACATGAAGCATAATGGTTGTGAAAAGCCGGCAGACCCGGCTTTTTTTAACGCGAAGAGAGAGGTGTGCATTTCAGGCGAAATCATTGCGTATTTAGCAGTGCTGTACTATAATACGGTCATGGAAAATCAAGTAAAAATGGATCAGTTGAAACAGGGCACATGGCTGGTCGGCGTCAGCGGCGGAGGCGACTCCATGGCCTTGCTGGATATGTGCCGAAGGGCAGGCGTCAATCTCCGCTGTGCCCATGTGAATTATCATCATCGGGAAACGGCAGACAGGGATCAGCAGATTTGCGAGCAGTACTGTTCCAAGTGGTCGATTCCCATCGATGTCCTGCATGCACAGACTTCAGAGACGGGAAATTTTCAGGCAAATGCCAGAAAAGACCGTTATGTCTTTTATAAGGAACTGTGTGAATGTCATAACTGCAAGGGTGTTTTGGTCGCTCATCAGCAGGATGATGTCCTGGAAACCTATTTGATGCAGAAACAGCGCGGATCTATTCCTCAGCGCTATGGTCTGTGCCGTGAAACCGATATATTCGATGTACATGTCGTTCGTCCGTTACTGGCTTATACGAGAGAAGAGCTGCGGGAATACTGCACCCGCTTTGCTGTCGTGTATGGCGATGACGAATCAAATTTCACGGATGATTATGAGCGCAACCGCATTCGCCATCATCAGCTGGAGAAAATGGACGAAAACATGCGGCTTTCTCTGCTGCAGAGAATGGAGGCGGATAATGCAAGGCTGTCTGTGCTGCAGAAAGAGAGCGAAGCATTTCTGAAAAGATGGAAGGGCAGCTGCAGAGAGCTGCTCGATCAAAAAGAAAGTGCCTTTATTCTGCAGTACTGGATCCGAAAACAGAGCGGCTGCTCACTTTCCATGGGGGCACAGCAGGATCTGCTGCGCAGGCTGTGCAGCTTGAAAACACAGTGGCAGCAGACTTTAACGGATCACTGGGTCTTAAAAAAGGAATATGATCAGCTGGTGGTGGATAAACTAGAAATGTGCGTTTTCGCATATGTCTATGATTCGCCTCAAATGCTGCAGACACCGTATTTTACGCTTTGTGATCAGGGAGAGCGGATCGAAGGTGTCACGCTGTCCAAAGACGATTTTCCGATCACGATCCGAAATGCAGCTCCAGGTGATGCAATCAAGCTTCGCTTCGGGACAAAGAAACTGCATCGATGGTTCATTGACCGTCATATTCCTCTTGATCAGCGCAGGTCTTGGCCGGTCATGGTCAATGCGGAGGGAACCGTGATCTTTGTGCCGAAAATTGGGTGTGATATTGCACATTTTTCTAACAATCCAACACTATTTATGATACAATAATCATTGTTCTGCATTGGGAGGATTTTTAGAGTGATAGATGTAATTGATCGTATTTTAGTAAGCGAAGAAGAAATTGTGAAACGCAGCAAGGAACTGGGAGCCTTGATCAGCGAAGATTACCGCAGGGAAAACAAGACACCGATCGTTGTCGGACTGTTGAAAGGAAGCGTTCCTTTCCTTGCCGAAATCATGAAACATATCGACTTGGATATCGAAATCGACTTTATGGATGTATCAAGCTATGATGGTGCCGAATCTGTCGGCGATGTAAAAATCAACAAAGATCTGGATAAATCAGTTAAGGGAGAATCAATCCTTTTGGTTGAAGACATCGTGGATACGGGACGAACTCTGAAAGAAGTAAAACAGATGCTTTACAATAAAGGTGCAGCAGATGTAAAAATCGTTTCACTGCTGGACAAGCCTGAACGCCGCGTGATTGAAATTGACGCGGATTACGTAGGATTTAAGATCCCGAATGAGTTTGTGGTCGGCTATGGTCTGGATTACAACCAGAAATACCGTAATCTTCCATACATCGGTGTATTGAAGCCTGCGGTTTACGAAAAATAAAAACAAACTGCAACGCAGAGGAGGTTTGAAATAATGAAAAAATGGATGAATTATCTGCCATATGCACTTGTGATCATTATTCTCGCCTCACTTATTGTATTCAGCAATGACAGCAGGACGCAGAATTTTGATTATTCCACGTTCATGCAGGAAGCTGAGAAAATGACTTTCCAGCAGTCTTCAATGTCTGTGGGCAGCACTGTGATTGATGTACAGGGTACCTATAAGAATGAAGACGGAACAACACGCAACTTTACAGTAAGTGTGCCGAAAACAGATGAGAACATACAGTGGCTGACGGATACACTGGGAGAGGGGAAGATCGCAGTATCTGATCCGAACCGTGAAAATCAGTTCATCAATGTGCTTTTTAACCTGCTTCCCGTACTGCTGATGATCGGAGCTTTCTTTATCATTTTTTCCAAGATGAATGCCGGAGGCAACAACAAGGCCTTTGATTTTGCAAAGTCCCGTGCCAAGATTCAATCAAATGTGAAGGTACGATTCAAGGATGTTGCCGGCTGTGATGAGGAAAAAGAGGAAGTCCGTGAAATCATCGACTATCTGAAAAATCCAAAACAGTTTACGGATATGGGAGCCCGTATCCCGAAAGGTTTGTTGATGGTAGGTCCGCCGGGAACCGGTAAGACCCTGCTTGCCAAAGCTGTGGCCGGAGAGGCAGATGTA
>ERZ857827.1865-NODE-1865-length-18757-cov-3.918993_pt1 | contig 18757 bp, 16 predicted proteins | sample MGYA00519761_ERZ857827 | MGnify/ENA primary metagenome ERZ857827 (study PRJEB31778, sample SAMEA3449370) | human gut metagenome | biome: human gut; feature: human-associated habitat; material: faeces | place: United Kingdom | collected 2010/2012 ... | reverse complement strand
GGCGGTGGTGATGATATGTCGGCCGCGCTTTCCGAGCCGCTCACAGGCGGAAAAAATCGCCCAGTTGTCGGCTTCCGTGCCGCCGGAGGTGAAGAAGACGCGGTCGGGCTCTGCACCGAGGGCATTGACGACGGCCTTGCGGGCGGATTTCAGTTCGCGCTCGGCCTCGATCCCCAGATCGTGAACAGACGAGGGGTTTCCCCAGTGATCGCAGAGTAAGCGCGTCATGGCCGAAACGCAGGCGGCGCTCGGCTTGGTGGTTGCGGAATTGTCCAAGTAGATCATAAGATTACCTCGTTTGAGTAAACAGCCGTGGGTTTTGTTCGCGGCCAGAGTAGGAGAAGGAAAGCGTCAGCCGTTTTGCCAAGGCTATTTGCCGACGCAGAAGCGGGAGAAGATGTCGTCGAGAAGCTGCTCGTCTACGCTGTCGCCGGTGATGCGGCCCAGTAGGTAGAGGGCTTCGTGCAGGTCGATGGCGGCAAGGTCGAGGGGCGCGCCGACGTCCAGACCGGCCTGAGCCTGACGGAGACGGGCCGCCGCCTGACGGGCTAAGGCCATGTGCCGCTCCTGCACCAGCTGCCATTGATTGGGCTGGCTCAGGAAACCGCGTAGAAAGTCCAGAACGGGGGCAAGCCCTTCGCCGTTCAGGGCGGAGATCGGGAAAATGGGACGGCCAGCCGCTGCATCGGCCAGATCCGCCGGATGAATCGCTTCGCCTGCGTCCTGCTTGTTGAGCAGAATGGCGCAGGGGCAGGCCATGGGCTGAAGCAGCAGCGCTTCTTCCTCCGGGCCGAGCGCGCGGGAAGCATCCACCAGAAGCAGGGCGGCGTCCGCCCGGCTCAGGGCCTTGCGGGCCCGCTCCACGCCGATGCGCTCCACCTCGTCGTCGCTTTCCCGCAGACCGGCGGTGTCGGACAGGATCACGTTCACGCCATCCAAGGAAAAACTCTCTTCCAGTACGTCCCGGGTGGTGCCCGGAATGCTGGTGACGATGGCCCGGTCTTCGCCCAGAAAGGCGTTGAACAGCGTGCTTTTGCCCGCATTGGGACGGCCGCATAGCGCCACCCGCAGGCCTTCCCGCAGAATGCGCGCCGATCGCTCGTCCACGGCGCTTTCCAGCCGGGTGATCAGAGCGTTCAGACCGTCCGTCAGCCCGGCCAGCGCCTCGGATTCGTCAATTTCGTCCGGATAGTCGATGTGGGCTTCCAGCCCGGCCAGCAGCCGGGTCAGGTCTTCCTGCGCCTGACGGATGAAGCGGCTGGGCCCGCCCTCCAGCTGGGCCTCCTGCGCCCGAAGCGCGGCGGCGGACTGGGCGGAGATCACGCCCATCACCGCTTCCGCCTGAGACAGGTCGATGCGCCCGTTCATAAAGGCCCGGCGGGTGAACTCGCCCGCTTCCGCAGGCCGGGCTCCCAGACGGATCAGGGCTTTCATGACCAGCGCCGCGGCCACCCGTCCCCCGTGAGTGTGCAGCTCGCATACGTCCTCCCGGGTGTAGGTGTGGGGCGCGTACATGACCACTCCCATACATTCGTCCAGAATTTCGTCGCCGTCCACCACGTGGCCGTACATCAGCCGATGGCTTTCGTAGGGCGGGCGGCGGCTGCCCGCAGGCCGGAATACCTGTTGGAATAAATCAGCCGCGCCGTCTCCGCTGAGACGGACGATGGCGATGCCGCCTTCCCCGGCGGCAGTGGCAATGCCCACAATGGGATCTGACATGACTTGTCCCTTCCTTTCCGTGGTGCTATCATATCATGAAGAACGGCGGAATGCCAGCGCTTTTGATTTTTGAAAGGAGGTTTGCCTGTGGCGGATAAAGTTCGCATTCTGACGGCCCGGCCTCATCGGCTGCTTACCCCGCTGATTGAGGAACTGGGGCAGTGGAACCGACAGGAAAAAAACGTGGTGCTGCTGGTGCCGGAACAGCTGACCCTGCAAACCGAACGGGAAATTTTTGAACGCCTGCATCTGGAAGGCTCGTTTTATCTGGATATTCTGAGCCCGTCCCGGTTTTATGAGCGGGTATTGGAAAACGGCGGACGGGATCAGCGGGAGCCGCTGAACAGCGCCGGACGGCGGATGGCGGTCAGCCTTGCGCTGGAACGGCTGGAAGACCGGCTGGGCTACTACGGCGCATTGAGCCTGCGCACCGGCTTTGTGGAAAAAACAGCCGCGCTGATCACCGACCTGAAGCGGGGCGGATTGTCGCCGGAGATGCTGGCGGAGTACGCGGAACAGCTGCCTGCCGGGATCTCCCGGGAAAAGCTGGGCGATCTGACGCTGATCTACGCTCAGTATGAAGCGGTGCTTCGGAACCGTTTCAGCGACAGCGAGGATCAGCTTCAATACGTGGCCGGACGGCTGGAAAGCAGCGGCTTCCTTCTGGGAAAGCATGTGTACGTGTACGGCTTCGATACGCTGCCCGACCAGATGATGCGGCTTTTGACCGCTGCCGCGCCGCTGTGCGCAAGCCTGAGCGTAGCGCTTCTGTGGGAACATGAGGACGCAGCTGACGGCGAACTGTTCCTGCCCATCCGTCAGGGCGTGGGCCGCTTTACCGAGATGCTGCAAAAAGCGGGGTTGACCACGGAATTCGTGCCGTATCCCCGCAGAGAACTGGACGCGCCGGAGGCCATTCAAAGTCTGGAACGGGGGCTGTTCACCCTGCGTCCCCGTGCCATGGAAGGCAGGCAGGACAGCGTGTTCCTCTCTTCCGGCCTGAGTCCCTATGAAGAAGCCACGCTCATGACCCGGCAGGTTCTTCGGCTGCTGGCCGCGGGCATGGAGATCGAAAAGATCGCCGTGCTGTATCCGGACGACGGCGGCTATGCCTTTGCCGTGTCCGCCGCGCTGCGGGACAGCGGCATTCCCTTTTACAGCGATGAAAAGCTGAGAGCCCTGTCTCACGGCCTGCCCCGTTACCTGCTGTGCGCCCTGAAAGCGGCGGCGGGCGGCTGGCAGAACCGGGATGTGCTGGGCATGGCCAAGAGCGGTTATTCGCCCCTTGCCTTTGACGAAAGCTGCGAGCTGGAAAACTATGTGTTCACCTGCGGCGTTAACCGGGCGCGCTGGCTTTCGCCCTTTACCAGAGGGGACGAGAGCCTGCGGGAGCGCTGCGAGGACTACCGCAGGCGGCTGATGGAGCCGGTGCTTCGGATGCGGGAAGGGCTGGTGCAGGCCCGGGATGCGGCTGCGTCCATGGCGGCGGTGTTCGGTCTTTTGAAGGACGTGAACGCCTATGAGCGCCTTCAGCAGGAAGAAACGGAACTGCTGGAAAAGGGACTGTCCGTCCGGGCCGGACAGAACAGTCAGGTCTGGCAGGCCATCCTGACATTGATGGATCAGATGGTGCGTCTGAGCGACCGCCAGCGGATCCCGCTGAAGCATATCGCCACCCGGCTGGAAAGCGGGTTCTCGGCGGTTTCGCTGGCGGCGCTGCCCCCGGCAGGAAAAATGCTCCATGTGGGCGTGCTGGGCCATGCCCTGTCGGAAAACATGGAGGCCGTGTTCCTGCTGGGCCTGAACGACGGCGTGCTGACCCGGGAGACCCAGAGCCTGCTGAGCCCGGAGGAACGGCAGGACGCACAGGAAAAGACCGGCTGTTTTCTGGGCGTCACGGATGAAAGCCGGAATCTGTTCGCCAAGCTGGACTTGAAGCGCGCGATGACCCTGCCGTCGAAGCTGCTGTTTTTGAGCTACGCCAAAACCTCGGTGGAGGGCAAGGCGCTGCGGCGGCTAAATTTGCTGGATACGGTGGAAAAACAGATCTTGCCCGCGCTGCCCCAGTCTCCCGTGCCCGAAGATACGCTGCCCCAGTCGGCCATGCAGGCGCTGGCAGAGCTGAGCGTCCAGCTGCGGGCGTATCTGGACGGAAAAGGCGGCAGCGAGCTGACCCCGGCCATGACGGAAAAGCTGCGGAAGCTACTGCGCAGCCGGGAAACGGCGCCTGCCGCGTTGGGCTTATGGCGGGCGCTGCGCTACGACGGCAGCGCGCAGCCCATCACCCCGGAGACGGCCCGGGCGCTGTACGGCGGGGAAACGCTGTCCGTCAGCCGGTTGGAGCGGTTCGCGGGCTGTCCCTTCCAGCATTTTCTGGATTACGGCCTTCGGCCTCAGGTGCTTCGGGAGTGGAAGGTAGACCCCATCGAAACGGGCAACTTCTACCACGCGGCGCTGGACGGGTTTTCCCGGCTGGCCAAGCGGGAAAAGGGCTATCCGGAGGTGCCGCCGGAACGGATACGGCAGATGACGGAGGAAGCCATTGCACCGCTGTACGACGAGCTGATGAACGGCCCCATGGGCGACAGCGACCGCAGTCTGGCCCGGTACGATCAGGCGAAAAGCGCGGTTCTGCGCGCCACGGAGGTCATTACCCGGCATCTGGCGGCAGGCAGTTTCCGGCTGGATCGGACGGAGGCCGCCTTCGGCACGGAACGGGGACTGCCGCCGATTGTGCTTTGCCTGCCGGACAGGCGGGAGATCATGCTGCGGGGGCGGATTGACCGGATCGACCGCTGGGATCACGAAGGAACGGTTTATTTCCGCGTCATCGACTATAAATCCTCAGAGCAGGCGCTGGAAGCGGCCAAAACATGGTGGGGACTGCAATTGCAGCTGCTTTTGTACCTGGAGGTCTGCACGGCTGCGGAGCCCGGCTCCAAGCCTGCCGGCGCGTTTTATTTCTACGTGGCCGATCCGCTGGTGGAAACGGCCACCGACGCGGCGGAAGCGGTGGAAAGCGAAATGCGCAGGCTTTTCCGGCTGCGGGGCATCACCCTGTGCGATGTGGAAATTCTGGAAGCCATGGACAAGGGCGAGGAACCCTTCGTGCTGCCGCCTGTGCTGCAAAAAAACGGCGCGCTGCGCAAGGATGCCAAGGCCCTGACCCTGCCCCAGATGAACGCGCTGATGGAGCATGCCCGGCAGACCGCCGCCGAGCTGGCGCAGGAAATGATGGACGGCAAAACGGACATCTGCCCGGTGCGGGACGGCGGACAGGCTTATTGCAGCCGGTGCGATTATCAGAGCATCTGCCACTTTGACCCGGAAAACGTTCGGGCAAGGGTACGGGAACTGCCCAATCTGTCCATGCAGGAACTTCGGGACCTGCTGGAACCAAGCCCGTAACGGGATTTTCGGTTTGTTCATGAAAAAACCGCCCGGGCAAGTTGCTATTCCACGGGGAATCATGTATAATAGTACCGGAAGGGAGCGTCGAACGGCGCTCGCGAACAGGGAAAATAGTAGAAGGAGGCGTTACCCTTGATTCAGGTGATTGCCGGAAAAAAAGGCTCGGGTAAAACCAAGCGCATTATTGACATGGCCAACGTTGCCAGCAGAGATTCCAAGCACGATATCGTTTTTATCGACGATGACGCGCGTTATATGTACGACCTCCGGCACGAGGTTCGGTTCATCAACGCCGGCGAATACGAGCTGGCCAGCGACCAGATGTTCATGGGTTTCCTGTGCGGCATCGTGTCCCAGAATTTTGACCTTGGTCTGATTTTTATCGACGCTTTCAAGAAGCTCTTCAAGGCGGATCTGTCCACCTCCGAATGGCTGTTCGAGCGTCTGGAGACCATCAGCAAGAACCACAGCGTGGACTTCGTTCTTTCTATCAGCGAAGACGAGGAAGAGCTGCCCGCGTTCATCCAGAAGTACGTGCAGCATTAAGCGCGCCCTATGACAAAAGCAAGAAGCCGCGGCATTTCGCCGCGGCTTTTGCCGTTAAAGCGCCGATACGTCGGGACGGCCCTGCCCGCTGCGCTCCACCCGGTAAAATCCGATCAGGTTGGTGGGACGGGTGTGGTGGTAGACCTCCTCCACGGCGGCAAAGTCCTCCAGTTCAAAACGGATGCTCAGGCCGCAGCCCACGGCCACGTCTCGGGGCGTGGTAATGATCTGCACCCGCAAGCCCGCCCGGCGGAGAGCGGCTTCAAATTTCATCACCTGCTGCCGGGAGCGGAAGGACGCGATGCCGAAGATTTCCTGCATAGGTTCATTTCCTCCTTTCTTTCTCATACAGTATACGGCGCGGAGCGCGCAAGTGTGAGAGGCGGAAATGGGGAAGAAAAAATGATCTATTTGGATAACGCGGCTACCTCCTATCCCAAGCCGCCCATGGTCGTCCGGGCCATGGCAGGCACGCTTTCCCGGCTGGGCGGCAATCCGGGCCGGTCGGGGCACAAGCTGTCCCTCTGCGGCGGCCGGGTGATGGAGCATTGCCGGGAAATATTGGCGGAGGAGCTGGAAGCGCCCGCGGCGGATAATATTCTTTTTACCTCCGGATGCACGGAAGCGCTGAATCTGGCTATTCGGGGAAGCCTTTTCCGGGGGGACGAGGTGCTTTGCAGCCACGCGGAGCATAACGCAGTCATGCGGGTGCTCAAGGGGCTGGAGCAGCAGGGGGAGATCACCGTGCGGGTGGCGGAGCCGGACAGCCGGGGCCTTCTGTCGCCGGAAACGCTGCGAAACGCCGTGGGGCCGAAAACAGCGCTGTGCGTGCTGAACCATGCCAGCAATGTGACCGGCGTGGTTCAGCCGGTGCGGGCATTGACGGAGGCCCTGCGGCCCATGGGAATCCCCGTGCTGGTGGACGCGGCTCAGACGGCGGGGATCCTGCCGGTTTCGCTGAAAAAGCTGGGGGCGGATATGATCGCCCTGCCGGGCCATAAGGGATTGCTGGGCCCCCACGGCACGGGAGTGTTGGCACTGGGGCCGGGCATGCTGCCCAGACCATTGGTGGCGGGCGGCACGGGCTCTCAGAGCGAAAGCATGGTGCAGCCCGAATCCCTGCCGGATCGCTACGAAAGCGGCACGCCCAATCTGCCCGGCATCGCCGGACTGCTGGCCGGGGCGCGCTTTGCCTTCCGGCACCGGCCTGAGATTGAGGAATACGAGCGCGGCTTGGCCCGGCGGCTGCGGCAGGGATTGGGACAGCTGCGGGGGCTGCGGCTGCTGGGCAGCGACGGCGCGCCCATGGTGGGCGTGGTGAGCTTTGTGCCCCAGCGGCAGGATCCGGGAGAGGTCTGCGACCGGCTGGCGGAGCAGGGGTTTGCCCTCCGGGCGGGCCTGCACTGCGCGCCGTCGATTCATCAGTGGCTGGGAACGCTGGAAACCGGCGCGATCCGGGCCAGCGTAGGAATCTACAATACGGAGGAAGAAATCGACCGTTTTGTGGAAGCAGTGGACAGAATGATGAAATAACCAAAACAGGCCCGCAGCGCCGGAAAATCTCCGACGGTGCGAGCCTGTTTTTTGAACAGAAATTCAGGACTGCTGGAAGTAGCTGGCGGGATAATCCGCCCGCAGAGCTTTTTCATCTACCTTGTAGAGGGACAGGTGATTGCTCATGACGGTTCGGGCGGTCGAAGCGTCACCCTTTTGCAGGGCTTCATAAATAGCCCGGTGATCGGCTACGATTTGGGGATTCCGAACCGCCGTCAGGGACATGTTCCGAACCCGGTCAAAATGAACGGTGAAGCCGGTCATCATCTGCCAGGTCTGCTCCATACAGGCCGCTGTGAACAGCAGATGGTGAAAATCGTTATCCAGCGTCCAGAGACGCTCCCAGGCTCCGGCCCGCAGATAGCGCTCCTGAAGCGACACGTTGCTGCCAAGCGTCAGAAGCTCCTCCGGCTGGATGCGGCCGCAGACCCGTTCCACTACGGCGCATTCCAGCACATGACGCATGAAGCAGGCTTCTTCGACCAGCCGATAGTCAATCAGCGAAACGGCGCTTCCCCGCTGGGGGTAGATTTCCACCAGCTTTGCCTTGCTGAGCTCCTGAAGAGCCTCCCGGACGGGAGTGCGGCTCAGTCCCAGCTGCTGTGCCAGCTCGTTTTCGCTGAGCATGCTGCCGGGGGCCAGATTCAGATGAATGATGTTCTCTTTGAGAACGCGCAGCGCATAGTCCTTCCCGGTTTCGCGCAGTTTTCGGTTCGGTCGCTCCACGTTCGGTTCCTCCGTCTGTTCGTGATTATGAATGAAGATGCTTTTGCAGGGTACGCCGGACGGCTCCATTGCCGGACAGCATTTCCGCAAGGTAGGCTTTGACCCTGGGAGCCAGACCGAGCTCCCGCAGGTTCACGCCGAAAAGCGCGGCGTTTTCCAGCAGCGGATCCAAAACGCTGCCTGCCGTATCCGGGTGGCCGAAACGGACGTCCGCCAGCGCGGCGTGCAGCTCCGGCAGCATGGGATCGGCGCTGACCGGCATTTCCCGTCCTTCGTCGTCGATCCCCAGCAAATAGCGCAGCCATCCCGCCAGCGTCAGCGGAATCGCCGTCAGGCTGGAAATATCCAGATCGGGACGCGCGGCGTAGCTTTTCAGCGTTTCGCCGAAGCGAATGGGGAGCTTCTGACTGGTGTCAGTGGCGATCCGCTGGGGCGTATCCGGCAGGAAGGGGTTCGGCAGACGCTGCTTCACCACTTCGTCCAGAAAGGCTTTGGGGCTCAGAATCCCCGGATCGGTCACAACGGGCAGCCCCTCCGTATAGCCGATTCGTTCCGCCAGCGCCTTTAGGTCGGCGTCGCGCATTTCATCGGCAATGAGCGAATAGCCCAGCAGACAGCCGAAAATCGCCAGCCCGGTATGCAGCGGATTCAGACAGGTGGTCACTTTCATGCGCTCCGTCCGATTGACGGTTTCCCGATCGGTCATATAAACGCCCGCTGCTTCCAGCGCGGGGCGGCCGTTGGGGAAACGATCCTCCACCACTAAGTATTGGGGCGCTTCCGCGTTCACAAAGGGCGCGATATAGGTTCCCTTTTCCGTCACGATGGGGGCCATGTCCGCAAGGCCCAGCGCCTCCAGCTGACGGGCAATGGCTTCGGAAGGACGGGGCGTGATTTTGTCGATCATCGTCCAGGGGAAGCTGACCTGCCCCTCGTCCTCCAGCCAGGCAGTATATTTCGCTGGCACCCAGCCTTTTTCCTGCCAGCCGTGGGCAATTTCCAGCACGCTGGAACGAAGCTTTTCGCCGTTGTGACTGCAATTATCCATGCTGACTAAGGCGATGGGCTTTGTCCCGGCCTGAAAACGGCGGAGGAGCAGAGCCGCCGCCACGCTCATGGCGTGACAGGGCTGCTCCGGCCCGTTCTGCAGGTCGCGGCGCACGGGCTCCAATAGCTGACCGTCCATGTTCCGAAGGGCGTAGCCTTTCTCGGTAATGGTAAAGCTGACCATCTGCAGCGAAGGGTTCTCAAAGGCGGCGCAGAGCGTCTGCCAGTCCGGGAGAAAGCGGGGAGAGGCTTTCAGCCCCCGGGCGACGGAAGCGATCACTTCCTTGTCCGTGGAGCCGTCCGGCCGAAGCGTAACCAGCAGCGTCATGGAGTCATGGGGATGATCGATGCGGTCGATGATGCCGTCGTCGAAGGTCTCAGCCGCCAGAATACCGGCGCTTTCAAGCCCCTGATTCAGAAGCCGCTGCTGCAGCCCGGCGATGAAGCCGCGGAAAATATTGCCCTCGCCGAAATGCACCCAGCGGGGCGCGGCGAAGGGTTCGCGGCGCATTTGTCTCCAGTCAAAGGAGGGAAGCGCGATCTGCGCTTCCCGCCAATTTTGTTTTTGCATAAGTCCCTGTTCATTCAGCTGTAGGTTTTTCATGAAGAAAATTCCTCCCTTTTTTCAATGGCTTCCCAAAGGCCGTTCAGGTAGGCGGCGCCCAGCGCACGGTCGTACAGGCCGTAGCCGGGGCGGCCCTGTTCGTCCCAGATCATGCGGCCGTGATCGGGCCGGATGTAGGTATCGGGGCAGCAGTCGTGAACAGCCTTCATGATGGCGTACAGATCCAGATCGCCTTCGGAGGAAAGATGGGCGGCCTCCCGGAAATGGTGGTAGCCCAGATGCTTGACATTCCGCACATGCATGGCCCCAATGCGGTTCATTTGGCCGAAATGGCGGATCATGGCGGGGACGTCGTTGGCCGGATCGGAGCCCAGAGAGCCGGTGCACAGGCAGAGAGTGTTGGCCGGAGAATCGTGGAGAGCCACGATTTGGTCAAAATCCGCCTGGCTGTGGGCAATGCGGGGCAGGCCGAAGATGGGCCACGCCGGGTCGTCCGGGTGGCAGGCCATGCGCACGCCCGCTTCCTCGCAGACAGGGATGACGCCGTCCAGAAAATAGCGGAAGTTTTCCCGCAGCCGGTCGTCGGTCATGCCTTCGTAGCCCCGCAGGGTTTCTTCCAGCTGACTGAGGCGTTCCGGCTCCCAGCCGGGCAGCGTGAAGCCGTTGGAGCCATCGGCAGTCCGGCGCACGATTTCCAGCGGCCCCATCTCTCCCAGGTCTTTTTCGTCGAAATACAGGCTGTTGGAGCCGTCCTCGGGAATCAGACGGGCCAGATCGGTGCGCAGCCAGTCAAACACAGGCATGAAATTGTAGACGATGACCTTGACACCGTATCGGGCCAGACGGCGAATCGTTGCGCGGTAATTTTCGATATAGGCGTCGCGGGAAGGCAATCCAAGCTTGATGTCCTCATGGACGTTGACGCTTTCGATCACTTCCAGCTCCAGCCCCGCCTCATGAACCTCATGGACAAGGGCACGAACCTCGTCTTCTTCCCAGACGGCCCCGGCCGGTTTGTCCAAAAGCCCCATCAGGCCGGTCATGCCGGGAATCTGTTTGATGTAGCGCAGGGGGATGGGGTCGGCCTTGCTTCCATACCAGCGAAATGTCATTTTCATCTTGCAGGTAACTCCTTAATGGATAAACAGGCGCGGCAGCAGCAGACTGATTTCCGGGATGAAGGTAATCAGCATCAGCGCGGCCAGCATGCACAGGTAGAACGGCATCGTGGCCTTCACCACCCGTTCCATGGGAACCTTCGACACGGCGGAGCCGATGAACAGCACGGCTCCCACAGGCGGCGTCAGCAGACCGATACCGCAGTTCAGCATCATCATAATGCCAAATTGGATTTTGTCAATGCCGATACTCTCTGCAATGGGCAGAAGAATGGGCGTGGCAATCAGAATGATGGGGGCCATGTCCATAATGCAGCCCAGAATGAGCAGGATCAGGTTGATGAGCAGCGCCAGCACGATGGGATTGCTGGAAATGCCGGTAATGAGGTCAGCAGCAAACTGCGGCACATGCAGAATGGTCAGGCAGTAGCCGAAAGCAGCAGAGGTGGAGATCAGGATCAGCACGATGCTCAAGGTCTCCACGCACTCGTTCAGGGCCTTCCAGACACCCTTCCAGTTCAGGCCCTTGTACACATACACGCTGACGAACAGTGAGTAGATGACGGCAATGGCGGCGCTTTCGGTGGCGGTGAACACCCCGGCCACTACGCCTACCACTACGATCAGGATGGCGGCCAGCGCCCAGATGGAACGCCCGCACTGCTTCAGGAAGCCTTTCAGGCTGAAGGGCTCGCCCTTGGGATAGCCCCGTTTGACGGAGATGATGTAGGAGCCGACCATCAGACACAGGCACAGGATCGCGCCGGGAATATAACCCGCCATAAACAGCGCGCCTACGCTGATGCCTCCGGCGGAGGTGGCGTAAATGACCATGTTATGACTAGGCGGAACCAGAATGCCCTCCACGGAGGAGGTGATGGTCAGCGCCGTGGCAAAGTCGTCGTCGTACCCCTGCTCGACCATCATGGGGATGATGATGGAGCCAAGGCTGGCGGTATCCGCCGCGGCGGAGCCGGAAATGCCGCCGAAGAAGTAGCTGTCCACGCAGTTTACCATGGCCAGACCGCCGCGCATCCAGCCTACCAGCGAGTTGGCCAGCGCGACCAGCTTATCGGAAATGCCGCCTGTACCCATCAGGCAGCCCATGGTAATGAAGAAGGGAACGGCCATCAGACTGTAGGACCATACGCCTTTCACCATCTGCGTGGCCAGCGTGGTCAGCGAAGTGCCCATGTTCATAAGGCACAGTACGGTGGAAACGCCCACGGCATAAGCGATGGGTACTCGGAGAACAATCAAAAGAAGAAAGGATCCCAGCAGAAGGACGATAGAAAGAACGTCGGGGGTCATAGCGCCTGCACCTCCTCTGAAACGGCCGCTTCTTTTTCCTTGACGAAGAATGACCGGAGATTCTGATAAATGGCTTCCAATTCAAAGACAATCATACCGGCGCCTGCGATGGGCACGGGCAGATACATCCACATTTTGCTCAGGGTAGGAATGGATTCGTACTTGGCAAAGCGGGCCAGCGGGCCGGTGCAGACCTGCGCACCGTAAACCACCATGATAACGCCCAGCAGGAGAACAATCAGGTCGCTGATGAGGTCCGAAATCTTGACCAGCGTCTTGGGAAAATACTTATCAAAGGCCGTCATGCGGATATGGGAGCTGCGGCGAATGGCTAAGGCGGCGGAAAGCACGGCCATGTATACCATAAAGGTCAGCACCATCTGCTCCCCCCACGGCATGGGCGGGAAAATCGCGTTGGGCACATAGCGCTGGATAACGGTCAGCGTAGCGATGAGAATATCGGCGATCAGAAGCAGCTTGCAGATCGTCATGAGGATTTTATCCGTAACGTCATAAACGATTTTGAACTTATCCAGAATTTTGAAGATTTTCGGCATTGAGGACCGACTCCCTTCCAGACGAAGTGGGCTTGGAAACGGGGGAGGAGCGGAGAGAAACCGCTCTTCCCCCGGCAGGGCGTGAACGCCTGTGAAACGCTATTACTTCATGTTCACGATCTGCTGGTACAGCTCGGCCTGATCGGCAGTGTTCTTTTCAATGGTGTTCTGGCAGGCTTCCACCCAAGGGGCCTTGTCTTCCACTTCGATGACGTGCACGCCGTCAGCCTTCAGCTGCTCCAGCACCTTGGCTTCTTCGTCGGCGCTGAGCTCGGCGTTGTAGTTCTGGGTCAGTCGGCCCGCTTCCATAATGGCCTGCTGCTGCTCTTCGGTCAGCTTGGCCCAAGCCATGTCGGTAATGACGATCTGGATCGCGCCCAGCGTATGGCCGTCCAGCATCAGGTAGGGAGCCACTTCGGGGAAAGCGTTGGAGCGGTAGTTGGCGATGGGCTGTTCGGCCGCATCCACCACGCCGGTCTGCAGCGCGCTGTACAGCTCGGTGAAGGAAACAACGGTGGGGTTGGCACCCAGGTCGGTGACCATGCCGGTCATGACGGGGTCTTCGGAAACGCGGATCTTCATTTCCTTCAGGTCGTCAATGGTTTTCACTTCGTTGCGGAAGAAGAAATGACGGAAGCCTTCTTCGCCGTAGCAGATGCCGCGCAGGGGCAGGCCCACGGTCTGGGGCTCGGCCAGGAATTCCTGAGCCAGCTCGCTGTTGGCGAAATTCCAGAAATGCTCGCGGCTGACGAAGGTGTAGGGGATGGACAGCAGCTTGGCTTTGTTGCAGCCGTAGGCGGTGAACTGGAACGCGGAGAAACGGCCGATGTCCACGGTACCGCTGCCGCTGAGAATGCCGTCCAGCACCTGCGCTTCGGTGCCGAGCACGCCGGAGTGCTGGATGTTGATCAGCACGCTGCCGCCGGTCAGCTCTTCCACTTTTTCTTTAAAGAACTGAGCGGTTTTGCCGACGATGGTATCCAGCGGGTTCACCTCGCTGTAGGTCAGGGTGACGGTGTCCGCCGCCAGCGCGGCGGTGCAGCTGAGAATCAGGGCGAGGGTGAGCATAAACGCGAGAACCTTTTTCATGTTGGAAACCTCCTGTGAATATTTTTTGTGTCCGATAAGGCTTTGAACCCTCCTGATCAGACAATTTCTGAACTTATTATATCAGCGAAAGCCTGAATGGTCTACTAGTATGCAAGCTAAGATTCTGCTAAGAAATATGGATGATTTTACCAAATGCAGCCGTCGGGATTGCGTTTCGTCTGATTCTATGCCACAATACAGAAAAACGTTCCCTCAGGCGGCTTTTGAGCCCCAAAAAACTCAGGAGGTTTTTTATGACGAAAGAAATCATCACCGTACATGTCCAGCTGGATGCGGAGGCTTTTCGGCGCTTCGCCGTCTTTGACAACCTTCTTTTAAGACGGCGCTGGGGCAGACCGGTGGTTTTCTGTATCCTGATGACGATCTTTGCGGCGGTATGCTTCTGGCTGCGCCGGGAACAGTCCGCCCTGATCGGCAGCGTATTGCTGCTGGTGGGCTTCGGCATGCCGCTGGTTTATTTCGGCACCTTTTTTCATCAGATTCAGACGCAGGTGAAAAAGCTCCGGCTGAAGACACCTCAGGCCTTTTATACGCTTCGCCTCGGCCCGGAGGGCGTGTGCATTACCAACGACCGGAAAACCGAGGCGGCGCAGGAGCTTCCGTGGGAGAAGGTTTACGCCGCCTACCGGGTGCGGGGAAGCGTTTATCTGTACGCCACGCCCGCCCGCGCCTTCCTCTTGCCGGACGGGCAGGCGGACGCTTCGCCGGAGGAGCTTTGGCAGCTGCTGACCCGCCATATGGAGGCAAAGCGGCTGTTTGCGGGCACTGACAGCCAGCATGGAATTTCTCGGCAGACGATGAGCACCCGGAAAAAATCATCCGGCCCTTCCATCTGAGACTTTCTGAGACTTTTATTTTGTGAAGGGACTGATAGAGCTTCTCTGATGTTCAGGAATTTTGCTGCCTATCGCAAAAATTTGCTGCGGCGTCTTGACAGCACGAACCAAAAACCGTATACTGAACCTATATCTTGGAAGACGAACTCAAATTCCTTTGACATTTACCGAACCCTGAGAATTCTTGAAAAAAATAAGGATCTTTCTAGAGAGGGAAAGGAGTGTCGATAGTCTTTGTTTCAATGGAAGCGAATAGATTCTTTACGGGTCGCTGTTTGTCTCATCCTGTTTCTCTTCATCCCCGCTGCCGGGCTTGCAGCGGAAACGGCTCTGTGCGGTGAATGGGTTTTTGCCGATCTTCCGGGGAAAACGGTTATCCGTTTGAACGAAGATGGATCCGCTTTCTATGGCGGACAAAATCTCACATGGGACGATACGGAGGAGGGGCTTCTTCTCACCGATGCGGAAGGCGCTTCTGTCACGCTCCGATACGCGCTTTCCGATTCCGGGATGGTGTTGTATCTTCCCTCCGCATTTGAAAGAATCAGTGATATCGGCGGCGAAGGCCAGCTTGTCGGCTCATGGAAGGCCGTCAGCGAGACCTCTCAAAGCAGCTTCGTTTTTACCGAAGACGGACGTTTTTTGGAAGACGGCGTTTTCAGCGGTTATTATTTTGTCGATAACGAAAACGATTACGTACTGCTTCAGTACGGCGATCTTTTTCAGGACACTGGGATTTATTATTGGTTTGCGGATGACGGATACCTGTATATAGCGTATCCATGGAAGCTCGCCCGTAAATAACGACGGTTCATCCAAAGCCATGCTTGCGGGCTTTGCGATAACATACACGATGCCGAAGGAAGGAAAGCCGGCTCCGAACGGAGGACATCGTGAAAATGCCCGAAAAAGAGGAGGAAACACAATGAAAAAGGTCGTTGCTCTGGTTCTGGCTGCCATCATGCTCCTGTCCCTCACTTCTGCGCTCGCAGAAAAGGAAACCCTGACCCTTTGGTCCATCGCTACCGAAGCCGATGCGAATTACCAGACCTATATCGATGCCCTGAAGGACCTCAATGCCGCAAACGAAAAGTATGAAATCGTAATGGAAGCTACCGAGAACGAAGCCTACAAGACCAAGATCAAGGCTGCCATGTCTGCCGGAGAAGGTCTGCCGGACATCTTCTTCACCTGGTCCATGAGCTTCCTGGGCGACTTCGTTGAGGCCGGCCGCGTATACTGCCTGGACGATGTGCTGCCCGCCTACAAGGCCGAACTGACCGACGCCATGCTGGCCAACACCAACTACGACGGCAAGCAGTACGGCATTCCGCTGGTCTTCAACGTGGTTACGCTGTTCGCCAACATGGATCTGCTGAAGAAGGCTGGCTGGGAAACCGCTCCCGCTACCTACGAAGAGCTGATGAAGTGCTGCGACGATCTGGTTGCCGCCGGTATCATTCCCTTCGGCGTTGCCGGTAAGGAAAATTGGTGCCTGTCCGAGTACACGGAGCCCCTGCTGGTGAAGACCATCGGCGCCAAGGGCCTGGAGAACTGCTACACCGGTGTGGATTCCTGGAATCAGGAAGGCGTCATCCGCGCCATGACGATCTTCACCGACATGATCCAGAAGGGTTACTTCGATCCCAACGCCTCCGCTCTGGGCAACGAAGAAACCAAGCAGAACTTCCTGGCCGGCAAGTATGCCTTCTATCAGAACGGCTCCTGGAACTGCGGCGAAGTGGCTGCCGCTGGTGAGAACTTTGTGGCTCTGCCCTTCCCCGTGATCGATCCCGAAAAGGCTTCCCTGTACGAAATGGTCGGCGGCCCCAACGATTCTCTGGCCGTTACCGCTTCCAGTAAGAATGCTGCCGACGCTGCTGTGATCGCCATGGAGCTTGGCCGCGCCATCTCTAAGGGCGGCAACCTGAACGGCGCCGGCATGCCTGGCTGGGCTGTCAACTATGATACTTCTTCCGTCAACCGTGTCAGCAACAGCGTTGCCGAGATGGTCGCTCAGTCCAGCGGCATGGTTCTGTTCGGCGATAACTTCCTGTCTGCCGACGCTGCCAACACCTATCTGGATTACATTGCTAACCTGTTCGCTGGCAACATCACTGCCACGGAATTTGCCGAGGGTCTGGCTGCCGATCTGCAGTGATCAGATAAACCGGTAAGCGGTTCCTGATGCAGCCGGGTTGACAAAACGTGGGAGGGTTGCTGAGGGTTCGTCCTGAAGGACCCTCCCATTTCTTTTGCGAAGGGATTGAAGAAACCATGAGAAAAACCCTGACCTATCGTATCAATATTTTTCTGTTCCTGCTGCCGGCGCTGTTCCTGTTTGTCAGCGTGCTGATCGCTCCCATTGCGATGTCAACCTACTACAGTTTTTTCAACTGGAATGGTCTGAAAACACCGGAGTTCATCGGCATCAAGAACTACGTCGAGCTGTTTACCAGCAAGTCGATCAGCTTCATCCCCGCACTGAAGAACTCGCTGCTTCTGGCTTTTCTTTCGGTTTTCATCCAATTGCCGTTTTCGCTGTGGCTTGCCCTGAAGCTTTCGAAGCGTATTCGCGGCGAACGCGCGTTTATTTCGATCTATTTTATGCCCGTGCTGATCTCGACGGTCGTTATCGGTCAGCTGTGGCTGAAAATCTATAATCCTGATTACGGCGTATTGAATGTCGCTCTGCGGGCGATCGGCCTGGAAAGCTGGACCAGACCCTGGTTGGGCGATAAGCAGGTAGCGCTTGGCGCTGCGTTTGTGCCGACCCTGTGGCAATATGTCGGCTATCATATGCTGCTGATGTACGCAGGGGTAAAAAGCGTTCCGCCGGAGTTGCTGGAGGCCGGTGTGTTGGACGGCTGCACGGAGGGACAGCTGAACAGGCACATCATCATTCCCTATATCAAGCCGATTCTTCGTGTCAGTGTGATTTTTGCTGTAACCGGCTCGCTGAAATCCTTCGACCTCATCTATGTGCTCACCAACGGAGGCCCTGTTCATGCCACCGAGGTTCCGAGCACCCTCATGCTCAATCTGCTGTTTTTGAGAAATCGTTACGGCATGGGCAGTACGATTGCGGTGATGCTGATTCTGCTGTGCTTCGCTTTTGCATTGCTGATCAATCTTGCATTTAAGGAGGAAAAGCCGGTATGATGACGGCAAAAGAAAAAAAGAACCCTGGTCAGCTGAGATTCAGATCCGGCGGCAGAAAAAGTTTTTCCAATATTCTTGTCTACGGCGTGCTGATTCTATGGGCATTGCTTTGCCTGTTCCCTGTGTATTGGATGATTACCTTTTCGCTGAAGGATAATGCGGAAATTTTTGGCGAGAATGTGATTGGCCTGCCGAGGCATTGGCTCTGGTCCAACTATGCCAGAGCGATGACGCTCGGACAAATGGGCAGATATTTCCTGAACAGCTTTTTGGTTGCGGTTATTTCCATCGCCATTACCCTGACGGCCTCCTGCATGGCAACCTATGCCATGACGCGCCTTGTATGGAAGGGCCGCGACCGCATGAACAAATTCTTCATGCTGGGGCTCACGATACCGATCCATGCCGCCATTGTGCCGCTGTATGTGGTTTTGGGCAAGGCGCATCTGCTGAACTCGCTCGCGGCGCTGTTTGTTCCGTATTCTGCGTTTGCGCTGGCCATGGGCATTCTGATTTGCACCGGATTCATGGGAGATATTCCGTATGATCTGGATGAAGCTGCTTTTCTGGATGGGTGCGGCGTATGGGGAATTTTCTTCAAGGTGATTGTTCCGCTGATGGTCCCCGCTGTTGCCACGGTCGGCATCTATACCTTCCTTCAGTGCTGGAACGAGCTGATGTTTGCAACCGTGTTCAACAGCAGTGAAGCCTATAAGACGCTGCCAGTCGGAATTCAGGGCTTGGCCGGACAGTATTTGCGCGAGTGGGGACCGACCGGCGCCGCTCTGGCGATCGCCACGCTTCCGACCCTGCTGGTCTATGTTTTCCTGAGCAAAAAAATTCAGGACAGCTTTATTGCCGGCGCAGTCAAGGGATAAGGAGCATCTCAAATTTTGCAGTATCAAACGCTCTGTCCATCGAAGAAAGGCGCAGAGCGGGCCGCAGAGCGCTGTTTGCGGGGAAAGTGCTGCGGCACAAGAGTTAGGGCTCTGTTCCGTAACCTTAATCATCGTCTTTGGCACTGTCGTGCCAAATCTTCGTTTCGGTTGACGGCTGTCAGTCGCTAGCTGCCTTCGGCAGCTGCATCCACTG
>ERZ857827.1847-NODE-1847-length-18917-cov-5.481179_pt1 | contig 18917 bp, 6 predicted proteins | sample MGYA00519761_ERZ857827 | MGnify/ENA primary metagenome ERZ857827 (study PRJEB31778, sample SAMEA3449370) | human gut metagenome | biome: human gut; feature: human-associated habitat; material: faeces | place: United Kingdom | collected 2010/2012 ... | reverse complement strand
TCAGCCTGAACGGCCGCTCCCAGCGCACGGCGGGAAACATCCGCGCGAAGCTCCCGCGTGCCTCCTCCGCCGGGATGTCCCCCGCGATCGCCCGGCGCACCACGCTGGCCCGCATGGCGCGCCTGCCGCTCTGCCCGACCGGCTCAGGCTCAGCTGTCTCCCATTTAATCTCGAACAAAATCCTGCGCAGCTGCTCCGGCGTGACCTCCAGCTTGAAGACGTAGTCCAGCGCGCCGCAGCGCATCGCCTGCCGGACGTTTTCAAAGTCGTTGTAGCTGCTCAGCACGATGAACTTCACCGCGGGATACTCGCGCATGCAGGCGCTCATCAGCTCGAGGCCGTCCATGCGATCCATCTTCAGATCGGTGAAAACGAGATCCGGCTGGAGCAGACGGATCTTTTCCAACGCTTCCTCGCCGTTCTCCGCGTCGCCGACCACGGTAAAGCCGCAGCTCTCCCAGTCCAGGATCGAGCGGAAGCCCATGCGCACCAGCAGCTCATCGTCCACGATCAGCACTTTTTTCATGGTCTTCCTCCTCAATCGATGTGATCACGGGGAGCACGTAATGCACCACCGTGCCGATGCCCGGATGGGATGTGATCTCCAGCGTATAGCCCTCGCCGAAGGTGATCTCAATCAGCTCCTTGACATGGGAGAAGCCGATGCCCGTCATCTTGTCCTTTTTGCGGCGGCCGCTGTTGAGCGTCTCCAGCGTTTGGGGCGGGACTCCCTCGCCGTTGTCCTCCACAAACAGGTGAAGGACATTGTCCTCCGTGTAGCCGTAGAGGCGGATCAGGCATTCGCGACCCGCGCGCATGTTTTCGCCAAAGGCGTGAATGACCGCGTTTTCCACGATGGGCTGCAGCGCAAAGCGCAGCATGCACAGCGCCGTCACCCCGGGCTCAAAGTCCTCCTCCATGTGAATCCGCTGGCCAAAGCGCATGTTCTGAATCTCCAGATAGCCCCGGACATGCGCGATCTCCTCGCTGAGCCTGCTGAGCTCCTCCTCATGCCCGACGCTGTATTTGAGCACCGCCGCCAGCGCGTCGATCCCCTTGGTGATCGCATCCGCATGCTGCATGATCGACATGTAGCGGATGGTGTTGAGCGCATTGAACAGGAAGTGCGGGTTGAGCTGGGAGCGCAGCGATTCGTAGCGATAGCACTCCTTGATGCGGTATTCCCTGTCCAGATTGGCGAACAGCTCCTGGATGTTTGCCGTCAGCCGCTTGAAGGAGCGGTTCAGGTGGCCGATCTCGTCCTGCCTGTCCATATCCAGCCCCTCCAGCGAGTCCCCCAGCCGGTAATGCCCCATGACATGGGCAAGCTGACGGACGGGCTTGACGAGCATCTGCACGGTGATTCCTACAATCAGCAGCGTGATGAGCAGCACCACAGCGAGAATCAGGCTCATCCGCCGGGAGAATTGCTCCATCCGCTGCACAACCACCTCAAAATCCGTAAAGTGGGCGATACGAAGCGCCTCCTCGCCCAGCGTCCACGGCGCGTCCAGCGTATAGTAGCTCACCAGCTGCATGCCCTCCGCGGTATTCACCCGAAAGCTGCCGGATTCATTCTCGCGCATCATCGGCAGCACGCGCGAAAGCTGATCCGTGTCTCCCGCCGGCGTGTACTGGAGGATCGGCGTGTCGCCGTCGCCCAGCACATACACGCTGTCGCGCTCTTCGTAGCAGTAGCCCCTGAGCACCCGGCTCAAATGGCTCTGCGGCATGCTGACAATCAGCACGCCAAGCGCCTCGTCATCGAGCGCGCCGTCATACACCGCGCGCGCCACGGAGATATACTTCTCCCCCTTGTTGATCAGAAACGTGGGCGAAAACAAGTTCCAGACCAGATGCCCCTTGCCATTCTCCGCCTCAATGACCCAGCTTTCCTGCCTGAGATAGCTGTAATCCTGAAAATTTCTGCTCCAGTTGGTATAGCAGCGCCCTGTGCGATCAAACAGGGTCATCAGCATGTCGCCATTCGAGTACAGATTGTTCACCTGTGCATAGTTGACGCATTCGTCGAACAGCTTGTTAACCGAATAGTACGAGTTTGCCGGGTTGCTCAGCCCCTCCAGCAGCGCGCTGTTGGTGACAATGGCGCTGGAAATTCCCGCCATGTTGCGAAAGCTGTCGTAGACAGCTTCCTCGGACTTGGAGATACTGCTGATGATCTGCTCGCTGAGCTGCTGCTGGATATAGGTCTCGTACTGAATCCTGATCCAGCCAAACATGAGGAACAGGGGCAGGACGAGGCACAGCAGAAGCGCCAGATACGTTCGAAGTGAGACGTGTCCGATTCGGTTGAAGGCATGCTTCATTCTTCCTCTCCCCCTTCTCCGGCCCATGTCCAGCACAGCGCACGTTTCCCGCTGAGGGTCCATTCATTCAGACATAAAAAGTATAGCATTTTGAAGAGTATTGATCAAGTATGCCCGGGCGGGTAGACAACATAAAGAAATGCAAAAACGAGCCTGTGAAAAAAAGTCTGTCAAAAGGTGAAAACCAAGGTCTTCTGTGATAGGGATCGTGCCAGATTTCGTCGGCATCGACATGGTATTCGTCATACCCGGGATGGTACTGTTCGTAGCGATCCATTTCGTCCTGCAATTCACGCTCCTTGGCGGCATAGGCGCGCTCCGCGGCGCGCACATCGTCCTCCGTCGCCGGATAGGTGCCGATGATGAGCGATTCCAGCACCGATTGAGCCAACGGTGTACAGGATTGCAGGCTGCCCATGAGGGTCAGCAGCATCGCGCACAGCAGGATGATCAGCCTGGAGGAAGGATGACTCTGAAAAACCTCCGCCATCCGTCCCGTGACGTCACCCGCTCCGCGAACGGTCTTCCCCGCGGCAGCGGCGCTTTTTCCTGTATTGCTAACGGTATCGCCGGCAGCCTTCATCGCGGCATATTCCTTGCGGATGGCGCGTTTTTGCTGCCAGCGGGAGAGCGGATTGCTGGTAAACTGCGGATTCTCCGCGCGATGTTTGGCTTCCAGATACCGGATGTTGGCTTCATCCAGCGCACGTTCAGCATTTTGCGCCTGCTTATAGGGGCGCAGCTTGTGCGCATGATAAGCATGTTCACCCATCTGCAAGGCAGAGGTGCTGAGCCTGTCGCCCTGAAGCACAGCGCTTGCGGCAGCATTGTCATCTTCATTGGCCTCTGCAAGCTGCTGATGTAGCCGATCGTGTGCCGATTCCATCGGACGCTGAACAGGATGCCGGAGACGGGAGGGCGGTTTTGCTTCGGTTTCCTCAAACCGGAGATGGATTTTCTTTTTCCTGGAATGGGGCGAAGAAGCATCAACCGCCTCGGCTGTCGTCTGGGTCACAGAGGACACAAACGCAGGTGCTTTCCCGGAGGATTTTGAATCAGCGGGCGAACGCACAACCTTTGATGCCTGTTTCTTCTGCTGAGAAGGTTCACCAGATGGCGATGCCGGTTCATGCAGTTCAGCCGCATCCGCTTCAATCTGCTGCATGGCATCCTGCTCGGTTTGAACCTCCTCGGCGGTCAGCTTCAGGCGGCGCGTTTGCAGCTTCTTCTTGGCTGCATCGTATCGGTCGGCGGCTTGTTCTGCCTTTTCCGCCTTTTGTGCCAGCTCCGGGTTTTCCAACTCCTCCTTCGAGAAGCGCAGCCAGGGAGAGCCGCGGTTACGGGGTTCAGTCAATCAACAGCACCTCCTTGGGGTGTCATTATGACGCACAAGCCCATGCGGGCTTTGTTTGTGGACTGTTCCATGTCGTGTTCCTTCAAAAAGGGTACAGAAAAACCGGCATGGATCGTACATGCCGGTTTGTGTGGAAAGTTGCGAACCATTTTTTCAGGGTTCCATCTGCTTGAAACGGTATGCACCGCGGCTCTTTCCGTTCGCAAGCTCAATCAGAGAGGCTTCCTTCATCCTGCGCATCAGAACGGTTGCTGGTGCGGTTGTCACATTGAGTGCTTCGGCAACATCAGAACGGGTAAAGCACTGCTGCGTGCCATAGTGTTGATACAGCGCGAGAACATGCGCCGCAGTTTTTGGCTTGAAGCCCAATCCTTTGAGCAGATGCATGAAGGATTGTTTTCTTTCTTCAAGGATTGTTTCAGGCTCGTCGAAGGATTGTTTTTTCTCCGGAGGGATGCTTTTTTCAACGGCTACGCCGTAATTCAGATTGAAAAGCGTCACGATATGCTCGTGCAAAAGTTCCTTCATACGCTTGTTGTGAGCCACAAAAAGCACCCGAAAACAAGCAAAGGCAACCGCGTCGCTCACAAATGCTTGCAGTGTCGCTCACCAATGTTTGCAAAAATTCGGGAGCCTTCAAAAAGCCGCGTTAGAAATTTGGGCAAAATGTTTGCAATCTGCTAACGTGGCTTTTTTTCTGTTAGCAGGAATCCAAGGAAAAAAGTTCGCAAAAAAAAGAAATTCCCTCGTCCTTCGAGCAAGCTGCTACTTACAGCATTTTGCACTCAAGGCGAGGGAATTTCCAAAAACTGGTGATCCCGGCGCGATTCGAACGCACGACGTTCCGCTTAGGAGGACGAAAGACTGTTCGCCTTTGCGTGCCTTCGAGTGCCCTGGAATGCCTTATTTTACTGGATTTCTAACGAATGTGGGTGTTCGCATTTCCCTTGAATATACCCCGCAAATCCCGGGTTGCCGTTAGCAGAATGTTAGCAGTGCTAAAAAATGTGGCGGGACAAAAAACCAGCCGCCACCAAAATTAGCAGGAAAAATGGCGCAATATTTTGCGATAAAAACATAATTGTTTGCCGTGTTGGCGCATGCAACAATTTACATAAAATGGGGGCCAATGAATAAACTACATCCTACTGTGGGCCCTGTTTATTTTGTACCGAGAAAGAGAATCGCTTGCTATCAAGCCGATAATGCGATAAAATGAAAGTGGAGAGTTATAAGCATATGGCTTTGAGAATCAATGCGCCGCGGGAAAAGGAGGTCGCATATGGATAAAAAGATGTTGCCGGTCGGTCTGGATAGCTTTGAGAAGATTCGTCGACTCGGATACTATTATATGGATAAGACGCTACTCATCCAAGATGTACTGACCAACCGAGGCGACGTGAACCTGTTCACCCGTCCCCGCCGGTTTGGCAAGACGCTGAATATGAGCATGCTTTGGAGCTTCTTTGAGATCGGCTCGGACAAGTCACTTTTCAATGGACTTGCGATTAGCGAGGAGAAGCAGCTTTGCGAGGAATATCAGGCGAGGCATCCCGTCGTTTTCCTTTCGCTCAAGGGCGTGGAAGGGTTGACGTATGAGGAAGCCATTGCGCGATTGGTCACGCTGATCTCCACTGAATGCAAGCGACTGGATTATCTTGAGAAAGCACCTGATGTCAAAGAAGATGATCGGAAGATCTTCCGTAACCTTATGGCTCGGCAACCCGAGGAAGATGAACTGCAAGATGCCCTCGTAACCTTAATGCGGATGCTCCACGCGCACTACGGCGAGCAGGTGATTTTGCTGATCGATGAATACGACGTTCCGCTGGACAAGGCTCACATCAATGGGTACTACGACCAGATGGTAGCCTTCCTGCGGGGCTTCTTCGGCGAAGCGTTCAAAACCAACCCGGATTTGTTCTTCGCGGTGGTGACAGGCTGCCTGCGCATCTCGAAGGAGAGCATCTTCACGGGGATCAACAACCTCAAGGTGGATACCATCACGGATACGCGCTATGACGAATATTTCGGCTTTACGGAAGCGGATGTAAAGAAGCTGCTGGCCGACTATGGCATGGAGTATGCCTTGGAGGACATGCGGGCGTGGTACGACGGCTATCACTTCGGCAATGCGGACGTCTATTGCCCGTGGGATGTAGTCAATCACTGCGACAAGCTGCTGGATAATCCAAAGGCCAGACCAAAGCCCTACTGGAATAACACCTCGTCCAACGCGCTGGTGAAGCAGTTTATCGACATGGCGGACGCGACGACGCGTGGCGAGATCGAGCAGCTTGTGGCGGGAAAGACGATTCGCAAAAAGATCGTGGAGACGCTGACCTATGGTGAATTGACAGAGAGCATCGACAATCTATGGAGTGTGCTGTTCCTGACGGGATACCTGACGGTGGACAAGAACGCGCCCGAGGATGAGGATGACTACACCAGCCTCGTCATCCCCAACCGCGAAGTGAGGGAAATCTTTATCGAGAAGATCCAGAAGTGGTTCGCGGAGAAAGTTGTCACACAGAAGAACAGTATGGAAAAGCTGTGTCGCGCACTGGAAAGTGGGGACGCGGAACAGGTGGAAACGATGCTGAATGAGCAGCTTCGTGGGACGATCAGCTATTATGATAGCTATGAGGGCTTCTATCACGGCTTTCTGCTGGGACTATTGAAGGGAAAAAGCGACTGGACGATCCTCTCCAACCGTGAGGCGGGCATGGGAAGAAGTGACATCCAGATCGAGAATGCCACTGGAGAGCTTGGGATGATCATTGAAACCAAACGAGCCAAGAGCAGGAACGACATGGAGGCGCAATGTGATGCGGCGTTGAAGCAAATTCTCGAACGGGAATATGCTGAACCGCTGATTGATGATGGAGCGAATGAAGTATGGTCTTACGGAATTGCTTTTTTTAAGAAGAAATGTTCCGTAAAATCCGTGAAGATTCATGGCTGATAAGCTGTTGCCCTCCGCGGAAATTGTCTGCTATCGAACCTGGAGCTAATGGGCTAAAATAGTAGTGTGAAGTGATAAGCGTATGGCTTTGAGAAAAGAGGCGTTAACAATCAAAAGGATCATTCAAACGGAGGGGAGTAAAGCATTTGAATCAGAAATAATGCAAAGAGAAAAGGAATCAGCCGAGCTTTGCAGGCAATTCTTCCGTATTTCAAAAAGATAAGGCAACTCGGTGGAGTCTCTACGGAGACGCCACCTTTTTGTGTTTAACTCATCAATACTATGATGCATTTGCTTACTGTTTGGAAGATGAATAAATGGAAGCAAATATGGCTAAAAAGATATGGACCGTAACGCTCGCCGATGATCTGATAAATTCCTTGCGTTTTGACAGTGCGAACGTCTTGAGGCGGATCATCATAGGAAAAGGGTTGAACGAAGCTCAATCCCGGCAGCGGTGGCAAGCGGCGGTTCGACCAAGAAATTTCCTTCGCGGTGATGAAAATCGAAAATGGAGGCTGGAACGTCGAGAAGGTTGTGCTTCCAAACGGATAGATGGCAGCTTCTGCTTCCATAAAACCACTTCATTTCGGACAAGCTAATTCCGAAATGAGGTATTTTTTATGCCCGCAGCAGCGAGAAAAGCGGCCATCAGCTTTGGAATGGTGCATATTCCGGTGTCCCTCTACACCGCCGTTCAGGAAAAGGGTGTCGGCTTCAACCAACTCACTCGGGACGGCGTGCGCGTCCGTCAGAAGAAGGTGCGTGAGGACACCGGCGCGGAGGTGCAGGCCGACCAGATCGTCAAGGGCTACGAGTATGCCAAAGGCCAATATGTCACACTCACGGACGACGAGCTGGAGCGAATCAAGACCGAACGCGACAGGACCATCCGCATCCTGCACTTTGCCCCGCCCGAATCCATTCCATCCGTCTACTTCGACAAGTCCTATCTCTGCGCGCCGGATGGCAGCGACAAGGCTTACGAACTGCTGCGCCGGTCGATGCTGGATGAGGGTGTAATCGGCATCGGCCAATGCGTGCTCTGGAGCAAGCAGACCATGCTGGCGCTGATTCCGGAGCCGGAGGGCATCCGCATGCAGACGCTGTTCTATCGGGATCAGATCAAGCGCCTGCCCGTGCAGCCCCGACAGGGCGAGGTCTCAGACGCAGAAATGCGGATGGGGCGCATGCTCGTCCACGCCATGATTCAGCCCTACGCGCCGGAGAAGTACCGCGACGAGTACGAAGAGAAGCTCGTCTCCGCCATCCAGCGCAAGATCGAGGGCCAGGAGATCATCGCCGCCGCCGAGCCGCAGGGCAATGTGATCAACCTCATGGAGGCACTGGAGCGGAGCCTCGCCCAGCAGCAGCCTCAGCTGGCGGGTGTGCATTGATGGAGCTCTTTGAAGACCGGAGCGTCCGCCCCATGCTGCTGACCGAGCGCCATGAACCCATTGAATCGGACGAATGGCTGAATGAACTGAAGCTGGACGGCATCCGCTGCGTCGCCTACCTGCGCCCCGGCGAAACTGACCTGCGCAACAAGCGGAACCTGCGGCTGCTGCCCAGTTTTCCAGAGCTTGCGGGCTTGCATGAGGCAGTCGCTGGAACGTGCATCCTGGATGGCGAACTCATCATCGCGGACACGAACGGCAAGCCGGATTTTGAAGCTCTGCAGGCGCGCAGTATGATGACCGGCACTGTGCGCATCCGCTTGAAATCGGCGCAGACGCCCGCTAACTTTGTCGCCTTTGACATCCTGTATCGTGACGGCGAGGATTTGACGAACCGGCCATTGATCGACCGCAAGGCTATCCTGCGGGAGACGGCTTTTGATCGCGGGCGGCTGGCGGTATCCAGAACCATCGCAGGCAACGCAAAGGCCCTGTTTGATCAAACGACCGAGCAGGGCCTTGAGGGAATCGTACAAAAGAAAAAGGACAGCCCCTATCGCATGGGCAAGCGCTCCCGCGACTGGGTGAAGGTGAAGAAACTTGTGGACGAAGACTTTCTGGCCTGCGGGTACATCGCCAAGGGCGAACAGATCACCAGTCTGGTGCTCGGCTCCATGGATGCTCCTTTGCGCTATATGGGGCACGTCACGCTGGGCGTATCGAGGAATGTGGCATGCCGCTTTCCAACAACACCAAGCTGCCCTTTCGACATGCTACCTTCGGGAAATGAAGGCGCCGTTTGGTATAAAAATCCGCCCATCTGTATCATCACCTATATGGAACGAACCAGCGCGGGCGGCATGCGGCAACCAAGATTCAATGGCTTCCGAGAGGATTAAGGTTCTCTTGCGGAGTCTATTTTTATCGCTTATTCCGATTGTTGATGACACCATTACCGCACCTCTTGTTCTAAATCGTAAAACAATTCGAGCAAAATTCCTGAAGTCTTGCGTATTGCTCTGCGAAAAGCATATAGCCGCCCCGTTTGCCCACGCGGCACGGAAATTAATTTCAAATTTCCATTGACAAGTTAATACAAATTGAATATAGTGTAAATAGGAATTATTTCATGCTTTATTTGTGCTCTTTATCGCTTATTTGATTGGGTAGTTATCCCTTTATTTTGTCTCTTTATTTTAATGTTTATCAATACTGACAGATTTCAGGAGGAGTACAGCATGAACCTGAAGCGTATCGTTTCCCTGATCCTCGCGCTTATGCTGGCGGTGAACACCCCCGCCGCACTTGCCGCGGACGCGCATGCCGGCGCTGCAGATGGTCTGCGCAGGCACACGGTCACGCTGACCGCGGATACGCTTACAGGAAAACTGCTGCCATTGGAGAGCGCGCCCTCTTCCATGAAAGATCAAGGGGATTATCTGCGCAATGCCGAAGGCGTTGTAGACGCCCAGATTCAGGGCACATATTATGCCAATCAAAAGCTGGCCTCTGTATCTTTAGCAGGGACCAGCTTTTCGTTTGCGCCGCTGATGCTGGACGACTATTATCCGCAGCCCAGCGAATCGCCCGAACCATCGGAATCGCCCGAACCCAGCGAATCGCCCGTGCCCTCCGAATCTCCGCTACTAAGTGAATCGCCGTTGCCCAGCGAATCTCCAGCCCTGACGGATTCTCCTGATCCCAGCGGCTCGCCCGAGCTGTCCGAAACACCGGCTGTCGAAGCAACTCCGGAGATCCGCCTGACCGTCGGCTATGCCAAAACAATGGCCCGAGCTGACGTATATGCTTCCGCTACAAGCGGCGATGCGTTGGGGAACTTGAATCGAGGCGCTGTGGTATACGTTTGCTCTGTGCCCAGTGAGCGCCGCGCGAAAATCGTATTTGACACGCCGCTTGGCCTTGTTGACGGCTTTGTTTCGATTAGGCATCTGGAAAACCTGAGCGAGCAGGAGCGCCTGCAAGCCGTCCGGGACGCTGAATCCCAGGACGAGGTTCGTTCTTATGAAGGAAATGTTCTTCCCCGGACAGATGGATATACGCCTGTAGAACGGCCCACAGATACGCCTGCGCCCACTCCAAGTCTTGAACCTACCGCATCCTCCGACCCCAACGCAACGCCCACGCCGGAGGAAACGACTCAGCCGACAGTGGAGCCGACTGCCGAGCCAACGACTGAGCCAACAACCAAACCGACAACAGAGGTAACAACTGAGCCAACGGCTGGGCCGACCGTCGAACCGACAGCTGAGCCAACAGCCGAACCAACAACCGAGCCAACGGCCGCTCCAACCGCCGAGCCAACAGCCAACCCCACCGAGGCGCCCACCGCGCCTCCCACGCAGGAACCTGAACCCGATCCGGAACCCGTTCAAGAACCGGAGCCTGTGCCCGAACCGGAAGCATCGGATGACGCGGAAGAACTGGGTATAAGCGTCGCTCTGCTGCGCCTGCTTTTCTCATCCGCATACGCCGAGGACAGCCGTCCTTCCAGCATCACCGGCCAGCGCATCGGCGGAAGGGCGCGTTCCGCGTCAGGCGGCGTCAGCGCCGTTGTGTATCCCGGCCTGTTTGACGCGGTGACGGATGTACGTCTATCCGCCCTGACCACCGGCGTGAAGGAGGACGTCATCGTCCGCCAGTACACCGGCAACCATGTGTACGCCTATCGTCTGTCCACCCAGGGATTGACCGCGCGCCAGTCCGGCCAGGAAATCCTTCTCTACAACGAGGATGGTCAGGCGCTGGCCAAGCTCGAAGCGCCGCATATGACCGACGCGGCGGGGAATTACAGCACGGATATTTCCGTGTCTCTGGAAGGCGGCGGCGGAAGCTATACCGTAACCTATGCGCCCAACGACGCCTGGATGCAGACTGCCTCGTATCCCGTGACCATCGACCCAACCGGCAGCTACTTCAATGACTTGGCCACCGGTATCGGCGACGTGTATGTGTCCAGCGCCAACCCGGGCAAGCATTATGATCATACGGTAGATCGGGGAAGCCCCCAGCGAAACCACAATCTGGAGGGCACTAACCTCTATGCCGGCAACAACGGCAGCGACAACATCGCCTTAATCATTCCGTCGCTTACCGGCTTTGCGGGCAGCGATGGGAACGTCTCAGAATTCCCCACGGGAACGGATCTGCTCATTGAAAGCGCCATGTGGAACGTCTATGTTCATGAGGTAGGCGGCAATGGACAATTCAAAATTTCTCTGGTAACGGGCAGCTGGAATACATCCACCGTGACCTATAACAGCCGCCCCTCGCTCTCCAGTGAAATCAGCATAGACGTTTCCCTTCACACCGGCTGGAACAGCGTGGATGTGACCAGGCTCTTTTCTGCGTGGTTTAACGCGGCGGATCAAAAACAAAACTATGGCATTGCCGTAACATCTGGCAGCGCATGGGCGCGCATCTGTTCTTCGGATGTGCTGCCCCGCAACGAACGCATGAATTTCTCTGCCACCTATGTGACCGGCATTGGCACACCCACCCTGACAGCCACACCCCATGGCTATGGAACCAACAGCGAAAGCGGCTGGGTAGACCTGAGCTGGAACAAGGTGAGCGGGGCAAGCGGGTATACCATCGGCATCTACAACGGACAAAAGTATGAATATCAGTTTGTGGGCAATACCACCAGCTTCACCACCAAAGGGAAAAATCTCTGGCCCACCGACGAGGAGATCGCCGCGGGCAAGTATGCCCTGCATTGGGACGGCGCCGGTCAGGAGCTGCCCAATATTCCGCGGCTCGGTCAGAGCGACCTGAATTATTATTTCAGGGTCATGCCCACCAACGCGTATGGCCAGACGGCCGGCAGCGCTACCGCCGCCACGGTATCGGCTCTCCTGCCGGATACCACGCCGCCCAGCCAGCCCGCCACGGTCAGCGTCAGCCCTGCTGACTGGTCGAGTACCGGGACGCATACCATCACCTGGGCGGGTATCACGGATCAGCCGGGAAACGCCTCCACACTGGGCACGGGCCATGTGCAATACGTTGTCAATCCAGCCGGAACGGACGCGGCGGCCTGGGCGTGGCAAAACACCGCCTACAATACCGCCAACGGCTCCTTCACGCTGGACACCTCCGCTTTCGCGGACGGCTCCCATGCCGTGTATGTGCGCGGCACGGACAGCGCGGGCAACTACGGCGCGCCCAAGGGCGTACAGCTGTATGTGGACAAAACGCCGCCCACCGCGCCCGACGTGTCCATTTTGCCGGACGAATGGACAAAGGACGACAGCGCCAGCCTCACATGGACAGGCATTTCGGATATCAACGATCTGCTGCGGGTGGAATATGCCATAGACGGCGGGGCGTATCTCACGACGAATCTCGCGGATAAGACCTGCGCGGGCTTTCCGCTGGACATTTCCGCTCTTACAGACGGCGAGCATACCTACGCCGTGCGCGGCGTGGACGTCGCGGGCAATGAAGGCGCGGCAGGAACCGCCACCGTGAGGATCGACCGCGGCGCGCCCACGCTTCTTGCTTCCTCGATTGACCCCGTGGGCTGGGCGGACACGGAAAGCGTAACCCTCAGTTGGGAGGGCGCGGCGGATGCTTATAGCGGCCTCGCGCAGATGGACTATGCCATCGACGGCGGTGAATTCGTGCCCCTTGAGGTCGCGGAAACCGGCAGCAAGGAGATCGACATCACCGCGCTGGCGGACGGCGAGCACACGATCACCCTGCATCTGACGGACGCGTTGGGCAACAGCGCCTCCTGGGAGCACAAGTTCTATGTGGACGTCACCCCGCCCCAGGTGGAGCTGCTCACCCCGCCGGACGGTACGGTGGTCACGGGCGTGCTGGATATCTGGGGCAATGTTACAGACATTTCCCTGCTGGATTGGACGCTGACCGCCACCGGCTCCTCCGGCAAGGTCATAACGGTCTGGACGGATACCGCGGAGAAGACCGCCGAGCAGCTGGGCGTGCTGGATACCGGCGAGTTTGCGGACGGGGAAACCATCGAAATCGCGCTCGTCGCTCACGATCAGGCAGGCCATGAGAGCACCGCCCGCGGCGTGTTCATCAAGGCGGATCATTCCGCGCAGCCCGTGGTCGCGGACGTGACCGTCACCGCGCCCGCTCAGGGCGAGATCATCACCACGGCCCACACGCAGGCCGCGTACACCCGCGAGTATGCCGGCAGCGAGTCGGACAGCCGCGTGATCTTTGACGGGCAGTCCGCCGGCAGCGCTTCCAGCCAGAAGTTTGATCTGTATCCCATTCTTTATCCCGAGGGCTCGACCCATTCCCTCTCCGTCATTTCCAGGGACGGCGGCGATGTGCTGCACTATGCCAGGGGCATGGCGTCGCTGCTGATCCTCAGCGATATCTGGAAGGACGAAAGCAAGGTCGCCAGCCACAGCGGCGTGGAGCTTACGCCCATGGGCGCGGTATGCGCGGGCGATTCCGGCCAGCTAACCTCCGTGGCGTTCTCTGCCGCGCAGAGCGTGCAGGCCATTCGCCTCCATACCCTGGCGCAGGGCTCCGTAACCTATGAATACAGCATCGACGGCGGCGCGTCCTGGCATGCGATCCGGGACGGTCGCGACGCCTGGTTTGACGTGCCCCAGCGCAGCGTTCAGATTCGCGCAAACCTCTCCGGCGCGGGAACCATCCTTCAGGGCCTGGACGTAACCGGCGTCTATGAGATGAACCCCGTGCGCTTCAAGGTGCAGCTGCTGCGCCCAGTTACCTCCTTCCATCTCACCGGCGGCAGTGAGTTCACCGAGGCGATGCCTGCCATCGAGACGGATTGTCCGGCGGAGCTGACCACCCGCAGGCTGTACATGGACGGCGCGTGGAACAGCAATACCTTTACCGCGAACCTCCTGCCCTGCGAGGACGGAAGCGTGCATACCGTCACGGCGCTGGGGCTGGATGCCTCTGGACGTCTGTACGGCAGCGGCGCGAAGACCTCCCTGCTTCTGCGCACAGCGCCGGGAGCAAAGGGCGTCTACGAGAGCGACAGGCTGACCCTGAATGGGGACGCCTACGCCATCCGTCTGGAAACCCTCTGTCAGGATGATTCCGGTAAGGTCGTCACCTCCGGCCTGTACGCCTATTCGTATGACGGAAAGACATGGACGGACTTTGAACTGAATGATTATGCTTTCCTTCCGCAAGCAGCGCGCACGCTCTATGTGCGCGCCATGCTGCCCGAGGGCGTAACGCTTCGCGCCCTGCATCTGGAAGGCGTGACGGCTGCCGGCAAGGCGATCTCCACCAGCCTGATCAAAGCGCCCGCCAACGTGCAGGCGGCAGATTACGGCGACTATTATGAAAACGAGAAGCTCCGCCGTTACGTGATTACCTGGTCGGACGCCAATCGGGACGACCCGTCGCTGGCCAACGAAATCTACTTTGATATTTATCGCGACGGAAAGCGAATCGCCACCACGCGGAGCACGCGCTATGAGGACTACGATTACGTCAGCGGCGCGGTGTATCATGTGGCCGCTCGCCGGGTATACGACGATCCGCAGGATGGGCTTGCCTCCGAGCTGACCCGCACAAGCGCCCGCGTGAAGGCCAAGTCCGTTTACATTCCCAGGGAAGAGCGCGTCGAGGGCGTAGCGCACAATGTGGAGGATTTCACCCAATCCGAATACCTCAACGACCTCTACGGCGGGAATTATACCTTCTCCGCCGAGCCGAACCCGCCCAGCCACGAGTTTGCACTCGACCAGAGCCTGTTGGGGCCACACCGCTTCTGCTCGCTGGGCTTTGAGCCGCTCAACTTCAACACGGGCAACTTTTTCCTGCAAACACAGGACATCCGCCTTACCGACCTGGGCGGGAGCGCGCTGGAGATCATCCGCACCTACAACAGCCAGAGCAGCGAGACGGACGGCCCGTTCGGCGCGAAGTGGGCGACGGAATACAGTCAGCACCTGCGCCTGTTTAACGACGGAAGCGTAGGCTGCCGCCGCGCGGATGGAAGCGAGATCATCTTCTACATTCAGCCGGACGGAACGTTTACAAGCAATTCCACGGAATATGAAAGCCTGTCGTATGACGACGCGCGCACGGAATACCGCGTTGCGCTGACGGACGGCACGGTGTACGCCTTCGCCTCCGGCGGCCTGCTCTCCCGCATCGAGGAGGACGGCGGCCAGCACGTCACCCAGATCGTGCGCGACGAGGATGGCCTCATCACAAAAATTATCGCGCCCAGTCAGGAAGAATTGCTGGTCGAGATGGATGAGAATGGTCACATCGTCAAGCTCACCACGCCGGGCGGCGCGGAACTGACCTATCAGTACAAGGGAAGGAATCTGGTTTCCTTCACCGATGCGAACGGCGAAACGACCAAATACCAATATGACAGTCAGGGCCGCATGACCGCATGGTACGACGCCAGCGGCAAGCGCCAGGTGCAAAACCAGTACGATAAGCAGTCCCGCGTGACCGCGCAGACGGACGCGAACGGCGGACGGTATAAGATTCAGTATGAGGACGGATATACCGTTACAACCGACGCGGAAGGCAACGTCGTTACCTATTATTACGACGAGTGGAAGCGCACCACGCGCATTGTGGACGCCCTGGGCTGCGAGACCACGTTCACCTATGGACAGCAGGGTGAAATCGTGTCCATGACCGACCCGCTGGGGAACGTCACGACATACGAATACAACGAAAACGGCGACAAGATTGCCGAGGTCGATCCCCGCGGCGCGGCGGTGGTCATGGAGTGGGATGACAACCATCATCTGCTCAGCATGACAGATCAGAATGGCCATATCACCGCATATACCTATGACACAAACGGCAATCTGCTGACGGAAACCGCGCCGGATGGCGGCGTGACGGTCTACACCTATGACAGCAAGGGACGCATGGTGGAAAAGACCGATGCGCTGGGTGGCGTGACTGCCTATGAATACGTGAACGGGTTGCTGGCTAAGGTTACCGATCCCGAAGGAAACGAGACTGCCTATACCTATGACGCCCACGGCTATCTGTCTGCCATGACGGATGCGCTGGGAAACGTGACGCAATATGAATATGATGCCAGCGGAAACTTGCTGCGGCTGACATTTGCAGATGGCACGTCTGTTTCCTATATCTACGACGCGCTGGGCCGCCAGACTTCCATGACCAATCCCAAGGGCGGCGTGACGAAGTACGCCTATGACGCACTGGGCAACCTGATAAAGACCACGCTTCCGGACGGAACGGTGCAGACCGCCGCTTACACGAAAAACGGCCAGCAAAAGAGCATTGCCGACGCGCTGGGCAACAAGACCAGCTATACCTACGACGGAAACGGCAACCGCTTGACTGTTACCGACCCCGCCGGAAACGAGACCCTCAGCGAGTACGACGCGGCAGGCCATCTCCTGCGGGAAACCAACGCGCTGGGTGGCGTCACCGAATACACCTATGACGAGGTAGGTCTGCCCCTGACCGTGACCGACCCCACCGGCGCAGTCCAGACCATGACCTATGATCTGGCGGGCAATCTGCTCACCCGCACGCTGCCCGGCGGCGCCGTCATCTCCGTGGAATACGACAGCATGAACCGCCCCATCCGGCAGATAAACGCCCTGGGCGGCGTGACGGCCATCGAGTATGATCTGCTTGGACGCATCACAAGCGTGACCGACCCGCTGGGCGCGAAAACGACTTATACCTATGACTTAAACGGCAACCTGTTCACTATGACGGATGCGCTGGGCAATGTTACCGCCTACGCCTACGATGCGCTGAACCGCATCATCTCTGAAACCGCGCCAACCGATGCTGTTACCCGCTATGCCTATGACAGCGTGGGCAACCTGGTTGCCGTCACCGATGCGCTGGGCGGCGTCACCCGCTACCAGTATGACGAAAACGGCAATCTGGCTGGGATGACGGACGCCCTGGGTCAGACGGTAAGCCTTGAGTACGACAAAAACGGCAACGCCACCACGGCCATCCAGAAAAATGGCGACGTGCTGGTTACCGGCTATGACAGAGCCGGGCGCGTCGCCGCCGAGACGGACGCAAACGGAAACACCACCAAATACAGCTACAACAAAAACGGGCTCGTCTCCAAGGTCACGGACGCGCTGGGCCAGCAGGCTTCCTTCTCCTATGACGCGCTGGGCAACATCGTGAAGATCACCGCGCCGGGCAGCGCCGTCACGCTCTATGAGTACGACAGCGCAGGCCGCGCCCTGACCATGACCGACCCCGAGGGCTGCGTCACGGCCTACGGCTACAACGAAAACAGCCAAATCGCAAGCCTGACGGTGAACGGCAACGCCACGCTGTACGAATATGACGCTGCGGGCAACATCGCCGCCGTAACCGATGCGGAAGACCGCACAGTGGCATTTGCCTATGACCTGAACGGAAACCTGACCGGGATTGTTTATCCGGACGGAACAAAGGACACAACCCAATACGACGCCCTTGGCCGGGTGATACTTTCCACCCCGCGCACAGGGCTGGCGACTGCATACGAATATGACGCCATGGGCAACGTGCTCAGCGTCACGCAGGGCGAGCAGGTTACAAGATATGAGTATGATCTGCTGGGGCGGCTGGTAAAACAGATCTCCGCAGACGGAACGGAAACGACATACGCCTATGACGCGCTGGGCAATCTCGTCGGGCAAACCGACCCGTTGGGCAATGAAACGCGCTTCTCCTATACGGCGGAAAGCCTGTTGGAAAAGGTGACATATGCCAACGGGGCAAGCCAGAACCTCACCTACGACCCGGCGGGCAACGTGATTGCGGAGACGGACGCGGAAGGCAACACGAAGCAGTATCAGTATGACAAGGTGAACCGGCTGACAGCCGTGATTGATGAGCTGGGCAACAAGACCAGCTACAAATATGACGCGCTAGACAACATCGCCCAGGTAACGGATGCATTGAAGCACATCACCCGGTATACCTACGACAAGAATGGCAATCTGCTCACTGAAACCGACGCGCTGGGCAACAGGGTGCGGTATGCCTACACGCCGGAGGGCTGGCTGGAAAGCATCACCAAGGCAGACGGAACCGTCCTCACATTTGAATATGACAAAACCGGCAGCCTGCTCACCCAGCACGTGGGCGACGGTCAGACGGTGGAAAGCAGCTACAATGAAACCGGAAGGGTCACGGAGGTTTCCAGTGCCGAGGGAACGATTGTTTACCAGTACAACGGGCAGGGATATCTGGTTTCCGTGACGAATGTGAACGGCGACGTGGTTTCCTATACCTACGATGCGTACGGCAACAAGACCTCCATGACCTACCCCGACGGCCGCACGGTGAGCTACACCTACGACCGCATGAACCGGATGACCAGCGTCACGGGGCTGGATGGGGACGTGACCCGCTACGCCTACGACGCGGCGGGACGCAGAGTCGAAACCGCGAGCAGCACCTTGACAACCGCATACAGCTATGACAGCGTTGGCAATCTGCTCACGCAGGCCACCAGCGGCGCAAGCGACATTGCGTTCCGTTACAGCTATGACAGGAACGGCTACATCACGGGCGAAAAGCGCACGGAAAACGGAACGGAGACGGAAAACAGCTATGCGTATAACGCGCTCGGAGAGCTGACCAGCTTCCTGCAAAGCACGGGCTACGGCGAAAGCTACGTCTATGACAAGGCCGGAAACATGCTGGAAAAGGCGATTACCGGGACGGACGGCCAGAACGTGACACTGAAAATGGCGTATAATGCGGCCAATCAGCTCACGGGCATGACCAACGGTCAAAGCAAGATTGCGTACAGCTATGATAAGAACGGCAGCCTGATTCAAAAGACGCTGACCAGCAAGACCTACGGCAAGCTGACGGATCGCTATGCGCATGACGCGCTCGATCAGCTTACCTCC
>ERZ857827.1828-NODE-1828-length-19094-cov-13.839803_pt1 | contig 19094 bp, 15 predicted proteins | sample MGYA00519761_ERZ857827 | MGnify/ENA primary metagenome ERZ857827 (study PRJEB31778, sample SAMEA3449370) | human gut metagenome | biome: human gut; feature: human-associated habitat; material: faeces | place: United Kingdom | collected 2010/2012 ... | reverse complement strand
TTTTCCCTTCTGGCGTCCGGTCGTTCCACTTAGCGTAGCGCTGCTACGCTGCGTTCCACTCCCGTTAGCCAGAAAGAAAAATTCGCTTCGCATCTTGGTGCATTCTCATTTGGAAATAGTATAGGTTCATCAGCCCTTGACTGCGCCAATTGTGACGCCGGTGACGAAATAGCGCTGCAGCCACGGGTACACCAGCAGAATCGGCACGGTTGCAAACATGACGGACGCCATCTGAATCGTCTTGGAAACGCCGGCGCTGAAGAAACCTTCCTGCGTGGCGATTTCGCCGCTTTGCGTGGAGTTCTTGATGATGTTGTACAGCAGCAGCTGAATCGGCCAGTACTTTTCCGCCTTGCTGGATTTCAGGTACATCAGCGCATCGGAGAAGCCGTTCCAGCGGCCGACGGCGTAGAACAGCGCCAGCGTCGCCAGAGAGGGCAGAGACAGCGGCAGATACACCGTCACCAGCGTGCGGATTGGGCCTGCACCGTCAATCTCCGCCGCCTCGCGAAGGCTGTCCGGCACGCTGTAGAAGAACGAGCGCAGCACGATGACGTTGAACACGCTGATGCAGTTCGGCAGAATCAGCGCCCACGGGGTGTTGAGCATCTTGAGGTTGTTCAGCAGGATGTAGCCCGGAATCGTGCCGGCACTGAAGTACATCGTGAACAGGATGATGAAGTTGATGACCTTGCCGCCGCGCAGATTTTTGTAAATCAGCGGGAAGGCGGTGCAGACGGTCAGCACAAGGCTCAGCACCGTGCAGACGACGGTCAGGATGCCCGTCCACGCCAGAGACCATGTGTACTTGCTGTCGCTCAGAATGGTCTTGTACGCCTCAAAATTCCAGCCCTTGGGCCAGAGGAACACGTCGTTGCGAATCAGGTGTTCGCTGGAGGACAGGGAGCTTGCCAGCACGTTGACCATCGGCAGCAGGCAAATCATCATCGTCAGAAAGATGATGAAGGCAATGATGAAGTCGCCCACGCGGGTCTTTTGGGATTTGATCATGCCCTGATGGACTTTTTTGCCGTTGAAGGTAGTTGTCGTCGCCATATCGCAGCCTCCTTACATGATGCCCGGCTCGTCGAACTTCTTCGCCAGCGCGTTCGAGGCAAGCAGGAAGATGACGCAGACGACGGACTGGAACAGACCGACCGCTGTGGACAGGGCGAACTGGTTGCCCTTGATGCCGCGCTCGTAGACGAAGATGGAAATCGTCTTGCTTGCGCCCTCAACCAGCGGGTTGCTCAGGGTGAACGGACGGTCGAACTCGCTGCCGAGGATGCGGCCGAGGTTCATAATCAGCAGGATGATGATGGTGGAGCGGATGCCCGGCAGGGTGATGTGCCAGATTTTGCGCAGGCGGCTCGCACCGTCCACTTCCGCCGCTTCGTACAGCTCCGGGCTGATGCCGGTCAGCGCGGCGAGGTAGATAATGGTGTTCCAGCCGCATTCCTTCCAGATGCCCAGCACGATGTAGGTTGCGCGCCAGTTGTTCTCCGTGCCTAAGAAAGCGATATTGGTGCCGAATATCTGGTTAATCAGGCCGTCATTGGTTGCCAGCAGCCGCAGCGACAGACTGGAGATGATAACCCAGCTCAGGAAGTGCGGCAGGTACAGCACGGTCTGTGCGACGCGCTTGAACTTCGGGAACGCCAGCTCGTTGAGCAGCAGCGCCATCAAGATGGGCATCGGCGTGCCGATAACGAGGTCAAGCAGGTTCAGGATGATGGTGTTCTTCAGCGCATCGATAAAGTTCTTATCGTTGAATGCCTTGATGAACCATTCCCAGCCGCCGTTTTTCGCCCAATCCAGCAGCCACGGCGCTTTCAGAATGTTGTTCTTCTTGAACGCCAGCAGAATGTAGGACATGGGAACGTAGCGGAAGATGATGAAGAACGCCAGCGGCACGAGCAGCAGCAGATATAGCGTGCCGTATCGCTTCAAGTACGTTCCCCACCGCATGGTGGAACGTCCGGTCAAATCCCGGCGGACAATCGCCTTGGTAGATTGCAAAAGGATCCCTTCCTTCCCTTTGGAATTGCGCAACGACGAACATCGTTCATCTGGCTATATTATCGCCTGATTACACATTTGACGCTAATCATTTTTAGCGAAATATCTCTCATTTTTAGCGATTTTTGTACCGATGAAACGAGTATAGATTGTAATTTTCTATACAATTCAACCAAAGTGATGAATTCCGCATCTCAAATCGGAATTTCGCGCCTGCTGTGATTGACATTTCCGCCCGAAACGGCTATGATGAAGAAAACAGCACCTTGAAGGCGCGCCCGCGCCGAAGAAGTCAAGGGGCGAGCAAAAAGCCGGAAAGGAGGACGTAACGCTGTGAAGAGCAACATGTGGTACATGCGCCAAAAGGAAGAATTCGGCGAAGACCGCAGTCAGGGCATCCGTTTCTACGATAACACCCAGACCTGCGATTACCTCCCGCATTGGCATATGACCTATGAGGTCATCATGGTTATCGCCGAGGACCTCACTGTCATCGTCGAAAACGAGCGTCATCTTCTTCATCCGGGCGATATCATGGTTATCCCCTCCGGCGTCGTCCACGAAATCCACACACCCCCGACCGGCCACCGCTATTACTTCCTCCTTGACCGCGAGCGCCTGTTCATTATCGACGGTCTGCTGGCGGTAGAAGAAGCCCTTCAGCCGTGCGTGGTGATTCGCAAGGGCAGCGCGCCCGAAATTGAGCAGCGCGTAAAGACCGCTGCGGCTGAGGCTGGGGTGGCGCGGGATCGCTTTGGATTAACGGTCGCGCGGCTGGAATTGAGCCGGATGCTCATTGACCTGCTCCGCCGCCACGCGCAGGAACACGGCACAGAACTGAACCGCCGTGTCCGCCACAAGGAGCAGACGCAGATGCTCTTTGTTGACATTCGCGACTATGTGATGGCGCACTGCGCAGAGGATTTGACCCCGCAGAACATGGCGGACAAGAGCGGGTACAGCCGTTACCACTTCGAGCGCCTTTTCTACGACTGCTTGGGCATATCGTTCCACGAATTCCTGACCCGCCAGCGGCTGACGCTCTGCAAGCAGCTTCTGGAACGGACGGATGATTCGATTACGTCCATTGCGGGGCAGTCGGGTTTTGGCAGCATTGCGACATTCAACCGGGTTTTCCAGCAGTATGAGGGCATGTCGCCCTCTGCATACAGAAAAAACGGCGCTGCCCAATCGAAAGGATGATTGAACGCGCCGCGCATCATGGTGCATTTTCATCAGGAAATAGTATAACACAAAGAAGGACGAAGCATTTCCGCCTCGTCCTTCTTGCTATTATCCTTTTTTCCCCGGCAGTCGCTTCGCCGCCCACGAAACCGCCGCCATCACCAGCGCGGCAAGGACAATCAGCCCTGCCAGCGCGCCGTACTGCGCCAGCGTCAGGTGCTCAAAATAGAAAATTTGCTTGAAATAGCATACTGCCAGCACGAATCCGGCGGTCATCGCGGCACACACCGCCGCGCGCAGCTTCGTCAGCGGGACGGAGACAGAATAGAGCATCATCAGCCCGACCGCGCCCGCGCACAGCGCCGCCAGCGTCTTGCAGTCCGCCATATCCCAGCCGAAATTCACGCCCGCCATTGCCGCCATGGCGCAAACGCACACAGCCGCCGCACCGGGAATCGCCCGCGTCAGCACCGTGCGCAGGAAACTGCCCTGTATGCGGTCCTGATTCGGTTCGAGCGTCAGCAGGAACGCCGGAAGGCCAATCGTCAGCGAGGAAATGAGCGTCAGCTGAATCGGCTGGAAGGGGTATTCGACCGGGAACAGCAGCGTCAGCAGCGCCAAGGCGAAGGAATACAGCGTTTTGACGAGGAAGAGCGACGCCGCGCGCGTGATGTTCCCCACGACACGCCGCCCCTCCGCGACAATCAGCGGCATGTTCGCGAAATTCGCGTCCAGGAGCGTCAGCTGCGCCGCCTGTTTTGTGGCGTCCGCACCGCCTGCCATGGCAATGGAGCAGTCCGCCGCCTTGAGTGCGGGAATGTCGTTCACGCCGTCGCCGGTCATGGCAACGTGATGCCCTTTCGCCTTGAGTGCCTCGACCAGCGCCTTTTTCCGCGTCGGGGTCACGCGCCCGAAGACGGCGTAGCGCTCGCAAGCATCGGGGAGTTCGTTGTCCGCTAAGGTGGAGGCATCCACCGCGCCGCCCGACAAGCCGACCTTGCGGGCAATCGCCGCGACCGTCTTTTCGTCGTCGCCGCTGATAATTTTCAGCGCAACGCCCTGCGTATGGAAGTAATGCAGCGTCTCCTGCGCCGCGGGGCGAATCTCGTCGGTCAGCAGGCACAGGCCAATCACGCGGGTAACGGCGGGCGCGTCGGTTTCGGTGACGCAGCCGTCCGCTTCTGCCAAAACCAGCACGCGCAAGCCGCGCCCGGCGCAGTCCGAAAGCGTTTTGCGAATCGGCGCAAGATGCGCATCATCCAGCACAAACGTCGGCGCGCCTAAAATCAGCGTCGTACCATCCGCAAAAGATACGGCGGACTTTTTCCGTTCGGAGGAAAACGGCAGGACAGCCACGGGCTTTTCGCCCTGCACATCGGGAATTTCCGCGCGGAGGGCATCCAGCGTGCCGGAACGCTCGTCCATGCTGGACAGAAAGCGCCCCAATTGCGTCCGCATGGCGCCCTCGTCCCCCGAAAGGGGCAGCAGCGAATCCACCGTCATCTTACCCGTCGTAATCGTACCGGTTTTGTCCAGACACAGCACATCCGCGCGGGAGAGCGTCTCAATGCCGTACAGCTCCTGCACAAGGGTGTTTCGCTTGCCGAGCTTGATTACGCCAACCGCCAAGGCGACCGAAATCAGCAGAATCAGCCCTTCGGGAATCATGCCGATCATGGCGGCGACGGACGTCGGGGCTGCCGTTGTCAGCGGAAGATGCTGGAGGAAGAACTGCTTGCAGAACAAAAGCAGCCCAATCGGAATCAGCGCCGCGCTGACGATGCGAATCAGGCGGTTGACCTCCGTCATCAGCACCGATTTCGGGCGGCGAATCTCCTTCGCGGAACGCGTCAGGCGGGCGGCATAGCTTTCGTCGCCCACATAAACCAGCTGCGCGGTGAAGGTTCCCTCTAAAATATAGCTGCCGGACAGAAGAAAATCGCCCGGCTGCTTGCGCATGGGCGTGCTTTCCCCCGTCAGCAGGGATTCGTTCGCCGCACCCTGCCCACTGGTGACGACGGCATCCGCCATCACTTGGTCGCCCGCGCGGAGAATCACCAGATCGCCCGCGACAAGCGCATCCGGCGCGCAGGTCCTTTCCTGTCCATTGCGCAGGGCGTGCGCGGTCGGGGCGTTCAGCAGGGACAACTTGCGGATGGTCTTGCGCGCGCGAAGCTCCTGCACCGTGCCAATCAGCGTGTTCGACACCACGACACCCAGAAACAGCATGTTCCGCCAGCTGCCCACCAGCGCCAGACAAACCGCCAGCGCCACATTCAGCCCGTTGAAGGGCGTGAAGAGATTTTCCGCCAGAATCTGCGCGGTGGATTTATCGGGGCGGTGGTGGGAGATGTTCGGCTTGCGGGAAGCCGCCTCCTCGTCCGTCAAGCCGCTTGGCGCGGTCGGGGTGAAATCCGCCGGAAGCTCCGTGTTGACCTGCAAGATATCCGCCATAATTTGTTATGCTCCTAATACATCCGCCGCCGCGCGCAGGGACGGCAGCACTTCAACGCCCGGCACCTGACGCAGCACCGCGTCGCACTGGTGCCCGCCGGAAATTAGCAGACAGCGGCAGCCGATGGCGCGGGCAACCTCGGCGTCGTGGCTCGTGTCGCCCAGAAACACCGTGTTCGCCGGGTCGTAGCCCTTGCGCGAAAGGTAATCCTTCGCCAGCTGCACCTTCGACACGGCGTAGACGTCGCCCAGCCCCAGAATATCATCGAACATGCCATCCAGCTCCGGAAACTTGACGACCTGCGCGCGCAGCTGATCCACCTGACTGGCGGAGATAATCGCCTGATGGAAGCCTGCGTCGTGGAAGCGATGAACCGCCTCCGCTGCCGTCTGGTGCAGCTGCGCCAGATGGAAGTTCGCGACGTAGCCGTCGTTCCATTCTTTCGCCACAAGCGGGAAATCCTCGTCCGTCACGCCAATGTCGGTGTAGTAATCCTTGACCGGAAAGCGGAAAATCCGCCGATATTCCTCTTCGCTTGTCAGGCGATAGCCGTGGCGCGCGAAAACTTCATTGTTGATTTTGACCACCAACGGTACGTCGCTGAGCAGCGTGCCGTTCCAGTCCCACAGAATCGTCATTGCTTCTTAACCTCCGAAAATTTAGGGTAACGCTGATTATACCACATTTTCAGAGGAAGGACAAGCGCTTTTTTGCAAATTACTTGCTGTAATAGCTCTTGAAGGTTTCGCCGTTGTCCATGTGGATGACGCGCGGTTCATCCGCCTTCGCCTGCTTGTAGTTCTTGCGGCGCGTAATCACCAGCGCCACCAGACCGACAACCAGCAGCAGCATCCCCAGATGCAGCACCAGCCCCAGCAGTCCGCCTAATACACTGAACACAAAGTGGAACACGCTGGCGACCGCGCCGAACACCATGTTGATGAAAGAGCCAATCATGTTGAAAACCGAGCCGATAAAAGCCATCATATCTGTATCCTCCTGCGCCGATGAGGGGCGCGTCCTGTCGTTCTGACAAGAATAAGGATAGCACAAGCGGAATGGAAAATCCATCGAAGGATGATTAGAAATTCATGAGGAAATTCTCATTTTTGCGGAAATCCCCCGATTGCGTTTCCGTGTTCATTCTGCTATACTCGATAGCAGAAATACGCAAAGGGGGATTCTTTCGCATGAATATTACGGTTTATCTGGGGGCAAACGAGGGCAGCGACACGTCTTTTCGGCAGGCGGTGGAGGAACTCGGACGCTGGATTGGTGAAAGCGGCTACGCGCTGGTATATGGCGGGTCGAAATCCGGCTTGATGGGCGCGCTGGCGGCCAGTGCGCTGGCGGCTGGCGCGGAGGTGACGGGCGTGGAGCCGGAGTTTTTCATCAGCGAGAGCTTTCAGATGGAGGGGCTGACGGAGCTGATTGTGACGAAGGACATTCCGGAGCGCCGAACGAAGATGATAGAACTGGGGGATGCGTTCATTGCGTTTCCGGGCGGCACGGGGACGCTGGAAGAGGTGTCGGAAGTGATGTCGAAGCTGGCGCTGAAGCAGATAGATGCCCCGTGTGTGCTGTATAATTTGAATGGGTATTATGAGGGATTGAAGGCGCTGCTGAGACATATGGTGGAAATGGGGCTTTCGACGGAAGAAAAACAGGAAAAGGTGTATTTTGCGGAGAATTTGGGGGATATTAAGGCGATTTTAGGGGCGGAAAAATAATATAATACTATTTCCAAATGAGAATGCGACAAGATGCGCCGCGAATTTTTCGCTCTGACTAACGGGAGTGGAATGCAGCGTAGCAGCGCTACGCTAAATGGAACGACCGGACGCCAGAACGGAAAAGGCGCAAGCAGATGGCGCAGGTGAATCTGGAAATAGTATAAAAAGCGGGATTGCGCATTTTTCACGCAACCCCGCTTTTTGTCCCTATGCAATTCTCAGAAGCGCCGTGCGCGCTTTATTCCCCCATGCCTTGGTCGCGCGCCTGCGCGGTGTACAGCTCGTAGTATGCGCCGCGCTTGGCCATCAATTCGTCATGAGAGCCAGCTTCCATGATGCCCTGATTGCCGATGTACAGGATGCGGTCGCAGTTCTTGATGGTGGACAGACGGTGCGCAATGATGAACGACGTGCGTCCCTTCAGCAGCGCCTGAATGCCGTCCTGCAGCAGCTTCTCCGTCTTGGTGTCGATGGAGGAGGTTGCCTCGTCCAGTATCAGGATGCGCGGGTCGCTCAGCAGCGTGCGCGCGAAGGCAATCAGCTGCTTCTGCCCCTGCGAAAGGCTGCCGCCGCGCTCGTTCACGGTCGTTTTGTAGCCCTGCGGCATTTCGCGGATGAAGTCGTCCGCGCGGACAACCGCCGCCGCCTGACGTACCTCGTCGTCTGTCGCGTCCAGACGGCCGTAGCGGATGTTATCCAGAATCGTGCCGGAAAAGATGAAGGAATCCTGCAGCATGATGCCCATCTGCGAGCGCAGGGAGTGCAGCGTCACGTCGGTAATGTCGTGCTTGACGCCGGATTCATCCGTCAGCGTGATGGAACCGCTGCGCAGGTCGTAGAAGCGGCAGAGCAGGTTGACGATGGTGGACTTGCCTGCGCCCGTCGGGCCGACAAGCGCAATGCTTTCGCCCGCCTTGACGTGCAGGTCAACATCCTTGAGGACGGTCTGCCCTTCCTCGTAGCCGAAGGTGATGCTGTTGTAATCAACTGCGCCGGTAATGGGCGGAAGCGTCTCGGCATTCGGCTTGTCGTCAATTACGACCGGTTCATCCATCGTCTCGAAGATGCGCTCCAGGTACGCCATGTTGTTCACGAAGCTGTTGTAGATGTTTGCCAGATTCGTAATCGGCTGCCAGAAACGGCTGACGTACTGCCCCATGGCGAGAATTACGCCGAAGGAGACTACCGCGCCGCCCAGCCAGTACACACCCGCGTAGTACATGAGGGTGAAAACAATCTGGGTGATGATTTCCGAAGAGAGCCAGACGCTGTTGGAGATGTAAATCGCCTTCAGCCACGCCGAGCGGCACGCCGTCGCCAGCCGCTGCATGATGGAGCAGTTGACATCCTGCCGCGCGAACAGTTCGCTCACGCGCACGCCATCAATGGATTCTGCCAGATACGCGTTGTAGTTGCTGTTTTTGTTCGACTGGTTCTGCCACGCGCGGCGCTGACGCGGCTTCAGGATGATGATAATCGTCACGAAAATCGGCAGACCCGCCACAACAATCGTCGCCAGCGTCGGCTCGGTCGTGTACATGTAGACGACGATGAAGATGATATTGATGATTTCCAGAATCGAGTTGATGATGCCGTTGGAAAGAATATCCGACACACTGTTGACATAATTGATGACGCGCACGAGGATTTTGCCTGCCGGACGGCTGTCGTAGTAGGCGAAAGGCAGCTGCTGCAGGTGCGCGAAGAGGTCTTTGCGGATATCGTAGATGATCTGCTGACTGACGAACGCCATGATGCGCGAGCGGATGACCGTGAAGACGATGCCGACGATGATGATGCCCATGAACGCCAGCGCCATCTTCAGCAGCAGGTCAACGTTTTTCTGCGGTACAGCGACGTCCATGACGGTCTGGGTGATTTTCGGCACGGCGAGGCTCGTTACCGATGCCAAGGCGGACAAAAGCAGCGCCAGCAGCATCTTCCACTTGTGCTTGCCGATGTAAACGCTAACGCGCTTCAAGTGCCGGAAGTCAAACGGGGTTTCCAAGCGCTCGTCTACGTCAAATTTATTGCGCGCCATGTTACATCACCTCCTGCGGAGCGGTGTCGGGCGTGATGCCGTTTTGCAGGCAGTACGTTTCGTAGTAGTAGCCGCGCTGACGCAGCAGCTCCTGATGCGTGCCGCGCTCGGTCACGACGCCGTCCTTCAAAATCAGGATGAGGTCAGCATCCTTGACGGAGGAAATGCGCTGGGCAATGATCAGCTTCGTGCAGTCGTAGGGGAGCTGACGCAGCTGCGCCTGAATGTACTTCTCCGTCTCCATATCGACGGCGGAAGTCGTGTCGTCCATGACGAGGATGCCGGGCTTGACCGCCAGCGCGCGCGCCAAGGCAATGCGCTGCTTCTGCCCGCCGGAAAGCCCCACGCCGCGTTCGCCGATAATCGTGTCGTAGCCCTCGGACAAGCCCTTGATGAAGTCGTCCGCGGCCGCGCGGCGGGCGAAGTCGTGCACTTCATCCTCCGTCAGCGTCTGGTCGCCGAAAGCAATGTTGCCTTCCACCGTGTCGGAGAAGAGGAAAACATCTTGCGTTGCCGTACCGATGCCGTCACGGAGCTGCTGCAGCTTCCACTTGCGCACGTTGCAGCCGTCAACGGAAATGCTGCCGCTGGTCACGTCGTAGCAGCGGGCGAGCAGCTGAATCAGCGTCGTTTTGCCGGAACCGGTCGGCCCCATGATGGCGACGGTCTGCCCCGGCTTGGCGGAGAACGTTACGTCGGACAGCACCGGCTGCGAGCCGTAAGCAAAGGACACATGGTCAAAGGAAATCGCACCCTCGATGTGGTCGTGATTCACCGCGCAGGAGCTGTCTACAATCTCCGGGCGGGAGACTTCAATCTCCATGACCTTGTTCGAGCAGGTGATGAAGCGCTGCCAGTCGTTGAGCAGGTTGCCCAGCTGCCGCATGGGGACGCTCAGCGTCCACGCCAGCTGGGTGAAAATCGTCAGTTCGCCCGCCGTCATGCCGTCGGTAATCATCAGGTAGCCGCCGAAAAAGACGGTCAGCAGCGTCATGGCGTTCGCCAGAATCTCGATGAAGGGGTAGAAAGACAACCAACGCTTGTTGATATCCAGATTCGCATCGCGGAAGGCGCGGGAACGCTCGTCGAAGCGGTTCTCCTCGTATTCCTCACGCGCAAACGCCTTCACCACGCGGTTTGCCGCAATGTTCTCCTGCGCCTTCGCGTTCATGTCGCTCATCTTGTCGCGCATGTCCACGAACATCCGCCGCGCGCCCTTGGAGTACACTTTCGTGATAATCATCAGCAGCGGCGTGACGCAGACCATTGCCAGCGCGAGCTTCCAGTTCACCGAAAACAGGTAAATCGACGACGACACGAACATGACGATGCTGTCTACCGCCACATAGTCTATGTATGCCAGAAAATGGCGGCACCAGTCTGTGTCGGCGGACAGGCGCGTCATCAGGTCGCCCGTGCGGTGAATGTCGAAAAAGCGCATGTCCTGATACTGCAGGCGCGTGAACAGCCGCATGCGCAGGTTCATCAGCGTGTTCTGGGAGGAATGCTCCAGCAGGACAACCATCAGGTAGCGCAGACCTTCGCGCGTAACCTTGACAATCAGCATCGCCAGCAGCAAGCCGACGAGCGGTTCGGGGTTCTGCGCGACAATGACGTCATCCATCAGGCGCATCGTCAGGTAGGGGTTGATGAGCAGCATCAGCGACGTGACGGCACTGATGATGAGGCCAAGAATGTGCCACTTGTGGTAGCGCTTGTCCATTACGCCCCACAGCCATTTGATATTCTCCATCGGTTACTCCTTATACAGGGTCGATTCGATTTCCTTTGTCACAAAGTCAGCAATGCGGATTTTCCATTCCTCGTCCGGGTGGACTTCGCCGTGAAAGCGGGCAACGCTGCGGTCAAAGCCGCTTCCGTAGAAGCTGTCGATGCAGTGCACACCCGTTTTCTGCGCGACTTTCTGGATGACACTGCGCTTGAGCAGCCCGTGAGATTCGTCCATCCATTCCTGCGGGGTGTATGTTTGCAGCGGCGTGGCGAGAAAAATCGCCGCGTTTGGGCAGACGGTCTGCAATGTTCGCACCGCCCAGAGCAGCGCAGATGCCATCGACGTGCGGGTCAGGGCGGCGTAGGGGAGTTCACAGACAGCCGCAAAGTCATCCGCCGGGGCATTTTCCGGTTGATTGCCGTCATTGGTGGAGATGGCGATGTAGATGACGTCCGGCGTGCTCAGCGTGCCTGTGCCGATACCGATTTCCGCCGGAATCGCATACTCGACGCCATCCACCGTCCAGCGGATGATGCTGCCCTTCGGCGTAAGCGCCTGCAAAACGCGCCGCACCTGATTGGACAGCACGTTGTCCGCCGTGTTCGTGTTCGGCGGCTCGATGAGCGTTACAGGCGTGATGTTCCTATCGCCTTCGTGCCAGTCGGAGCAGGTTGCGTACCCGCAGGCGGCATTCAGCACCTCCTGCGCGTTCAGCCGATGTGCCACCATCGTGCCGATACCGCTGACCTGGTCGCTGGTGATGCTGTCGCCCATGCAGCAGAAGCAGCGGATGTTCATGGGGTTGTCCTCCCTTGTAGAAAGACGGGTCGTTCAGTCGTAAGTTCATTAGAAACGGTTTGATGATAGCACGGTTTTTTCCTTGTTTCAAGGGGGCTTTTGGAAAGATTTCGACAATATTTCTTGCCCATCAGTTAAGTAACAAAAAACCGGAAAATTCAAGGACAAAAGGCACAATGCGGCGATAAAAACCAGCGACAGGAGTGGCGAAAGCAAGGAATCCAGAGGGCGACCGCGGACTTTGTCCGTTTTCATTGCCCTCTGGAAGCATGGAAAAGACCAGTTCAACCATGCCCATCAGCATAGAATCAGAAAAAACCACCCAACGAAACCATTTTCGTTCTGGTAAGAAATCAGACATTCTTGACAAAACACAATTTTTGTGTATAATTAAATCATTACATCATCCATTCCATAGACCCCCAAGACGCTAAGGGAGGAAATTAAACATGAAACACTGGGTCGCACAAGCGCTTTCTCTGCTGATGGCAGTCTGCTTGTTTCTGCCCTGCTTCGCCGCAGCGGAAGAAGCCGCGCAGACCGCCGTCACCATCGACTTTGAGGATGGCAACGCCGCCGCGTTCAGCCAGTCTGGCTCCTGCACCGTCGGCGTGACGGAATCGCAGGCACATAGCGGTAAGCAGAGCCTGCGAGTTTCTGGACGCGGCAGCAATAACTGGGACGCCGTTGACCTCTCCGCTGCGTCGCTTGGCATCGAGGCCGGCGCGAAAGTCCACCTGTCCGCCTGCGTCTACGTCGAAAGCTCGGAGGACGGCGTTATGGCGATTGGCAAGGCGGGCGGCGATTACGCCTACTACGCGCAGGTGAACGTCAAGGGCAAGGAGTGGACGGAAATCTCCTGCGATTTCGAGGCGGACGCGGGCGTCAACATCCGCTTCCTCACGGCGTCGGATAACTACCTGGGCAAAAACTACTGCCTTGATGACGTTACGCTGACCATCACCGCGCCCGAAAAGATGGATTACTCCGACGCGCCGCAGATTCACTACACGTCGGACTTTACCAGCGGCACGGACGGCTGGTATGCGCGCTCTGCGGGCAGTGCTACCATCGAGACGACCGCTGACGGGCTGTACATCACCGGGCGTACCGCGACGTGGAACTCTCCCGGTCGCGACTTCGACCTTGTGCCGGGGCGCGCCTACAACCTGTCCGTGCAGGTGAAGCAGGACGAGATGGATTCGTGCAGCTTCATCCTGTCCGTCGCCCATACCCGCGACGGCGAGGAATCCTATGAGAACATTGTCACCGGCACGGCGAAGAAGGGCGAATGGGCAATGCTGTCCGGCTCGTACATTCCCGGTCGGTATGACAAGTATGTGCTGTACATTGAGGGCGCGGGCAAGGAAACGTCCTTCACCATCCGCAATTTCACCTGCGACGAGAAGATTGACTCCTTCGACACCACTTCGCTGCCTGTCCTCAAAACGCTCTATGCGGATAAGTTCGATTTCGGCACGGCGGTTGTTGCCAGTGAAGTGGCGGACAGCAAACGCATGGCGTTCTACGGCAGCCAGTTCACCATCATGACCGCGGGAAACGAGATGAAGCCGGATTCGCTGCTGGACATGGCGGAATGCCGCAAGCTCAGCCGCACGGACGACACGGCCGTCGCTGTGAAGTTCGACAACTGCATTCCGTTCCTCGATTGGTGCCGCGACAATGGCGTGAAGGTGCATGGGCATGTGCTGGTGTGGCACTCCCAGACGCCCGAAGCCTTCTTCCATGAGGGCTACGCGACCCACAAGCCGCTGTGCAGCCGCGAAACCATGCTCGCCCGCATGGAAAGCTACATCCAGCAGGTGCTGACGTGGACGAACGAGAATTATCCGGGGCTGATTGTCTCGTGGGACGTTGTGAACGAAGCCGTGGCGGACGGCAGCGACCAGCTGCGCGAATCCAACTGGACAAAGACGGTTGGTCAGGATTTCGTGAACCGCGCGTTTGAGTACGCCCGCAAGTACGCCGCGGACGGCGTGAAGCTGTACTACAATGATTACAACACCCCCCTTGACCCCAAGCTGCACGGCATCTGCGTCCTGCTGGACAGCCTGATTGCGGATGGCACGATTGACGGCTACGGCTTCCAGACACACTACTCCGTCGGCAGTCCGACGATTGACCGCGTGGATTGGGCGTTCCAGCAGATTGCCAAGCGTGATTTGCTCCTGCGCGTGTCCGAACTTGACGTGGGCATTGACGACACGAGCGAGGAAAATCTGCAGAAGCAGGCGAAGTATTACGGCGACCTGATGAAGATTTTCCTGCGTTACGCCGACCGCATCGAAGCGGTGCAGGTATGGGGCACGGTGGACGACATGAGCTGGCGCGCGGACGAGTACCCGCTCCTGTTCGACAAGGATGCCCAGCCGAAGCCCGCGTTTGACACGCTGGTGGAACTGGCACAGTAAATCCATCATAAAGGCAACACTGCACAACTCGGCGGCGCGTCGGGCGATGTCTTTTCCGCCATCGATGGCATGCAAATTTCTCGATTTACCGCCAGTAAACCTGACGAAAAATCCATTTGCCAGCCGACCACCTCATTTGTGCGGTGTTACCCTAACTTTAAGGAGGCGACGAAGATGAAGAAGAAGAGTTTTGCCATATTGCTGGCTGCGGCGCTGCTGCTGTGCCTGCTGCCGAGAATGGCGCCGGAAGCGAAGGCGGAAACCATCCGCAACATATGTTTTTTCCTGTAAGAAGCAGGCAGATCTTGAGATTACAGGATTCGAGCGATACAACGACGATGGGCATTGGGTAATTTACAAATGTCCAAACTGCGGTAAAAGCAACCGTACCATATTTGTTGACAATCCAATCAGCTATCACTCTGGCGGCACCGAAACGCCGACCTGCACCACGGGCAAAACCTGCGCCAAGTGCGGCGCTCAATACGGCAAACTCGGTCACGACTGGGGCGCATGGCAATCCAGGGGCAACAAAGTGAGCATTTCCGCACCTGCCAGCGTGACGGCTGCGATGCGGAGGAAACCGCAGGCTGCTCCGGCGACAGCAGTGCGACCTGCATCACCCTGGGAACATGCACTACCTGCGGCGGGCAGTACTACAGCGCACATACCTTCCCTGCGAATCAGGGCTGGGATTCGGATGCCGAAAACCACTGGCTTAGCTGCACCGTCTGCCACGAAGCGAAAACTAAGATGGGCGCACATTAGTTCGTTCAGGGCAACGATAGCTCGTGCCTTAAGTCCGCAGCCACCTGCGTTTCTCCGCCCGTGTACTACACGAACTGCGCTTACTGCTACCACAAGGGAACGGATACTTATGTAGACCCATTTAATGGACCTGACCCGAACAACCACGACCTGGTGCACCACGACGCAAAAGCACCCACCTGCACCGAAATTGGCTGGAATGAATATGACGCCTGCCAGCGCGAGGGCTGCACTTACACCACCAAGGTGGAAATCCCTGCGCTGAAACACAAGCTGGTGCATCACGACGCCAAGGCCCCCAGCTGCACCGAAATTGGCTGGGAGGAATACGATACCTGCTCCCGCTGCGATTACACCACCAAGGTGGAACTGCTTGCGCTGAAACACAAGCTGGTGCATCACGACGCCAAGGCACCCACCTGCACCGAGACTGGCTGGAATGAATATGACGCCTGCCAGCGTGAGGGCTGCACTTACACCACCAAGGTGGAAATCCCCGCCCCCGGGCACGATTATACCGAAAAGGTCGTCAAGCCCACCTGCGAAAAGGGCGGCTACACGCTGCACACCTGCAAAAACTGCAATGACAGCTATAAGGATCACCAGACAAAGACGCTGCTGCACTGGTATGGCGAATGGACGAGTAACGGCGACGGCACGCACAGCGCGACCTGCAAGCGCAAGGATTGCAAGCACGTCGGCAAGACCGAATGCGCCATCGTCGAATTCAAGCAGGATGAAGCGACGCGCACGCTTTGCCCCGTAGGCGGCAATGTGAGCGATGGCATACATCTGGCGCTGGTTGAAGAAGTGACGGCGGAGGGCGAGCATCTGCCCTATGGCGAGCTGGTGCTGCGCATGGGTGAAACTGCGAACGGCAATACGCTGTTGAGCGTCTGCTTTGAAGTCGCTGCCCGCCGAGCTGCTGAACGGCGTTACCTTGGCGCTGCTGAATGCCGACGATACGGAAATTGATCTGCCCTACATCGTGGAAGGTGAAAACGCAGTGTTCACGCTGGATTTCACCGATGCAGAAATTCCCACTGCGCTGATTCGCCTGATACCGACAGCGGAATAATCCCATTTCATAGCGTTTTTAAGGCCGTTGCAGAAGATGAATCCTGCAACGGCCGTTATGGTGCGCCCGGCTTAGCCGAAGGCAAGGGTGTCCATCGAGAGACGGAGTCTGAAGGAAGCCGGATGCCAGCGGGCAAACTCCCGAACCGACGAACAGAAATCACATAGTAGACCGTAGAGGGGCGGACGAGTGTGCCGAGCAACACAAAGTCCAATGCTGCCCGAATCCCGTGCGGTAAATGTGGCGGTTATGTGGAAGAAAAAGGCGGCTGCCAGGTTTATCCCCCTGACAGTCGCCTCACTGCTTACTTCTTTTCTACTTTGCTGCTGCCGCGGATGGTCGCATCCGGCTTGGCGGCCTGCTTCATGAACGCCGACGGGCTGATGCCGACGATGTTCTTGAACTGCTTGGAGAAGTGGTACGGATCCTGCATCCCGACTTCGATGCCTGCCTGACGAACCGTGTGCCCTTCCTCACGCAGCAGCTCTTTCGCGCGTTCCATCTTGCAGTGCAGTACATACGACAGCGGCGGCATGCCCACTTCGCTCACGAAGCGCTTGCGGAACGTTTCCATCGGCATACGGGAAATCGCCGCCATCTCCGCCAGAGAGAAGTTGTCCTTGTACTGATTCGCGCGCAGGGTGTCCACGACCTTCGCAATCTCGTGCGAAAGCATCGCGTCCATGGCGACAGGCTGACCCCAGTGGCTTGCCAGCATCCCGTACATCAGGTGCTGCAGCTGATATGTCGCGTCGCTGGTGTCCGTGTGGCGGACGATGACCTGCACAATCTGCTTCGCCAAGTACATCTGGCTCGGCAGCGCCCCCTGCTTCAGCGGCATATGCAGCAGCGCGCCCATCTTGCGTACGACCATCGGCGCAAGCGGGCCTTCCAGCGCAATCCACACGCAGCGGACGCTTTCGTCAATCTGCAGGGCAGCGTCGCGGTTGCCGGCGGGCAGGAAGCACGTTTCCTGCTGTTTCAGCGTCAGCTCATGCCCCTGCCAAACCAGCGTCGCTTCGCCTGCCTCCACCGCGAACCAAATCCACTGGTCATGCGGCTTAATGGGGCGTCTCCCTGCCTCAAACATCGCCGTGCCTGCCGCGTGAATCCACGCACCGCTGGAGCGGGTCAAGCTGCCCGGCTTGTGGTATCCTTCCACCACCATAGTATCCGCCGCAGCCTCTACGTCTGCGAACAGGTAAGACTCCATGCCCTTCATCCTCCTTCAACCAAATGGCACAATTGTCATTATGGCTATTATAATGCCCAAATCGGTTGATTGTCAAGAGGATTACACGATTTTCCCGAAATTTTTCTGAAGGATAGCTGTGCGTGCCCGAGGATGGATGAATGCCATCCAATACAGGTTAGCTTTGGCAAACTTTTCGCCCGAAAAACAGCAAATGTACAATTCTGCCCTTGACAAGCGCGGGATGAGCGGACTATAATAAATGCGGATATGCGGCAATAATGCCGCCGAACGGAGGAATTTTCTCCATGATGCTGTCTGTGCTGTTTCCGTTTACGTTCCCGGCGTTTTTCGCCGGGCAAATTGACGTGCCGTGAAGCAGCAGCCGCAGCGATTGAGGAAAACATCAGGCGCGGAAGCTCTTTTGCGGGCTTCCGTGCTTTTTTTCGTCCATTTGAGCCAATAATGATTTTGAGCCAATAATGATTGACGCAGGAGGTTGAACACCATGATTATCGTCTTGAAGCAGGGTACGACCCAGCAGGAAATCGACACCGTCACCAATGCCGTCGTTGCGCGCGGCGTATCCGTCAGCCCGATTGTCGGCACGGAGATGACCATCCTCGGTCTGACTGGCGACACGAGCCGCATTGACCCCGACCAGCTGGAATCCTTCCACTGCGTCGAGCGCATTATGAAGGTTGCCGAGCCGTTCAAGAAGGCGAACCGCGCGTTCCACCCCGCGCCGAGCGAAATCAAAATCGGGAACACGGTTGTCGGCGGCAAGAAACTGGCGATTATGGCTGGCCCCTGCTCCGTGGAGAGCAACGAGCAGATTACCGCCGTGGCGCAGGCGGTGAAGGACGCGGGCGCGACGGTGCTGCGCGGTGGTGCGTTCAAGCCGCGCACGTCCCCGTACTCCTTCCAAGGACTGGCATACGAGGGGCTGGACATGCTCTGCCATGCGCGCGAGCAGACCGGGCTGCCCATCGTGACCGAGCTGATGTCCCCCTACGACATTGACACCTTCGTGGATAAGGTGGACTGCATTCAGGTCGGCGCGCGCAACATGCAGAATTTCGACCTGCTGAAACAATTGGGGAAGATTCGCAAGCCGATTCTGCTTAAGCGCGGTTTGTCCGCCACCATCGAAGAGTGGCTGATGAGCGCGGAGTACATCATGGCGGGCGGCAATGAGCAGGTGATTCTGTGCGAGCGCGGCATCCGCACGTTCGAGACGTACACGCGCAACACACTCGACCTGTCCGCCATCTGTGCGGTGAAGAAGCTGAGCCATCTGCCGGTGATTGTCGATCCGAGCCATTCGACCGGCAAGAGCTGGATGGTGCAGCCGATTGCGCGCGCGGCGATTGCGGTCGGCGCGGACGGCGTGATGATTGAGGTGCACAACGACCCGGCGCACGCGTTGTGCGACGGTGCGCAGTCGATTACGCCCGCAGCCTTTGTGGACGTGATGGCGGATATTCGGAAGATTGCCGAAGCTGTTGGGCGCGAGGTGTGATGATGAAAACGCCCCTGCTTATGTTAGGCAGGGGCGTTTTTGGTACTGACTTTTTTGTTTATTGTGTAAGTTTGGAGCAGGGGAATGCGCCTGCGGGCGCACCAAAGGGCTTTCCGATCGCCCTTTGGAAACCTTCGGT
>ERZ857827.1820-NODE-1820-length-19215-cov-3.724791_pt1 | contig 19215 bp, 14 predicted proteins | sample MGYA00519761_ERZ857827 | MGnify/ENA primary metagenome ERZ857827 (study PRJEB31778, sample SAMEA3449370) | human gut metagenome | biome: human gut; feature: human-associated habitat; material: faeces | place: United Kingdom | collected 2010/2012 ... | reverse complement strand
GGAAACCACATATTTACCGGAACCACGGGGTACTTTTTCCGCTGTACCGGTCTTACCGCCAATCGTATAGCCTTCCACCCGTGCCGCTGTACCGGTCGTATTCACGCCGTCATCCGAAACGGTCTGATGCATGGCCTCTTTCAGCCAGTTACAGGTTTCTTCGGACAATGTATTCTGCACGAGCACCTTATCAAAGGATTTCACCACATTTCCGCCGTCGGTGACAATCTCTTTAACCACATGAGGCCGGTAATAATGTCCGCCGTTGACAATCGAAGAAAAGGCGGCCACCATCTGTACCATACTCAGGTTAAAGCCCTGACCGAAGGCACTGGTCGCCAGCTCGAAGCTTCCCATGGTGGATTCATTGAAAATCAGGCTTTCTGCACTGGCTTCGCCCGGAAGGTCAATTCCGGTATACTCACCAAAGCCATAGAGATGGTGGTATCTCAGCATATCCGAAGTCCCGAGTTTGGCGCCGATCTGCATCAGCGCATCATTACAGGACCACATAATCGCTTCCTGAAGCGTCGTCGTCCCGTGACCGTAAGTATTATGACAGGCAATATGCTGCGTACCGGAACCGTCAAACAGGTCTTCACCGCCATCACAGAAGAAGCTGTCCTCCGTAGACACTTTATGCTCATCCAGCGCTGCCCCGATGGTCAGCGGTTTAATGGTGGAACCGGCTTCAAAGGTATCACTGACGCAGAAATTACGCCATACTTTATTATAAAAGTTCACAATTTCTTCGTCGGACATGGCCTCTATTTCATCTTCTGTAAAATAGGTGGACAAATCTCTCGGGTCATTCAGATTGAATGTCGGCGCACTGGCCATCGCCAGAATTTCGCCCGTATTCGGATTGGCAACAATAACGCCGGTATTCTCACTGCCCCGCTCATTATTTAATTTGGTAATATATTTTTCAACAATCCGCTGGATATTCAGATCAATGGTGGATACCACATTATAGCCATTGACCGCGCCGACGGTCGTCCGTTCAAAGTCGGATTCTTCAGAAAGATAGCCATATTCCCTGCCGTCGGTTCCGTTCAGCATATCGTTATAATAACCCTCAATACCCCAGGTGCCTTCGTTTCCCTTGACTGTAAAACCGATCAGGGCCGCGGCCAGACTGTCATAAGGGTATTTCCGCAGGTATTCCTCTTCGAACCAGATGCCTTTCACATACGCACTTTTTTCTTTGTCGGATTCGTCCTCAGAATCCATGAAATTCTGATAGGCCTTCACCGTATCGTAATCCAGTTCTTTCGCCATAACGATGTACCGGCTCTCCGGGCTGTCATCCAGGACTTTATACACCTCGGACGCATCAATGCCGAAAAATTCTTCAATGGCCTCCGCCGTCGGTTTCGTACATTCGCCGTTGGAATTCAGAACCACATAAGGATCCAGAACCAGATTGTAGACCTTCTCGCTGGCCGCCAGTACCGTTCCGTTTCTGTCACGGATATCGCCCCGCTTGAAAGGAATCGTTTTACTGTCATAGTCCATCTGGGCCATAACGATCCGGGCATACTTATCGCTGCTGGTCAGATTGATAAATATAAGCCTTCCTATAAGAATGCATATAAATACAAGAAGAATTACGAATATAATTACGAGCTTCTTCCGGTTATCCGACCCAAATTTTCTTTCCTGTTTTTTCTTTTTTCTTACCGGAGCTCCGGGAAATTTATAATGTTTCGCCAAGCTGCTGCACCTCGTTTATCTGTCTTAAGGAAAAGCCCCCAGTGAGCTGAGGGCTTTCATAATTAATCATCGGTTGGTATCTGTCCGTACTGACGGACGTAATCCTGATTTTCATTGGAATAATAATGGATCTGTCCTTCTGTAATCGCCGTCATCCCAAAATCATTGACTGCTTTCTGATAAACCTCTGCCAAATCCACCGCACCGTTAATCCGCTCTTCCATCGCTGTATTTTCATTGGAAACCACGCTTAGTTCGGATTTTAAGGATGCAATCTGTTCATTGGTCCGTGTTATTTCATTCTGAAGGTTCAGATAAAATACACAGGCAGCCACAGTGACGACAACTGAAAAAAGTAAGAACAGCGTATAGGTAAAATCAAGGCGTAATGCTTTCTCCTGATTCTTTCGTGCGATCTGCCGTTTCTTTTTCCGCTCCGCAAGTTCCCGCTGCTCTGCCGATCTTCTGCGCTTTGATGGATATTCCTCCGGGAGCGTATCCAGCTTTCGAACGGCGCTGCCTTCGATATAATAACCCGATGGTTGAATGTTCTGTCTTCTTTTTTTATTCCTGTGCCTTCAAAAAGTCCATACAGACGCGGGCTTCTTCCAGGCCGGAGGGCTGGCAGGTTTCCGACTCCACAATCAGCCGGTCGCCCAACTCCACGGCTTTGCGGTAGACCGCCGCCGCAGGAGCCTGCCCCATTCCCAGCGGGGTTCCGTTTCCGTCCGCCATACCATCCTTGATATGGATGATGGAAACCCGCTCCTTCAGCCGTTCCATCATTTCCAGCGGATCCCGGCCGCCCACGAAGGCCCAGTAGGTGTCAATCTCCAAATCCAGCCGGGTGCGTTCTTCCAGCTGTTCCCAGATGCGGGAGCCGTCGGCGTTGGGCTTGAATTCGTGCGCATGGTTATGATAGCCCAGCCGAATTCCCTCGTCCGCCAGCCGGGCCTGCGCTTTGGCGGTCAGTGCGATAAAATCGTCCAGCTTTTTCTGATCGTCCAAATCAGCCCCGGGAATGATAATCAGCCGGTTGCCCAGCGTTTTGTGATAGCGAATGGTTTCGCCGATTACATCATCCGTCAATTCCTGCACGCCCGTGTGGGTGGAGGAAACTTCCATGCCGCACGCCAGCAGCTTGTCCCGCACCATCTCTGCCGAGTGGCCGAAGAAACCGGCGAACTCCGCGTAATGATAGCCCAGCGCCGCCACCTTTTCCAGCGTTCCCAGCAGATCCTTTTCCGCCGCGTCCCGTACCGAGTACATCTGCAATCCGTATTTCATCGTTTTTTCTCCTAATATTTTTCTAAATGGCATGTTTCCTTCAGTATTCCAATTCAATCTGCGAGCCGGTCAGCTTCTTGTGAACCACGATCTTCTTGTCGATTCGTTCCCGAAGCTCCGGCACGTGGGAGATCACGCCGATCATCCGTTTGCCGTCCGCCAGCGAGGAAAGCAAGTCCAATGCGCTGCGCAGGGCGTTTTCGTCCAGCGTGCCGAAGCCCTCGTCAATGAACATCGTTTCCAGCCGGATACCGCCGCTCTCGCTCTGCACCACGTCGGACAGGCCCAACGCCAGCGACAGCGATGCCAGAAAGCTCTCGCCGCCGGACAGGGTGGTCACATCCCGCCACTGACCCGTGGCCCGATCCAGCACATCCAGATCCAGCCCGGACTGGCTGCGCCGGTCCCGCGCCTCTTCCTTGAGCCGCAGCACGAACATGCCGTCCGTCATCTGGGTCAGCCGCTTGTTGGCCGCCGCGATCACCTGCTTGAAATAGTACTGCTGCACGTAGGTCTCAAAGGTGATCTTGACCTTCTGGCTCAGTTGGCCGCTCAGCGCCCTGTACAGATCATCCAACACCGCCCATTTTTCCGCGTGCTTCTGCTTTTCCTCCACCGCCTGACGGATGCCTTTCCCCGCCTCCTGATGCAGACTCAGCCGGCGGTCGCAGCTCTGGCTGCGCTCCTGCGCCTGCCGCCGCTGCTCGGCCAGTTCCTTCTGCTGTTCCTGCAGAGCGTCGATGTCCGCCCGCGATTGATCTTTCAGCTGCTCTTCCCGCTCGCTGATCCGATCTGCCAGCGATTTTTTCGCTTCTTCATGGCGGCGAATCGTCTTATCCAGTCTTTCCGTTTCTTCCGCAGGCAGACAGGCGGCACGGTATTCCGCTTCGGTCTCAAAGCCCTGCTGCGCCAGTCCGTCGGCAAAGTCTTTTTCCAGCTTTGCCGCTTCTTCTTCCCATTTTCCGATGTTCTGCCTTGAGACTTCCAGCAGCGTTTGCACCCTTTCCAGCTGGCTTTGGCACAGCCGAAGCTGCTTCTCTGCGTGTTCAGCCGCTTCCCGAATGCTCTGCTCCGCGCGTTTGGCCTCGTTCATCCGTTGACGGACGCTCTGCTCCGTGTCGTTTTCGCCGATTCCCTCCGCCAGCAGGTTCTTTTGCAGCGTTTCCAACGCCGCCCGGGCTGCGGCGGTCTGGCTGGAAATCTTCTGCACCTGCTGCTCCAGCCGCTTCCGCCGGTCGTCCGCCGCCTGAAACTGTTCCTGTGTCGTCGACCCCTCCTGCAAAACGGCAGGCGCAGGGTGATGGGTCGCGCCGCATACCGGGCAGGGTTCGCCCTCCTGAAGTCCAAGAGCCAAAAGCCCGCTCTGGCTGCGGTAGTAGGCCTGCCGAACTGCCAGATAGTCCTGCTCGGCCCGGTCGCTGTCCTGCAGGGCTTTTTGCTGCATCCGGGTCAGCCTTTCCAGCTCCACGGCGTCCTTCCGCCGCTGTTCCAGCGATTGCAGGCAGCTTTCCAAGCGCTTGACCAGCCGGGCGTTTTCCTCCGCCAGCGGAAGCTGTTCCCGGGCCTGCTTCGCCGCCGCTTCCAGTGCAGGTAGGCTTTCCTCCCGCGTCTTTTTATCCTGTGTCAGTTGGGCGGCCTGCTTTCTTTCCATTTCCAAGTTCTGGCGGTTTCTCCTGCGCATCCGATCTGACCCATCCAGAAACTGCGCCTTCCGCGCCGCGGCCAGCGCTGCCTTTTGGCGCTCCACCTCTTCTTGCCTCTGTAAAAGCTCCGTCTGCTCCCTTTGCCACTGCGCCAGCTCATCAAAACGCTGATTCAAATTCTGGCCGTCGGCGATGGCGACGGTCAGCGCCTCCAACTGGCCGTTCAGCGCCTCGCACTGGCTGTCCGCCTGCCTTTTCAGCTCCGTCTCATAGACAAACAGCTCCCGCAGGGTTTCCAGCAGCAGCTCGGCATATTTAGCATCCTTAGCGTACTGCGTCAGCTTTGTCCGCTTGGGGAACTCTGCCTCCGGCGTGATTTTTCCTGCTTCCGTCAGAATCCACAGATCCAGTTCCTTCTGTTTCTGGGCAGCCGCAGCCGCCTTTTCCTTGGCCTGCCGCTGCAGCCGGTCGTAAATCGAGGTGTTGAACAGTTCCTGAAACAGCTTCTTCCGCTCGTCGGATTTGGCGTTGAGGATCTTGCGGAAATCCCCCTGCGCAATCATCACCGTCTGGGCGAACTGATCCTGCGTCAGGCCCATCAGCTCCCGCACCTTTGCCGATACCACGTCTACGCCCGTCCAGCGTTCCCCGGTATCCAGCTCCAGCAAATCGGCGGTGGCGCTTTTTTCCACCGGAATGGGTCCTTTTTTTCGCTGCCCGAGATAGGTCGGGCTGCGGGTCAGGCGGTAGCTGTGCTGGCGGTGGGTAAATTCCAGCGTCACAAACGTAGGCGTGGCCGGGTCGGCATAGTCCGACCGGAAGGTTTTGGGCACGCGCCGTTCGTTTCCGCCCGAGCCCTCTCCGTACAGGGCAAAGCTGATGGCGTCGAATATCGTGGTTTTTCCCGCGCCGGTATCGCCGGTAATGAGAAAAATCCCGTTTTCGCAAAGCCGGGTAAAATCGACCGTCGTTTGCCCGGCATAAGGCCCAAAGGCCGACAGAACCAGTTTTAAGGGCTTCATCGCTTCTCCGCCTCCAGTTTTTTCAGCAGCGTCCGCAGGATTCGCATGTGTTGGGAAGTTGGCGGCTGGTCATTGTTCTGCAAACGGTAAAAATCCGAAAACAGTTCCTCAATGGTCTTGTTTTCCATTTGTTCCTTTGCCAGAATGTCCTCATCCGTTTTGGTTTTGGAATTCAGAATGGAAAATTTCATCATATTGGGAAACACCGTGCTGACCGTCACCCGCGCGTCCGGCGGGGGCAGCTCGTCCCGCAGCGTGACCCACACATAGTCCTCCGAATAGGGCAGGGCCATCACTTCGTCCAAAAAGCCCTCCACCAGCCGCATGTCGTGGGGCGCGTTCAGCGGCACGGTATGCACGACGACGTTTCCCTTTTCCCCCATTTCCACCACCGTGATCGATTTTTTCTGATTGACCTCGGAAAAGGAATACTTCATCAGAGAACCGGCGTAGCGCAGGGTCTCCCGGGTGCATTTCTGCGGCTTATGGATATGTCCCAACGCCACGTAATCAAAATCGGCAAAGACGGATGCGTCGATATTGTCCAGCCCGCCCAAGGTCTTTTCTTCGGAATCGGAAATTTCCGCGCCGGTAATGAACTGATGGCAGACCAGCACGTTCCGCTTGGCCGGATCCACCGGCGAATGCCGCAGCACCGTCTGCATCGCGTCCTGATAGGTTTCGATCTTCTCGTCCGGATAAAACTGCCGAACCTGTACAGGCTTCAAAAACGGCAGCAGACTGACCACGATTTCCCCGTAACCGTCCTGAAGCGTCACCTGCTGCAAGCGCCCGTCAAAGGCCTCGCTGACATACACCCCCGCGTTTTTCAGCAGGGACGAAAAATACGAGATCCGCTGGGCGGAATCATGATTGCCGCTGATGACGAACACCCTTAGTCCCATGCTCTTCAGCCGGGTAATAAACTGGTCGAACGCCGCCATGGCTTCGCTCTGGGGCGAGGCCTTCTGGTAGACGTCTCCGGCGATGAGCACCGCGTCCGCCTGTTCGTTCCGGGCAATTTCCTCGACCTGACACAAAAGCCGAACCTGATCCTCCAGAAACGAAACGTCGTTCAGGCGCTTGCCCAGATGCAGATCCGCCAGATGCAGAAATTTCATGGATCAACGACTCCTTTTGCTCTTCTGATGCTTCCATATTCCAAACCCGTTTTCTTCCATTCTGACCCGGTTATTGTATCGCATCGGCTTTTTCTTGGCAAGCCGCAAAATCAAAGTGCCCCGCCCGGGCGGTATTTCCGCTGTTCCCTAAACCGGCTTTTCGTGTTACAATGCTTCCGGCGCATGCTCAAGGAGGAATTTCCATGATTCACGTCAGCCAGCCCATGACCACTGTGCCGGAGCATTTTTCCACGCCTTTGCAGGCGTTGACCTACCGCACCCTGACAGAGCTTTCCATCCCTTTTCAGCGGGTGGAAAACGATCCCGCCGTCACCATGGAGGACTGTCAGGCCATTGACGAGCGGCTGCACATGCAGACGGTCAAGACCCTGCTTCTCTGCAACCGGCAGCAGACTGCCTTTTATCTGTTCGTAACGCCGGGGGACAAGCCCTTCCGCACCAAGGATTTCAGCTCCGCGCTGGGCGTTTCCCGGGTCTCTTTTGCAACGCCGGAACAGCTTTTGCAGCTTTTGGGCACCGTTGTCGGCGCCGCCACGGTCTTCGGCCTGCTGCTGCCCTCGGCCCGGGAGGTGCGGCTCGTCTTTGACCGGGCGCTGGAAAGCAGCGAATGGTACGGCTGCACCGACGGCACCACCACCGGCTACATGAAGCCGCGCACCCGGGATGTGCTCGACCGGCTTCTCCCCCGCACCGGCCACACGCTGGAATGGGTGGAGGTGTAACCTTCCCCCGTCATTTCATCCGAAAGGAACGAACGCTCATGACCCCTGAAATCGAAATTTCCCAAGAAGCGCTGGACAGCCTGCCAAACTGCCTGCTGGTGGACATGCGGGACGCGGAAAGCATCGCTTACGGCACGCTTCCCGGAGCCGTGCCGCTGCCGCAGGAGCGGCTGGAAGCCGAGGTTCCCGCCCTTTGCGCCGGGAAGCCCGTGGTGCTGTACTGTGCCCGGGGCCAGTTCAGCGTGGACGCGGCGGAAGATCTGCGCCGTCTGGGCGTGGAGGCCTACAGTCTGGAGGGCGGCTACGCGGGCTGGCTGCTGCACCGAATGCAGCGGGAGCAGGAAACCAGCCTGCAGCAGCATATCGAGGAAGGCATCCGCAAGACGTGGCACAAGCGGCTTTTTTCCAAGTTTGCCAAGGCCATCCGCACCTATGATCTGGTCAAGCCCGGCGACCGGATCGCCGTGTGCATTTCCGGCGGCAAGGATTCCATGCTCATGGCCAAGCTGTTTCAGGAGCTTTACCGGCACCACAAGTTTCCCTTTGAGCTGAAATTTTTGGTCATGGATCCCGGCTACAACGAGACCAACCGCAAGGTGATCGAGCACAACGCCCGGCTTTTGGGCGTCCCCATCACCATTTTTGAAACGGATATTTTCGATATCGTCTACAAGGAAGAAAAGAACCCCTGCTACCTGTGCGCCCGGATGCGCCGCGGCTACCTGTACAGCAAGGCGCGGGAACTGGGCTGCAACAAAATCGCGCTGGGGCATCACTATGACGACGTAATCGAAACCATCCTCATGGGCATGCTCTACGGCGCACAGGTACAGACCATGATGCCCAAGCTGCACAGCACCAACTTTCCCGGCATGGAGCTGATCCGGCCCATGTACCTGATCCGGGAGGCGGACATCAAGGCGTGGCGGGACCGCAACGATCTGCATTTCATCCAGTGCGCCTGCCATTTCACCGATACCTGCACCACCTGCGACCCCAACGGCCGCACAGTGTCCAAGCGCATGGAGATCAAGCAGCTCATCGCCCGGCTGAAAGAGGTCAATCCTTCCGTAGAGGCCAACATTTTCCGCAGCATGGAGAACGTGAACCTGAACACGGTCATTTCCTACAAGCAGGGCGATCAGGTGCATTCCTTCCTTGACCGGTATGACGAGATTCAGGCGAAGGAATAAGGCGGCCTGTTCGGCAAAGTCATCATACGCAAAAGGCGTGACGGTTTCCGTCACGCCGTTTCTGTATCCCTGCGCCGCATTATTTTTTCCAGTGATTCAGATATGGCACGACCGCTTCCATATGGGCGCGGACCTGCTCTGCGGGCCAGCTTTCGTTGGCCATGTGTTCTACGCAGAAATCAATGAGCTGCTCTTTGCTTTCGTATTTGAATTTCCCATCGGTATAGCACCACTTGCAATATTCCTCGTTGAAGGAACCGTCCGTTTCTTTGCTGATGGTGGAATCGTCAAGCGGCATCCCGCAGCATTGGCAGATCAGCTTTCGCGGGGAGCCAAGCAGCGTATTGATCGAAACGTCAAAAACCTTTGACAGCAGCTTCAGCGTTTCCACATTGGGCGTCGTTTCCCCATTTTCCCAGCGGGACACCGCCTGCCTTGTCACAAACACTTTTTCTGCCAGTTCGTCCTGCGACATTCCCTTCCGGTTCCTCAGCTGGCATAGAATCTCCTTTGTATCCATCTGAAACCCCTCCTCGATGCAAGGGTAACACAGAATCGTTTTCCAGACAAGCAACTGGCAGTTGCTGCGGCCTGTCAGTCCTTCAGGATTCGGGGGAAATTTCCTTTCAGAAAATGTCTGTACTCCGGATGCTCCGAAGCGTTCTCATACTCTTCTCGAATGGTCTTTTCATTCCATTCCTTCGCTTTCTCCGACAGCTCTTCATACCGAACGACGGAAAGCAGGCCTTCGCGTTCCGCCTGCAGGATCGACTCATAGGCGTCCGGAATGAATTCCGAGCCCGCCACATCGACCGGCACGCTGCTTGCGGCCGCATCCGGGATTGGAACGGCAAAACCGGCCTCCGAAATGGTCTCGGCCCGATAGATATAACCGGACACGCCCTGATAGGTACTGATCAGCGCGTTGGGGTAGTATTCCTCCAGCCGCTGGCGCCCGTCCCTGTTAAAGCCATACGGCCCCCATTTCTGGTAGATCCCCTCATACAAAAAGCCGGTCTCCTTACAATACTTCTCAACGGCGTTGCTCAAGTACACCAATACATTTTCTCTTTTTTTCGAAAAGTAGACCAGCGGGATCCCATGATTGGAAACACGCGGTTTCAGTTGGGTGATCCCGCCGAACGGCGATGCGTGATAGTACATTGCTTCTCCTCCTGAGCGTATTTTTTACGGTCCGGGTCGATAAACGAAATAAGCCTCTTTCATGCGTTTCCTCCGCTCTTCCCTAAACCGGAAGAAAGCAGCCCCGCCTGAATCGGCAACCGCTATGCCAGATATTCCGGATAGCTTTTCGTAAATTGCTCGTTTGCTTTCAGCAGTTGTTCGTAATACTCGTTATACAGCGGACTGAGCTTTCTCATGGCGGGGATAAACGTATCGTCATATCCGTTGGCCGCGCAGATCTGTTTCATCGTTTCCATCAGCCGGCAGGCAGGCGAATTCTGATATTCCTCCGTTTGCCGGTATTTTTGGTAATCATCCAATACCTTTTTATGATTCCTGACAAACTCGTCCAGATTCTGAAGGGCATACTCCTGTTCCTGCAAAACGCGCCGGAGCCTCTCGGTTTCCTCTTCTCCGGAGCCTTCTTCCATACAGGCATCCAGATATTCCCGCAGATCATCCGGCAAACGGATTTCCGGAACCCGATCAAAAAATTCGATGATCTGATGAAAGGCTTTTTTCTGTTCCTCCGTCTCCACCTTTCCCGTCAGATATCTGGAAAAATGGAGACGGATGATTTTCCCATAATACCCCGGAAACAGCTCGCCCAGTTTTTGGATAATGATCGTATTGGAACTGAGCGGATCAATCTCCGGCTCAAGATCCTCGATTGCTTCTCCTGCCGCCAGCCGCTTCAACCATTCCTGTTTGACTTTTTCCTGCTCCAGCTCCAGCTCTCTTTGATAAAAAATGCCGCTGATTTCCCCGCGATCCTCAAGCACACGCCGGATCTCCCGGATGCTCAAGCCTAATTTCCGATATAGAACGACCCGCTTTAGTACTTTCGTATCCTCTTCTGAAAAATCTCTATATCCATTTTCCAGCACTTTCGGATCGACCAGCCCCTGCTCCACATAATACTGGACCGCTTTTTTGGTGATACCGCATTTCCTCGCCGCCTCGTTGATAAGCATCCTTCTCACCTCCCCCTCATTGTAAACCGGCCTGTAAGGGGACAGTCAATACGGAATGCCAAATATTCCGCCAATTTTCTGCGACGGGCAAGCGCCGCACGTTTTCCTTCCGTGCGGCGCGTTTTTCGTGTCTCTTTTAGGCTGCCTGCGTCTGGGCGGTATACAGCTCGTAATAATATCCCTTTTTGGCCATCAGCTCGTCATGGCTGCCTGCTTCCAGAATGCCTTTGTTCCCGATGTAGAGGATACGGTCGCAGCTCTTGATGGTGGACAGGCGGTGGGCCACGATGAAGCTGGTGCGGCCCTGCAGCAGCGTTTCGATGCCCTGCTGCAAAAGACGCTCCGTCTGGGTGTCGATAGAAGAGGTTGCCTCGTCCAGAATGAGAATGCGCGGGTCGGAGAGAAGCGTCCGGGCAAAGGCGATCAGCTGCCGCTGACCCTGACTGAGACCGCCGCCGCGTTCATTGACCGGCGTAGCGTACTGCTGCGGCATCTGCGAAATAAACTCGTGCGCCCGCACGGCCCTGGCCGCGGCAATGACCTCCTCATCCGTCGCGTCCAACCGGCCGTAGCGGATGTTGTCCATGATGGTTCCCGCAAAGAGGAAGCTGTCCTGCAGCATAATGCCCAGCTGAGAGCGCAGGGAATGCAGCGTAGCGCCTGCGATGTCCTGCGTCGTTCCGTCCGCGCAGTGAAGCAGGATCCGCCCGCCCCGCAGGTTATAGAACCGGCACAGCAGGTTGATGACCGTGGATTTTCCCGCTCCGGTGGGGCCTACCAGCGCGATCCGCTCCCCGGCCCGCACATGCAGGTTCAAATTTTCCAGCACGGTCTGGCCCTCTTCGTAGCCGAACTCCACGCTTTCGAAGGTCACTTCGCCGTCCAGCGCCTTCAGGGGCTCCGCGCCGGGAACGTCCTTCACCTCCACGGGTTCGTCCATGGTCTCAAAGATGCGTTCCAGATAGGCGATGTTGTTCACGAAGGAATTATAGATATTCGCCAGGTTGGTGATGGGCTGCCAGAAGCGGCTCACATAAGAAGCCATGGCCAGAATCACGCCGAAGGAAACCATCTTGCCGCCGCCCAGCCAGTATACGCCCGCAATGTACAGAAGGGAAAACACGATCTGCGTCAGGCATTCGGAGGACAGCCACACGGCGTTGGAAACGTACATGGCCTTCATCCACGCATCCCGGCAGGCCAGCGCCAGCCGCTTCATGATGGAGCAGTTGACCTCCTGACGGGCGAAAAGCTGAGATACCTTCACGCCGTCGATGCTTTCGGCCAGATAGGCGTTATAGTTGGAGTTCTTGTTGCTCTGCTGCTGCCACGCCTTGCGCTGCCGGGGCTTCAGGATGCAGACGATGGCAATGAACACCGGCAGGCCGCTGACCACCACCGTCGCCAGCGTCGCGTCCACCGAGTACATGAACACGATAATGACGGCTACGTTGATGATCTCCAGAATGCTGTTGATGATGCCGTTGGACAGAATATCCGATACGGAGTTCACGTAGTTGATGACGCGCACCAGAATCTTTCCGGCAGGGCGGCTGTCGTAGTAGCTGAAGGGCAGCTCCTGCAAATGATGGAACAGATCCCGGCGGATATCGAAAATGATCTCCTGACTGACGTAAGCCATCACCCGGGCACGGATGACGGTAAACACGATGCTGACGACGATCAGCCCGCAGTAGATCAGCGCCCAGCGCACCAGCGTCTGCACGTCCCCGGCGGGCACGACCTCGTCCAGCACCTTGGACATGATCTTGGGGGTGTACAGGGTGCAGATGGAGGCCAGCACGCTCAGGCCCAGCGCTCCCAGCATCTGGAACCGATGGCGGCTGATGTACTGAAACGCCCGCTTCAGGTGTTTCCATTGAAAGGGGGACTCCAGCGTCTCGTCCACGTCAAATTTGTTGCGCGCCATTACGAAGCAGCTCCTTCCATGGGCAGGTCGTTCTGCAGGGCATAGGTTTGCCAGTAGTAGCCGTGGTTCTTCAGCAGTTCCTCGTGGGTACCCTGCTCGGTGATACGGCCGTTTTCCAGCACCAGAATCTGATCGGCGTCCTTCACGGCGCTGATGCGCTGGCCGATGATGATCTTGGTGCACTGGAAGGGCAGGTGAAGAAGCTGCTGCTGAATGTAATGCTCGGTTTCGCTGTCCAGGGCGGAGGTAGTATCGTCCATGATCAGAATGGAAGGATGCATGGCCAGTGCGCGGGCCAGCGCGATACGCTGCTTCTGGCCGCCGGATAGGCCGGTGCCGCGCTCGCCGATGATGGTGTCGTATTTTTCCGACAATCCTTCAATGAAGTCGTCCGCAGCGGCGATGCGGGCGCATTCCCGCACTTCGTCCTCCGTCAGCTCCTGATGGCCGAAGGCAATGTTGCCGTCCACCGTATCGGAGAACAGGAACACATCCTGCGTGGCCACGCCCAGGCCGCCCCGCAGCTGCTGCAGCTTCCAGTCTCGCACGTCGTCATCATCCACCAGCACCGTGCCGCCGGTCACATCATAGCAGCGGGCCAGCAGATTGATCAGCGTGGTCTTGCCGGAACCCGTGGGGCCCATGATGGCCAGCGTACTGCCTGCCTCCGCCGTAAAGGTCACGTCGTGCAGCACCTCCGTGCGGTCAAATGCCGCGTCCACATGCCGGAACTCCACCTTGCCCTTCATGGCGGGGTGCTCCTTCGCCGTGGCCCGATCCTGAATGGCGGGGCGGCTGCAATACAGCTCCATTACCTTATGGGCCGAGGTCTGGAAGCGCTGGAAATCGTTGATGAGGTTGCCCAGCTGGCGCATGGGATTGGCCAACGCCCACGTCAGCTGGGAAAAGATCGTCAGCTGGCCGGGGGTCAGCTGCCCTTTGATGATCAGATACCCGCCCAGAAACACCGTGAGAATGGTCATGGCGTGAGCGAGAATTTCAATGAACGGGAAGAAGCTGAGCCATTTCTTGTTGATGTTCAGCTGGCTGTCCCGGAAGGCGGCGCTGCGCTTTTCGAACTTTTCTTCCTCAAAGCTCTCCCGGGCAAAGGCCTTCACCACCCGATTGCCCGCGATGTTTTCCTGCGCGCCCGCGTTCATTTCGCTGAGCTTTTCCCGCATGAACACAAACAGGGGCCGGGCCTGCCGGGAGTACAGATTGGTGATGAGCAGCAGCAGCGGCGTGACCATCACCAGAAAGAGGGTCAGCCGCCAGCTGGTGAAGAAAAAGCAGATCAGCGTACTCAAAAAGATGCACACGCAGTCCACGATAGCGTAGCTCATGTAGGACATGAAATGGCGGCACCAGTCCAGGTCGCCGGACATGCGGGTCATCAGCTCGCCGGTACGGTTGCGGTCGAAGTACCGGGTGTCCTGATACTGCAGCCGTTCGAACAGCCGGCAGCGCAGCTTGAGCACATTTTCCTGCGAAGTTTTTTCCAGCATGATAATCATGGCGTAGCGCATGCCCTCCCGGCACAGCTTCACCGCCAGCATCACCGCCAGAAGGCCCAGCAGGGGTTCGGGGTTCTGCGCCACGATTACATCGTCCACCAGTTTGGCGCTCAGGGTAGGATTGACCAACAAAAGGACGCTGGTAACGGCTGAAATCACCAGCGCCGTGACAAACCGGGCTTTTCCTTTTTTCTCCGTCAGACTCCACAGCCATGCAATACAGCGCATAGAAACCTCCAACTCCATTGAGGTCGTCGCGTGGGGATTGCCGTTACATCCGGCGTAAACGCCAACATTATAGGCCAGTTGATTGCGAATGTCAAAGCCTTTTTTGAAATTTTGAAGAGGTTTTTGAACGTTTTGAAAGAAGCTTTTTTATGCAGCAAAAACCCGGCGGTATCGCAGGATACCGCCGGGCTATCAAACGCTCTTACAGCTTTTGCAGCATGGTCTTATCCACGTGCCGGTACAGGCTCAAACAGATGGCCACGGAAACCAGTTCCGCAATGGGGAAACTCCACCACACCGCATCCACGTTGCCGGTCTGGCTCAGAAGCCACGCAGCGGGCAGCAGCACGATCAGCTGGCGGCACAGGCTCATCAGCAGACTGTAGAAACCCTTGCCCACGGCCTGGAACAGGGTGGAAATGGTAATGCCCACCGCAGCCAGCAGGAAGCTCAGGCTGATGACCCGCAGGGCCACCACGCCCATGGCGGTCAGCTCCCTGGCGTCGCCGGATTCAAACAGGCTCAGCAGCGTTTTGGGGATCAGCAGGAAAGCGATCGTGCCCAGCAGCATGATCGCCGCCGCCCAGATCAGCGCCACCTTCAGCGCTTCATACACCCGCTTGCGCATCCGCGCGCCGTAGTTGTAGCCCAGAATCGCTACCAGACCGTTGCTCAGGCCGAACACCGGCATGAACACGAAGGACTGCAGTTTGAAATACACGCCCAGCACATTGACGGCTGCCGTGCCGAAGCCCAGCAGGATCATGTTCATCAGCACGTTCATAACGGAAGAAATGGACTGCATGATGATGCTGGGGAAACCCACGTCCAGAATGCCCTTCAGGATCGTCTTGTCCGGGCGGAAGCCCTTCAGGTGAAGACGCAGTTCCACGTTCTTTGCCTGATTCAGCACAAGCCCCAGCGTCATGCCGCCGATCTGGCCGATGACGGTGGCGATGGCCGCGCCGGCAACGCCCATGGCCGGGAAGCCCAGCAGGCCGAAGATCATGATGGGATCCAGAATGATGTTGATCACTGCGCCCGTCATCTGCGTCACCATGGACAGCACCGTATTGCCGGTGGCCTGCATCATGCGTTCAAAGCAGATGCCGAAAAACAGGCCGAAGCTGAACACGCACACAATGCTCAGATATTCGCCGCCCAGCTCCTGCAGCTCCGCCTCCGGCGTAAACAGGTTAAAGAACGGCTTGGCAAAAAACAGGCCGAACACCAGAAACAGCAAATAGCCGCACAGCTCCGTAAACATGCCGTTTTTGGCCGCGTCCCGTGCCTCCTCCGCCCGTTTTTCCCCCAGCTTCCGGCTAATCAGGCTGTTGAAGCCCACGCCCAGACCGGTGGATACGGCGATCATCAGCATTTGAATGGGATAGGCCAGCGAAACGGCGGTCAGCGCCGCCTGACTGTACTTCGCCACAAAAATGCCGTCCACCACATTGTACAAGGCCTGCACCAGCATGCTGATCATGATGGGGATCGAAACCTTCGGCACCAGCTTGCCCATATCCATCGTACCCAGCATTCTGGAACGTTCCTGTGTCTCCATTCGTTGCTCTCCTTCATTCGCGTAATCGGGGAAAAGTCCCAAGGGTCTATGGTAACAGCATAGCGCAGAATAGTCAATAGCCGATGCAGGCGTTCAGCCGTTTTGTCGGAAAATCTCCGTCTTTTCCCGCAGCGGATAGGAAACCAGCCGGCTGCCGTCCAGCTCCTCCCGATGCAGATCCACCACCGTCCATTGAGGATTGTCATAGGTGCGGTAGTAATACAGGCCCCGGCTGGCATTCATGCAGGCGGAATACAGCGTGATCTCGTACTGTCCGTCCGGCAGGCGGCACAGGCCCCGCTGCTGCTCCACCGCGCCCAGAATATGGAAGAACTGGCTCACACTGGAAAGCTCGTCCTCCCCGGATTGGGCATTCAGGCAGGCAAAAGCCGCCCGCACGAACCGGGACTGAGACGAAAGGTCGCCGGGAAGGCCCATGCCGCCCATGCCCCGGCTGTACTCCTGAAACGGAATTCCCTTTGCAAAGCGGAACTCCGGGCCGTCGGGCGAAAGGCGGGCGTAGTTGTTCAGCTGAAACAGCTGCATGGGAAAGGGCGGATTGTTGGTCAAAACCTGAGCGGGATCGTCATAAACGTGCAGCCCGTCCGCCGTGCTCTCAATCACCAGACTGATTTCACGATCCGCCAGCATCCAATGCAGCTGGGAGGCGGGCAGGCCCGGGCAAAAGGCTTCATCGGTGATATTGAGCCTTTCCAGCGCCTTCCGCGCTTCCGCCGCCGTGGCGCAGCGGCCCAGCAGCCATGGAATCAGCTCAAACTGCGCCACGTTGTCCCTGCCCTGCACGGGCGCGTGATACACGGCGCTGCCCACAAAATTCAGCCCGGCGATCGCCAGTCCCTTCTCGTTCACCGCGTCGTAATACAGCGGATACCCATCCTGCACGTGGGCCATGCCGATGATGGCGTAATGCTCCGGCCATGTTTCTCCGTTCCGAAAGGTCAGGGCATACTTTCGCGGCGTGACGGTCACGCTTTCTCCGTAATTGCGTTCATAATCCAGATTGCGGCCAAAATAAAAATCCTTCGTCCGGTAGGCGGCAGCAGTACACATAAGCCTTCATCCCTCCTGCGATATTTTCCCTATCAGTATACCCTGTTTTCCCTGCCGGAACAATGAAAAAGCGCCGAAACCGTTGCAGTTTTCCGCCATCGGTGATATAACGAAACAGGAAAAAGAAATTTTAAGGGAGGGACTTTTCATGCCCTGCACTACTTTATTGGTCGGCAAAAAAGCCAGCTACGACGGCTCAACCCTGATGGCCCGAAACGAGGACTCCGGCGCGGGAAAATTCACCGCCAAGAAATTCATCGTCGTTCACCCGGACGAGCAGCCCCGGCACTACCGCAGCGTGATTTCCAAGGTGGAGATCGACCTGCCGGACAACCCCATGCGCTATACCGCCATGCCCGACGCGGTGCCCGTACAGGGCATCTGGGGCGAGGCAGGCATCAACGAGTGCAACGTGGCCATGAGCGAAACGGAGACGCTCACCTCCAATCCCCGGGTTTTGGGGGCTGATCCGCTGGTGGAGGGCGGCATCGGCGAGGAGGACATGCTGACCATCGTGCTGCCCTACATCCACAGCGCCCGGGAGGGTGTGCTGCGGCTGGGCGCACTGCTGGAGCAATACGGCACCTACGAGATGAACGGCATCGGCTTTCAGGATCTGGACGAGATCTGGTGGCTGGAATCCGTAGGCGGCCACCACTGGATGGCGAAGCGCGTTCCCGACGACGCCTACGTGGTCGTGCCCAACCAGCAGGGCATCGACTATTTCGACTTCCGCGATGCGCTGGGCGAAGGGAAAAACCACCTCTGCTCCGCCGATCTGGCGGACTTCATCCGGGAGAATCATCTGGATCTGGGCTTGGACGGCATTGATCCGGCCCAATCGGAGGATTTTGACGTTCGGGCGGCTCTGGGCAGTCACAGCGACTCGGATCACTGCTACAACACGCCCCGGGCGTGGTACATGCTTCGCTGCTTCAACCCCACCACCTTTGTATGGGACGGCCCCGACGCGGACTTCACCCCCGAATCCGACGATCTGCCCTGGTGCATGGTGCCCGAGCGGAAGATCACCGTGGAGGATGTGAAGTACGTGCTTTCTTCCTATTATCAGGGCACGGAGTACAATCCCTACAACCGTCACGGCGACCTGACCCATCGGGGGATGTATCGTCCCATCGGCATCAACCGCAACAATTTTGTGGCGATCACCCAGCTGCGGCCCTACATGCCCCATGATTTGCAGGGCGTGGAATGGATTGCCGTCGGCTCCAACGCCTTCAACGAAGCGGTGCCCTTTTACGCCCACGTGAACGCCACGCCCGCCTATCTGGCGGACACCACCGGCACTGTGACCACGGAGAGCTTCTACTGGGCCAACCGTCTGATCGCCGCCATGGCGGACGCGCACTATCCCGCCTGCATTGCCCACGTGGAGCGCTATCAGCTGGCCCTATCCAGCATCGGTCACGCCATGCTCAAGGGGTTTGACGGGCAATATCTGGCCGCGCCCGAGCAGGACGCCGCCGCCTATCTGACCGCCTGCAACCAGCAGATGGCCGACAAGGCGCGGGAGCTGACGGACGATCTGCTATCGAAGGTGCTATTCAGCGCCAGCATGGAAATGAAGAACGGCTTTGCCCGTTCGGATTCCTGACGGGAGGACAGTATGAGCGGCGTTCTTATCAGCGAGACCACCCGGGAGGAGCGGGAGCGGCTGGTAGCCGAATCCCTCGAAAATGTGGACGTTGCCTGCGACGGCTGCGCCGTGGGGATCATCGAAATGTATCAGGACTACATTGACGGCAAGAAGGAACTACGGGAAGTGAACATGGAGTACCGGGCGAGGTATGTTTCCGGGGGAGAAGGGCCCGGGGGGAGGGGGTGCCCGCTGGGGTGATGCCCGCTCTGCACCGGCCCCGGCGGGGGTGTGCGCCGATTGTTTGGCCTGAGGAAAGCCCCCAGTGCAGGCCGCAGGCGCATACCCCTATTCCATTGGCACGCCGACTCCCCGAAGGGGACTGGGGGGAACGAAGGGAAGCGGGTATCCAGTGGATACAACCGCC